>Ga0222658_1000518_pt1 | contig 20436 bp, 10 predicted proteins | sample AntAcemetagen476_FD_179830 | JGI IMG/M metagenome (GOLD analysis project Ga0222658, IMG submission 179830) | Saline water microbial communities from Ace Lake, Antarctica - #476 | ecosystem: Environmental > Aquatic > Non-marine Saline and Alkaline > Saline | place: Antarctica: Ace Lake... | reverse complement strand
GAGTGGTTAGTTTTGCTTTGTTTATTGCTTTGCTTGTTCTTTTAGTTTTGAAAGGAATGAAGAAATAAGCCACAGCTGAGATTCGAACTCAGGACCTTTACATATTTGGATTTGTTAGTCTTTTAATATACCAATGTAATAAGTGTTTTCAATTTTTATTATAATGGGTTTTAAGAAAAATGAATTATCATTTAGCAAGTTTAAAAGAAACACTTCCATCATATCTTCCAGTGTATTCGGGTCCTGGTTTTTCCAGTTCTTGCATACATAATTCTAAACTTCCTGCAGCATTCGGTCGAAGTTGTTTTACTTCCTCATAATGAGGTCTTAACATTCCATCAACTTCTGGTCCTCTATTAAGTATTTGACCTGGTCCACTCATGTTCCCATAATTGAATCCAGTTATTTGACCATTTTCAAAAAAGTGCTGTGCCATTCCCCCATATCCTTGTTCGTTGTCTTTCCATTTCTTTGCTATAGATACAACTTCCTGCTCATCTTTAATAGCAACAATAAGTTCATTTACTTCCCTACCATTACTATAAAGAATTGTAGGCATTTTCTTTAACCATTCAACACCTTCTTGTTTATTTTCTGTTTGCCATTCAGTATACAATGCTGAAATTTTATCATAGAGCCTTAGCATTTCTTTTAAATCAGTTCCACTTGATGCCATATTATGTAAAGTACGAATAGAACTTGCTAATGCATTAAGACCTTCTTGAGAATCAATATGATATGAATCAATCCTGCCATCACTATTTAGCCATTCTTTTGGAGGGGGACATCCACAATGACCTGCAACTCTTACTGCTTGACCGTATGTTTCAGGTTGTCTTTCGCCTTTTTCAGCATATTCTCTATTATGAAGTTCTGTAGCGACCTCTAAAGGCAAACCTTCCTCTGCACCAGCCATCCAGTAAGTCCAAGCTCGATTAAAATTCCAATCTGCAAGTTTTCCAGTCAAAGTATAGGGCACTTCTCCTCTTGACTTTTCACCCTCTACAATTTCAATACCAGCGTCACTAAGTTCTCTAAGAATGTGCAAATCTGCTTTTGTTTCTCCTGCTAAATTTTTCATTTTATCATTATTTTCAGAATCAGCTTCTGAAGTGCTTATCACCTCGATTTTTGAATGAACTTGTGCTTTTTAAAGATATCTTTTCTTAAGAGCATCTTCTATTCAATCAAAATGATCAAGACTTCGGAATAGATATAATCAAGCCTGGCACGGGGATCAAACCCGCGACCTCCGCATTTTTAGAGTCTCGAAAGACATACCAATGCGACGCTCTATCAACTGAGCTAACCAGGCATTATTGTTTTATTTGTTTCCGATCCGCTATTACCAATGTAACGCTCTACAACTGAGCTACTGCGGCCTGAAAAATATTATTACATTAACTTTATAAAACCTTATTCTTAACTTTTGGAATGGTAGACAAAGAATGTTGTGAGGATAAATCTCCATTAGAGGAGCTAAAGGAAAACTACGAGAAAATAAGAGAAAAAAATAATCTTCCTAGTTTTGATGAAATGAATAGAGAGTTTCAGATAGAAAAGGCTTCTGAGGGTGAAAGTGATTATTTAATTAGAGAGATAAGAAAATTTGTTGCAGATAAATTCTCAAATTATCTTAGATTTATAGAAACTATTTTACACCCGGTCAATGCTCCCATTTTTGTTTTTTCTGTAATAAAATCGATTGGAGTTGAAGAGAAAAACAAGTTAACAGAGGCATATAAGGAACTTGCTAAATATGAAGTTAAAGTTATAAGATTAGATGTAGATTTTAATGAAGAGAGAGAGGCAGAATTTATTAGAGATTCCTATAAAATTTGGCAAGATATTAAGAAAGATGTTCTTTCAACTGTTGAGGTTATAGAAAAGAATTGGGATAACAAAATAGAAATTAATGGAAAAGGCTATTTTGGGTAGACTAATTAGATTTTAATTCTTCAAATATTGGTTCTAGATTAATTTCTAAAAGAGCTACCGGCATTTTTATTTTCCAGTTTCTTAAAGTTCTTGGGGAGATTTCTCCAATAAATCCTATTGGTTTGTTTTTTAGGATAATGACTCCATTTCTTCCATCAATAAACCAGGATGGAGAATCTTCAGTTTCCTTAATTTCTATTTTTATGTCTAACATTCTTGATAAATATTCTAAAATTTGTTTGGTCTCTGTGAAATTTCCTGGAGAGATTGCTAAACATAATCTTTCTTCTTCTTTTACTTTGTTGTCTTTTAATGAAAATATTTTTCCGGTTTCAAATATTTTTTGAGGATATTCAACATCTACATTCTCTGAGAGTATTTTTAGGGCATAATGGCTTAAATCTTTTCTCAACATATCATATTCAGTTTTTGATTCTTCAATTTCAATTATATCTTTTTCATTTTTTTCTTGAAGGGACATTTTTGAGAGTTGGTCTTTTTTAATTGTTAAATGATAATTAGAAATTTCTAACATTTTAATTCCAGAAAGAATCTCTGCAATTTTTCTTTTGATTGTTTCTTTTGAGTCTTCTTTTCCTAAAGTAGATATTTCTGGAAGTTCTGGAATAAATTTATCATAACCATAAGCAATGGCTATATCCTCAATTAAATCTACTTCATGTAAGATATCTGTTCTCCAGGCAGGAATTTCTACTATTTTATTTTTATAATTGTATCCCATTTTTTCTATTAGGATTTTTATTTCTTTTTCATTTAGTTTTAATCCTAAAAGTTTGTTAACATTTTCTGTAGAGAGTTTCATTTTTTCTGGAATTAGGTTTGGAGTGATTTTATTTCCTCCAAGTCCTTTAAGTTCCATTGAATATATCTTACCTCCCATATCTGATAGAGTTGTAACTAGAATATTCAAAACATTATTTAATACTTGGAAATCAAATCCAGAACATTCAATAAAAACTTCTTTTGTTTGTTCTGTTATTTTTCCTGTTCTTTGTGAATTAATTATTGGAGGCATACTCAATATATTTTCATCTGCATCTATAAAAATTGGGAATTTTTCTTTTCCTGCTAATAAATTTGCATAATCTCTTCCGGTTGGATGTCTTTGAAGTATCTGAATTCCTGACATTTCTCTCTCGGTTTCTAGAGGAATGAATTTTATTTTATCTGGCTCTAGTGCTTTGAAAGTTATTGGAAGTCTTATTTTTTCTAGGGGATAAATTCCTATTGCTACTTTCTTTCTTTTTCTTCCAATTGTATTATGAAGTTTTTCTTGAATGTCAATTATCTCTTTTATTTTTTCATCATCAAATTTTAGATTTTTAATAATAGCACACGCGGTGTAAGGACGTATATTCTTTAGAGAAGAATCTATTTTTACTGAAAAGTCTTTTTCTGGTTTGTTTATTTTATAATTCTTTAATCCTCTTGTCTTTCCTAAAAAACCTAAAAATCCTCTTTTAAATCCCTGATAGGAAAGTAGGTCTGGACGATTTGGAGTTATATCTAATTCTAGTTCATTATCCCCCATAGATTCTAAAGTAGTTCCGAATAGCGCAACCTTATTTTGCATTTCTTCGGTAAGTTTTCCTATTTCTTTTTCAAATAATTTTTTTGATATTTTTATTGATGCCATTTTATTTTAGTTTTTCCACTTCTCTTAAATTTACTTGAGGATTTACCATTTTTTCATCAAAATATATTTCTCCTTGAAATAATTTGTTTTCAGCTAAAAGAGGAATCCAGCGTTTATCTGCTGGCATCATCTCTTCTGGAAGATTATTTACATCAAACCATTCGTATTTAATAAAATCATTTGTGGCTCCTAATTCTCCAATATATTCTCTGGAAGTATAAATATGAACATAATGGTCTGGTTCTTCAGTAGGAAATATAAATTTAATTCTTCCCACTTCTCTTGGAGAGATAACTTCTATTGTTGATTCTTCTGCAATTTCTCTAATTAACGCATCTTCTATATTTTCATTTTCTTCAACTTTTCCACCCCAACCATTCCAATTTCCTCCAAATTTCTTTTCTGGATTTTTATATCCTAAAAGAACTTGTTCGTTTCTACTTATTATTAATAATGTTTCAATTTGCATTTTATTTTATCCAGTATTTCATTTTTCTTAGTTGAGCTAAATTGTTTTTGTAAAGATCTCTCAAATCCTTTATTTGATAGTAATCCATAATTATTCTATCAAATCCTTGTCCCCAGGCTAATACTGGAATCGCTTTTCCTAAAAGAGGAATTGTAATTTCTGGACGAAACATTCCTGCACCTCCAAGTTCAAGCCAGACTTGTTTTTCTTTATGCCAAACATCAATTTCAACACTTGGTTCGGTGTATGGGAAATAAGCTGGACGAAATCTTATTTTTTCAAAACCCATTTTTTTATAAAATTCTTTTAAATATCCTAAAAGATGGCTAAAGTTTACATTTTCATCTATAACTATTCCTTCTGTTTGATAGAATTCAAATCCGTGACTCCAGTCAACTGTTTCATTTCTAAAATTCTTTCCTAATGAAAAGAATTTTCCTTTTCTTTGATTAACTGGAAGTTTGCTTAAATTATAAAGGGTCTGTGCACTTATGCAGGTTGTGTGTGTTCTCAAAACTAATTTTTCTGATTCTTTTTCATTCCAATCATATTGCCAGCCTTTACTTCCAGCAATTCCTTTTTCATGTGTTTGTTTTACTTCTTGGAGAAGTTTTTTATCTGGAAGTTCTGATTTTATTTTTTCTGATAAGAAAAAAGTATCTTGCATTTCTCTTACTGGGTGGTCTTGTGCAGTGAATAGAGCATCAAAATTCCAGAATGAACTCTGTACAATATCTCCAGACATTTCTTGGAATCCGAGTTCTGTCCAGATTTTTCTTCCGTAGTCTATTGCCTGATTTACAAAATGTCTTTTTCCTCCATTTATTTGAGGAACAGGAGAGCTTATATCATATCTTCTAAACTTTTTTCCTTTCCAATTTTTTTCACTTTTAAGTATTTCTGGAGTTAGCTGTTCAATTAAATTTTCTCCTTTTATGTCGGATTTTATTATTTCTTTTCCTAAATCTGTAATTTCTATGTTTATTTTTTTGTCTTCTCTTATTTGAATTAGGTCTCTTCTTGATTTTATAGAATTAAAGGCAAATTGCTGTTCAGGAGTTAATTCTTCTTGTTCTATTGGAAGATTTTCTAAAAATAATTCTTCTAGAGTTTTTTTTGCAATTTCTTCTTTGTTTGCGCTAAGAATAATTTTTCCGTTTTTAAGTTCTATCAATGCCTTATTCTTTAATACTCCCAAAGAGGCTTTGAACTCATCTTTACTTAATTTAGAATCCTTTTGAGCTTCTTCTAAACTAATTATTCTTTTTTCATTTAATAAATTTAATAGATGTCTTTCTGGAAGTCCTTTTTTTCTATAAAGAGCTCCGTTAACTCCTATCTCTATTATTTTCTTTTTTTCATGGTTAAGTTTTACTATTCCCTTGTTTTGTAAAAAATCTAGGGCTCTTAATACAGATATTTTATCTAAATTAGACTTTTTTGAAATATCATTTATTTCTTCGTTTAGATATGGAAGAATTTTTCTTTCGTTGGGAGATAGAGATTCTACTAATCTTTTTATTTCCATGTTATTTCATAGAAAGTTGAGTTAAAAAAGGTTTTCTATTGAAAGATTTATAAATCCTAAAGACAATTATTATATATGAAAAGGTGGCATAAGAGAGGTTTGTCAGATGTAGTTGTTTCATTATTAATGATTCTTTTGGTTTTACTTGCTATTGGAATTGTTTGGGTTGTTGTTTCTGGAATATTAAAATCTGGTTCAGAGGAAGTGAATATTTCTGGATTGATATTAGATATGAAGATTACAGATGTTAAATTTAATGCTTATTTTCAACCGGATAAATTGAATGTTAAGGTTAAAAGAAATCCTGGAGAGGGAGATGTTTCTGGAATAAAATTTATTTTTGAGGGAGATGATTTTGTAAAAGAAATTGAGAGAACAGTTGATATTAATGAACTTGATGAAAAAGAATTTCCTTTTACTGATGTTGATATCTTTGGTAGTGTAAAATTTGGAAGTTGGGGTATAAATAAGATATCAATAATTCCAACCTTAATTTCTGATTCCGGAAAAGAGAAAGAAGGAAAAGTTGAAGATGAGGTTGTTTTAAGTTGTAGTGATACTGAGAACGGATATTTTACATATTTCAAAGGCACTATTACAACTTCTTTTGGGAGATATGATGATGATTGTATTGGAACGGAACTTCAAGAGTTTGGTTGTCTAGGTAAAATTTCTTCTTTAGATTTTGTCCCATGTACTTCCTGTCTTTATGGTGCGTGTGTTTAATTTTTTAGTTTAGACTTACAGCTCTTTAGTCATCCAGGTTGGCATTCCAAGAATTAATCCTAATGATTTTAAATCGTAGATATTTCTTTCATTCTGTTTTTTTTGTGCTATAGATTTCATTTTAAGTTTGTTTTTGTTACAGAGTTTTATATTTTGTTTAACTCTTGCGAGAATTTCAGATTTTTGTTTTGAAGAGGATTCTATTATTTCATCTAAATTTATTCCAATTGCTATTTTATTTTTTTTTGCTATTTTAGCCAAAACGTGATTTAATCCTGAGTTTCTTTGTTTTTGAAAATCTTTTCTATTTCTTTGATTTAATAATAAGATATCTATTTGAAGTTTTTCTAGAACTTTTCTATTCAATTCATCATCATCACTAGTGAAAATTATTACTTGGTTTTCTTTTTTTGCATTTTGAGTTTCTTTTCTTACTTTTTCAAAAGTATTTTCTTTGATTATTTTATTATTCATATTTCCTCTACGATGAGAATATTTATAAGTTCTATGTTTCTATTTATATTATGAATAAGAGGGGATTGTCTGGTATTATTGCAGCTTTAATATTAGTTTTTATTTCTATTATTGCGGTTGCTATTTTATGGATGGTTTTTTCTGGAGTTACTGAAAATTCAGAGGCAGATGCAGATACTAGTAATTTATTAGTTTCAGTTCAGATAGATCCTTTAAGTGTTTTGGTTGATTTTGGAGAGGGAGGAAATATTTCTTTAAAAGTGAAAAGGGCTCCTGGAGCGGGAGATTTAGATTCTTTAAAATTTATTTTATTTAATGGAACAGATGTTTATGAGGAGATTCAGGATACAACTTTAAATGAATTAGATCAAAAAAGATATGTTGTTTCTTTAGGAAATTTACCTCCGTTTTCTTTAGAGAAAATTACAGTTATTCCTGTCTTAAAAAATAAAGAGGGAAAGAGAGAGTATGCTTATTTTGGAGAGCAATTTGATTTTAGAACAAATAGAACTTCTACTATTTATATTGGTAGTGGAAGGGATGATGATCTTGAAGATAATAATGATTTACCTCCTTCAGATTGTACTGCAAAAACTTGTAGTGATTATTATAATTTAAATTGTGGAACATTTATTGAAGATGCTTGTTCTAGTGAGCTTAATTGTGAAAGTAATTGTAATTCTAGTTTTTCTTTTTGTTGGGAGGGAGCTGGAGAGGTAACTAATATTTGTGTGAATAATAGTTTGAGTTGTGTTGAGCCAAGTAATTTGTGTTTGGATTCAATCAATTTAACAGATTATTCTTGTTATTACAATTCAACAGGTTTTGAATTAAGAAATCAAACAGTTTTCTGTGATAATGGTTGTGGGGCTGGAGAGTGTTTAGGGGAGTGTGTTTTGAGTTTTGCAAGTTGGAGTGTTACAAATGCTGTTGAGGGGGAGGTTGTTCAACTTTTGGTTACTGGAGAGAATTGTAATTCTAAACAATTTAATTATACTATTTATGAGGATGATGGCTTTTTTACTGGAGATGCGACTGCTTCATTTATTTCTGATTCTCTTATAGAGACATGGACAGCGATTTATGAGCCAGATTGGATTGGAAATCCAGAGTTTTATTTTAAAGTTTTCCCTGTTGATAATTCTGATGGAAAAATTACAAGTGATAATAGTTTAAGTGTTTCACAACTTGTTGTTCCTCCTGTTTGTGGTGATGGAGCAATTGAAGGAAGCGAAGTTTGTGAAACAAATCCATTGGATTTAAATGGAGAGAGTTGTATTAGTCAAGGATTTGATTCTGGAGATTTAGATTGTGTTTCGGATTGTTTAAGTTTTGATACAATTAGTTGTGTTTCTGAAGAACCTGGTTCTTCGGTAATTAATTTTGTTTATCCAACTCCAGAAAATCTTCATGTACAATTAGATACCTCAACTTATGTGAATGTTTCTTCAAATATGGGTGAATCTCATTCTACTTTTATTGATTTTGATAATTCTTTAGTTTCTTGGTGGAGAATGGATGATGTGGATGGAAATATTTTAGTTGATTATATGGGAAGAAATGATGGAACTATTACTGAGGCTGTTCAAACAGATTCTGGAGCGCTTGGAAAGGCTTATGATTTTGATGGAGTTAATGATAGAGTTGTTGTTTCACATTCGAGCGATTTATATTTTAGTAATCCAGAATTAACTTTTAGTTTGTGGGTAAATATAGATACAATAAAAGAATCTGATTTATTTGAAAAAGAAAATTATTATGGACCGGTGATGTGGTTAAGTTCAAATCCTTCTTGGAAATTAAGTTGGGGACAGCAGAACTATGGTCCAAATATGGTTCAATCTACTATTTATCCTGCTGTAGGAGGGTGGACTCATATTGTTGGAACTTATGATGGAAGTACATTAAAACTTTATTTTGATGGAGTTTTAAATGCTCAGAAAAATGTAGCTGGTTTTTCTAAATCAAATACTAATCCTTTAACAATTGGAGAGGGAATAGATGGTTGGTTTGATGGTTCTATTGATGATTTTATGATATTTAATAGAAGTTTAAACGAAGAAGAAGTTTCTGCTCTTTATGCAAATATTTCTTCAAGATATTTAGGAAAACAATTTATAGAATTATCTCAAGGAACTCATAAGTTTAAAGCATATTCTCAGGATATTTTAGGAAATGTTTCTGAGACAGAAGAAAGAATTTTAGAAGTTAGCGACGGAAACTTATTAATTAATCCAAGTCCTGTTTTAACTTCTGTAAGAGGAACTGATGATGAGTCTGATGATTTGAATTGTTCTTCTGTTGTTCTTGATACTTATGGAGGTATTTTAGATGCTTCAGTTGTTTGGTATAAAAATGGAATTGAAAATATAAATTTTAATTATACAGGTTATTCTAGTGGGAATTCGGTTAGTTCAATACTTGATTCTGAAAATACTATTGCTGGAGATTCTTGGAGTTGTAAAATTAGAATTTATAATGTTTCAGATTTTAGCGATTGGGTAGATTCAAATTCTTTAACGATTCTTCCAACTCTTCTTTGTGGAAATGGAATTTTGGATTCTGGAGAGGAATGTGATTTAGCTATATCTAATGGAATTGTTTGTTCTGCAACTTATGATGGAAGTTGTACTTATTGTAATTCTTCTTGTTCAAACGTTATTGTTCAAGGAAGTTTTTGTGGAGATGGAACTTGTGATTTAGAAGAAGATTATTCAACTTGTTCTTCAGATTGTGAAGAGATTCTTATTCCTGAAAATCAATACACTCTTTATAGGGGGGCAGATATTCTTGATTTTGGAATTACTAATCTTACTGTTCAGGACGTTGGGTTATTTGAATCTTCAGATATGTGTGGATATGTTAATCGAGGAGGACATCCTGGTCCTTGGATGTTGTCTTGGCCTGGGGGAGGAGTTGGAGAACATGATCAAGGAATTATGTTTTATTTTAATTTAAGTGATATTCCTCCAGGTACAAATATTTCTAATGCATATCTTCAACTGTATGTTTATGATTATCTTGGTCCAGGAGATGTTCCTTATATTCCAATACGAATGATTGAAAATCCTTTGAATTATGAAGATATTTGGTATGAGAGCGATGCAACCGATTCCGGTTGTTCAACAACTCCAATTGGGGTAAGTTGGAGAGTATGGGATAATCGTCCTTCTCCTGATTTGTTGTGGAGTAATTTACCTAATCCTATTCCGTATCTTGGAACTACTGGTAGTTTATCTAGTGTTTTAGAGGAGCATGTTGCTGGTTCAATTAATTTTACTAATTCTGTGGGGAATTTTGTTAACTCTACAAATCTTAAAGAAGATATTCAAAAAATTATTAATGGAGAGATGGATAATCAGGGATGGTATTTGGATGTTACTGAACCTGGTTATGAACCGAGCGCACATGGTAGCTACGCGAATAATTATCTTTATTTGAAAGTTAGTGCAAGTGAGTATTTAGAACAGGATAAGTGGCCGAGATTAATTATAGAAACAGTAAATGAATCAGTTCAAACTTCTTGTAAATTAAACCGAGCGTGGTGGAGTAGAGACTTGGATATTAATGATGGGAACAATGTTAGATTGAGTATTGATGAAAATTATTGTGGTGGAGAGGAATTTACTTATACAATTTATGAGAGTGATTCTAATGGAGATGCAGTTATAGATTCATTTACTTTAACAAGTCAGAGGCCAATTTGGAATGCAACATATGCTTCAGAGTTTGATGGCTCTGCAGAAGTTTATTTCACAGTTTCTGTTGTTGGAAATCCTGATGCAGGAACTTTAACAAGTAATAATGAGTTGAATGTTTTGGGAGAAGCTAGTGTTATTGAAGATGCTCCAAGTAATTATTTAGTTGAATATGTTGGGGAAGGGGGAGTAACAATTAATACGGATTATTCTACTCAACCTGAAAAGGGAGAGTTTTTTATTGACTCTGTGACCGGGCATAGAGTTACTCGAGTTTCAGATATTTCTGAGTTTTATCCTTCGAATGATGGGAATCCTTCTGCAGGTTTTTATAATGGTTATGCTCCATACACTAATGTAAATTATCTTGGTGATGTTGTTATTGCTTATCAAACAAGTCAGAGAACTGCTTTGTATAATCTTTCTAATTATGAATTAATTCATGAATTAGGATTGGGAGAAAGTCATGATCCTCGGTGGGATTTATCTGGAAGGGCTGGAACAGAATATGATTTGTATTATGCAAGTGGTTCTAAATTTTATAAGATGAATGCTTTGACTTTGGAAAAAACTATTTTGATGGATATGGGTTATACTATCTGGCCTGATGATCATATGAGTCAATCTACTGATGCAAGATATCGTGCTGGGAGGTTATGGCAAGTACCAGGTATGCCTTATGATTACACTATTTTTGTTTATGATATGTATGAAAATAAAATTCTTCCTGGATTTGTTGAGGGTAGTAGTTATGATATTTCTCCTGATGGAAAATATTTATTTTCCGGGCTTAAATTTTATTTTATTTCAGATTTAATAAATAATATTACAAATAAAAGTATTTCTCATCCAACTGCAAGTTATGGACATAATGGTTGGTCTTATGATTATAATGGAGATGTTGTTCATGTTTTTCAGGACAATAGGAATGATTGGTTTTCTTCTTTTAATCCTGCAACAGGAGAGAGGGTTGATTTTGCATATTTTACTGATTTTGGTGCTGGTTGGAATTTAGGTCAACATATTGCAAGAATTCAAAATCCAGATAAAAAAGGTTGGGCTTTGATGGGAACTTATGTAAAGCCAGGAGTTGATGGTTGGGGAGTTAATCAAATTTTTATGGTTGAATTAAAACCAAAAAGATATGCAAATGGTTCTTTAACTTCTTTAGAAGATAGGCCGAGAATTTTTAGAATTTCTCCAGCATATAATGGGGCTTATGCTACTGCAGATTCAGGTAAGGATTATTTTGCAGAGGCTTTTGCAAGTATTGATTTAATTGGGAATAATGTTTATGTTGGTTCTAATTGGAATAGAACTGATAATTTGGAGTTGTATAGAATTGAGCTTCCTTCAGATTGGTATGAAGTTCTTTCTGGAGATATTCCGGTTTCTTCATGTGAATTAAATTCTGCAACTTGGTCTGCTTCTACTGTTCAGGTTTATGATAGTGTTACTTTAAATGTTATTGGAAGTGATTGTGTTAATAAATATATTAATTACACCGTTAAAAAAGTTTTATGGTATTGGTTTGATAAAAAAATTATGACTACCTCAACTACCGGTTCTACAACTTGGACGCCTACAGAGAAAGGAGACTATTATTTTGAAGCAATTCCTGAAGAAGGTGGAAATACAATTACAAGTGGAAATTTAGAGGTTACAGCTTTGCCAATTAGTTCTGTAACTACTTTTGTTACAAAAAGATTTGGAGAGTGTGAAACTTGTGATGTTACTGGTGTTGCAATGGATACAATGGTTGATTCAAAATATCCAGATAATAATGCGGGTGATGGGGATTTGTATTTTAGGTCTGGTAATCAACCAGTGTTTTATTTTAATTTATCTAATATCTCTTCTGATGCAAATATTACAAAAGCTGTTTTTACTCTTTATCGTTGGAGGGATTATTATGATGGTGGTTTAACAGGAATAACTAAACCAATCTATGCATTAACAAATCCAGATAATACAGAAATGTGGGATGAAAGTGAAATTACTTATAATAATAAAAAGGCTGGTGTTCCATGGGTTTCATCAGGAGATATGTCTTCTGTTTATGGAAATCAAATTGGAAGAATTTATTTTAAGAATTGGATGAGTGGGGGTCAATCATTTTGGACTATGGATATTACTGATGATGTACAAAGTTGGGTTAATAATTCTTCTAATAATTTTGGTTTTACTTTTGAAAATAATGCTAATTTTAATAAAGGTTTTTATGGTAAAGAAGCAATAGACTTATCCTTAAGACCTTATTTAGAAGTAACTTATACTGGAATTCAGGATGAAGTAATCCCTCAAGTATCAGACATACAATCAAAATATTATTCTGGTCAAACATTTATTTCATGGAAAGAAGCTACAACAGGAGTAAATGAAACAAGTTATAAAATTTATAGATATGGTTCTCCAATTACTTCTGCAAATCTTAAGGATGCTGAACTTATAGATCAAGTTTATCAAGGTTCTTCTTATTTTTCAGATTGTATTTATTATACTTGCGATTTCGGAAGACAACCTGATTTGAATAAGGCAGGTATTAGTCTTTCTCCTGACTCTGGTTTATATGTTTATACTGTTGAAAATGCTCAAGATTCGTATTATGCTGTTACAACTGTTGTTGAAGGAAATGAAAACAGAGAAATATTTGAAAATCAAAATACTATAAGTTCTTCGATAACTGAAACAATTGATATTCCCCAAGCATTTGTACTTAATAGCGAAGGCCATACAGGTTATGTTGGTTATGTTATGTTCTTAAGTAAATTTAATTCTGCGAATCCTTCTGATATTTATGGATTGCATAATAAAAAGTCAGCACCTTTCTTATTTTCAATTGTTGTACCCCATAAAGTTACATCTGAAAAAGGATTGACACAATATCAGGCACAAACAAATCAAAATGTATTTGATAGCTATACTGAGAAATTTCCTTTAACTTTTTATCTTCATACTATTAGTTCAGGTTCAGGTAATTATTTTGCTAGTGGAGAGGGGTATGATAATTCATTAGTTGTAGGCGATAATTATGGAGGATTTAGTATTGGTATTCAAGACAATTATCATCTTCTTGTTAAAACTGCAGAAGGTCAAATTATGAGTATAGGAACTTATTTAGATAATGCACATCAGGCAGGATATAGTTATTATTCTGGTTGGAATTCTAATTATGTTCCGGTAGATAATATAAATGGTTTTAAGTCAACATTTGAAGAACAAAAACCTTTTGATGAGGGAGTTAATGTTATGTATACTGAAAAATCATTGAAGTTCCTTATTGATTGGTTGGATAATTATAGTCCATTCAGTCAGTGGATTGATGAAAACAGAGTTTATTTCACTGGTAACTCGATGGGTGGAGGGGGTTCATTATTTATGGGGATAAGATATCCTAATGATATAGCTGCTATTAATGTTTACAAAGGTAGAACAATTATTCTTCCTGGAACAGATAGGAGCACTGCTCAGCAAAGAGTCTTAGGTTCTTTAACTGAAAATATTCCTGTAGAAGATGGAACTCCGGTTTATGATTATACTAATATGACTTGGTATGTGCAGAATCATCCTGGAGATTATCCTTATATGAGATTAAAGCATGGTAAGATGGATACAACAATTAAATGGGTAGATAGTGAAATTCCTGCATTTTATGATACAATTAGTAACGGAAAAATTGGTTTTGTTGCTTACTGGGATCAATCAACTCATCAAGGAGATTTAGATTATTCATTTGTAGAGAAAGTTAATGATAGACAATTTGTTGTAGAGATGGATAATGATGGATTTAATATATTTAATTTTAGATTAAATGAAAGTTATATTTCTTTTACTGATTTTAGCTTAAATGAAAATCCAGGGGATGGAGATCCTTTAACTGGTGATCAAATTGGTGGAATTAATAGATATACTTGGTTTAATAGAAGCACAATTAGTGACGATTCAAATTATTATGAAGTTGAGATTTATTTATTAGATGAAGCTCCTCAAGATTCTGCTACGGTTACAATAACTCCAAGGAGACTTCAGAATTTGGTTCATACTTCTGGAACGAGTTATAATTGGATCTTTGGAGTTCAGAGTGGAACAGTTACTGCTGATGAAAATGGGTTATTAACTATTAATGGTCTTCAAATGAGTAAAGAAAGGACTAAGTTAATTATTGGTGATGAAATTGTTTTTTTAAGTCCAATGACTGGGATGGCTATTGATGAAAATGTTACAGATGAAGTAAATTTAAGTGATAGTCCTAATGAGGAAATACTTGATGAAAATATTACTTTAGAGGATATACCCTCTAATGAGACAATCGGAGAGATTTTATTAAATATTACAGAGAATATAACAGATAATTTTGCAGCGATTATAATTATTATTATGGTTTTGGTTTTAGCTATTGGAGGATATGTTATTCTAATAAGAATGAGATTAAGAGTAAAAAAAAGAAGAGGAGCTGTTAGAATTCGCTGATTATTGTTCCTTTGAATGATTTCTTTTTTAATAAATTGTCTAATTGTTTCATGTTTTGTCCTAAAATATAGGTTGTAATTTTGTTTTCTAAGATTATTTTTGCTGCACTTTGGTCTAAGACGAAATGCTGTCCTGGTTGAAACTTTATTTTATTTGCCATTGTATTAAAGTTTTTCCAAGATATTTTTGGAATAAATTTAGCATTTTTATATTTTTTTGGATTTTTATCATAAAGTCCGGAAACATTTGTTAGATTTATGAATTCTGTTTTGAAATATTTTGCAATTTCAGCAGAGGTTGAATCTGATGTTTGATTTGGTTTATATTCTAGGGCTCCACAAAAAACTATATCTTGTTTTTTTAGATATCTTTTAATTTGCCTTAGCTTTTGAGGAATTCCTTGAGAGGGTTCTAGATTAAAAAAGTAAGACATAAATCTCGCGTTCATTCTTGTTGCTCCTATTCCTGCGAGGCTTTGAAGTTTAGTATTTGCTTTATTTTCTTTTAATGCAGAAATATATGTTCTTGCAATGCTTCCACCACCACAAATAACAATAAATTTGTAATTATTTGTGTGCTTTTTTAGAGTTTCTTTAAATTCTTTTAAAAATTTTAAGTCTATTTTATCTGGAATTATTAGGCTTCCACCAAGACTTAAAACTATTATCCTCTTTTTCATATTTAGTTTAAGAGAAGAGTATTTTTAATTCTTTCTTATTTTATTGTGAATAACTTATTATCTTTTACTTTGAAAATATCTAATCTAACTCCAGAGTCTAACCAGCCGTGTGCATAATTTATTGCTGCAAAAGCATTTATCAAATCTTCATTTTGTTCAAAATAATGTGCATCAGAAAGATAATTTGAAACCATTTCAATTATTTCTTTTGCTTGTTTTTCTTTTCCTTTTATTATTGATTTTTTAACTTTTTTCAGAGCGGTTTCTGTTAAATTAAAATACTTTTCAAGTTTTTCTTTTGTGATTTTGTCTTGCATTTAATTGTTAGTTCAACTGATTATTTAAAACTTTTTACCTTACACTTAGAAATTTTTTCCCTACACTCTTTTATCGACGATAACACTGTTTTTAATTAGAGCAATATTTAAATACTTAATTTAACTATTTTTTCTATAAAAGAGAATGGAAAAGGGGAAGTTTTTACTAGGAGTTATAGTACTTGGTTTAGTAGTTAGTTTGTTGGGTTTTGTTCTTGCAGATGACTTGATTGCATTGCAGGGAAATGTGCAAGAAGGGGGTGTTGATTTGAGTTCTGGAGATTTACAGGTAGTTATTTATGATGCATATTCTAGTGGAAACATTGTTTATAATTCTTCTAACGATTTTGTTGGAAATATTTCTAATGGAGAGTATGATGTTATGTTAGGAAACGGAAGTCAGAAGATGAACTTAGAGTTTAATAAAAATTATTATCTTGAATTGTATGTTAATGGTGGAATTGGTTATGAGATTTTTAGTTTTAATGGAATGAATAGACAGGTTTTTCAAGCTGGTGTTGGAAGCATAAATGGAACTTCAATTAATCCGGCTCAGATAAATGGAACTCATATTGTAGAAAATGTTGACTTACTTGGAAATGTGAGTATTGAGAATAATTTGAGTGTTTCTGGAAATATCTCTGCAGATACAGGATTTTTTAATTTGGCTTGGAGTTTTTTAACAGGAGTTCCTGATTTGATTTTTAGTTTGTGGGGTGATAGTAATGCAAATTCTCTTTTGGTTTCTAATGGAACTGCAGTTGGATATAATGAAAGTGTTTTTAATGAAAGCATTGTTAATGTTATAAATGATAATGGATTGGCAAATTCTTCTTTTGATTTCAACCAATCAGATTTAGATTTAGTTTATGCTTCAGTTAATAATCAATGGCTATTTAACCAATCAGATTTAGATTTAGTTTATGCTTCAGTTGGAACAACTTGGGGAGATTTTAATTCTACAAATTTCCAGGATGCATTTTGGTTAAATGTAACAGAATATAATTCAACATTATTATATGAATTTAATCAAAGTGATTTAGATTTAGTTTATGCTTCAGCAAATAATCAATGGTTGTTTAATCAAAGTGATTTACAATATAATTTTAATCAATCAGATTTAGATTTAGTTTATGCTTCAGTTGGCACAACTTGGGGAGATTTTAATTCTACAAACTTCCAAGATGCTTTTAATTCAAATATAACTCCTGTTTTGGCTAATAATTTTAATTCAACAGAATTTCAAGAGGCTTTTAATTCAAATATAACTGATTCAAGTATACGATTGTCTGAGTTGAATGTTACAGATGTATTTAGAGTTGGAAGTAATACTATTGAGGCTACTACTAGTGGAATGAATATAACTGGAGAGGTTAACTTTGATGGAAAGTGGTCAGATGGCGGGACAACAATTTCTGGAGGAAGTATTTGGTCCCAGATTCTTTATGTTTATAATATTTCAAGTTTGGGTGTTGATAATTTATATATTAATGGTTCTAGTATTCCTACATTTAATGATACTTTTGATTTTGGAAATGATACAAATAATTGGAGGAGTGCTTATTTCTCACAAGATGTTTATATCTCTGGAGTTGGAAGTTCAAAAGCTTGGTTGTTCAATCAATCAGATTTACAATATAATTTCAATCAATCAGATTTAGATTTAGTTTACGCTTCAGTTAATAATCAATGGTTGTTCAATCAATCAGACTTACAATACAATTTCAACCAATCAGATTTAGATTTAGTTTATGGAAAAATAAATGGAACGGATGTTAATTGGAATGTTTCTGGAACAGATATTTTTCCTCAAAGTTTAGGATATAGTGTAGGAATTGGAACTACCACTCCAAGATATTTTACAAGTGCAGATATAGCTTTAACAATTAAAGGAACAAGAGTAGGATTTGAGAATGTTGGAGATACTTTAAACACAGGGACAGCAATATCTTCGTGGAGTTTTATGAATGAACAAGCAGTCCACGCAGATAAAAGAATAGGAGCAATAGATGTAAGAACTGGAACTAATATCAGTGCAGGAAGTTTTGTATTTTATACAAGAGAAACCGATGGAACTTGGAACGCAGGATTAACTCAAGATGAAGAAGGAAATGTAGGAATTGGTAATGATGCTCCAGCAACAGCGTTAGATATTATAGGAGCTACTGACCAAGACCAAATGAGATTAGGACAAACTACTGCTACCCAGTATAAAATAGGTAGAGATACATCCACTGGATTTTTAACATTTACAGGGCAACAGGCAGGTTATGTTGGTTATACTTTTAAAAATGATGATGGTTCGGTTGATTTACAGATACTAGATAATGGTAATATAGGAATTGGAACAAATAATCCTACGCAACTTCTCCAAGTGGCAGGAAATGCAACCATAAACGATAATATTAGAATGGGAACCACAGATGGTGATTATCAACAATTAAGACTTGGAGGAGGAAATAGTGCAGGATTTCTTTATGGTTCTTATAATAAATATGCTGATAAAGTAAACCTTGGATATAATTATTATGCAGACTCTGCAGGAAGTGATGTGGTAAACAATGCAGGTGGAGGAACATCAAGATTAAGCCTAGGATATAGTAACATTGGATTATATGTGGGGGGAGTTAATTCTGAACCTACTACTTTGGGGTTAGCAGTAGATAGTGATGGAGATGTTGGAATTGGAACAATTAGTCCAGCATATAGTTTAGAAGTAGCAAATTCAGTAACAGCATTAAATGTTTCAGGAAATTTATATGCAAATAGTTCAAGTGTTGGAATTGGAACAAGTAATCCATTAGGAACATTACAATTATATAATTCAGGTAATTCTGATGGAATTGTTTTTGATTTACAAAGTAATAATCCAACAATCTATTCTACCGATTGGGGAGCAGATTTAGAATTTTATACAAAGAATGCTTCTAGTGGAACTCCAAGATATAATCAATTATTCTTAGAAGATACAGGTAATGTAGGAATTGGAACAGGAACTCCAAGTTCTGCTTTAGATGTCGATGGAAATATAGAAATTGGAACAAATTGGATAGGACTTGATACTTATAATCATATCAGTCCCTTAACAACTGATACAGACTTTTTTGCTGATTATGCTCAAGTTTTTCAAATATTCAAACATACTGATGATAGAGGTTTTGAATGGAGAACAACCGTTGCTCCTCTTATGACTTTAAATCAAAGTGGAGAATTTATTGTAAATAATTCTTTTTATGTTAAGGATGATGGTAATGTAGGAATAGGAATTGATAATCCTGAGAGAGTTTTGCATACTGTTGGAGATGCTATTTTGATTGAACGAAGTGGAAGTACTCCGGGAATAATAACTAGGAGACCAGATGTCGTTGATGATGGAACTCAGATTAGTACTTGGTTAGTAGAGGGAAGGGATAATAATAGTGCTCTTCAATATTATGGTTCTCTTGATGTTCTTGTTGCAAATGATACTGATGGTGAGGAAGATGGTGATTGGAAATTTAGATTAGCTAGAGATGGAACTTTAGTGGATGTTTTTAGAATTAAAGGTGATACTGGGAATTTTGGGATTGGAACTGATAGTCCAACACAAGCTTTAGAAGTTAATGGAAATATAGATGCAGAAAAGTTTTTAATAAATGGCGTTGCTGATAAGGGATTATATAACACCACTAATACGAATGTTATTTTAGGATACGATTCTGGTACATATATTGATATGAGATCTACTACAATAGATTACTATAAATTAGGTTCTTGGGAATATTCTATGACTAATGCAGCATTTTATGCTTATACAAATAATAGTAATACTTTAGGTTTATATAATAAGGAATGGAAAAATATTTATTCTGTAGATGCACAAATAAGCAATAATTTAAATGTTTTGAATGGAAGGGTAGGAATTGGAACAGATAGTCCTGCTTCTTCGTTGCACATTTATGAAAATAATTTTGATGCGGTTACAGCAGGAATTACTCTTGAACAACCCGACGGAAGTGGGGACCCTCAAGTTCAATTTTTAACTACTGGTATTTCTAGATGGGCAATTGGATTAGATAATAGCGAGGGAGATAATTTTAAAATTTCTAGGACTCTTAGTTTAGAAACTGATACAGTTTTAGAAATTGAGGAAGTGGAGGGGAATATTGGAATAGGTATTGTTCCTACTAATCTTGGTTATAAGTTGAATATTCATGATACGAATAATTATTCATATGGAATTCAGTCTACAGCCGTTTCAACAGATTCTGGAAATTCAATAGCATTTAGGGGAAATTCAGATGGTGGTTCCTCAGGCAATTCTTATGGATTTTATGGAATTGCAAGTGGTTACGGGGGTAATTATGGAATTTATGGAACTGCAACAGGAGGAGCAATTAATTATGGGGTTTATGGAAAAGAATTAGGTGATAATGCTTACGGTATCTTGGGATATGATAGTGGTGTTGCAAATTATGGGGGTTATTTTAATGTTGGGGGG
>Ga0222658_1000515_pt1 | contig 20557 bp, 22 predicted proteins | sample AntAcemetagen476_FD_179830 | JGI IMG/M metagenome (GOLD analysis project Ga0222658, IMG submission 179830) | Saline water microbial communities from Ace Lake, Antarctica - #476 | ecosystem: Environmental > Aquatic > Non-marine Saline and Alkaline > Saline | place: Antarctica: Ace Lake... | reverse complement strand
GAAACCGTCACTTGCACCGCCAAAAATGCCAGCGGACTCTCCTGCTAAAGTTGGTATACTGCTTGGAATAAATGGTTTTACTCTTATCGAACCGTTTACCTCCAGTTTTTCTGTCGGGCTTATAGTGCCGATGCCGACGTTGCCGCCGTTTTCAATCACCATTTTGACGTTAGAACCAACTGTTGTGCCTGTGCCAATAGTTAAATCATCAGTTGTATCATCTAAAGCAAAATAGAAATCCTGAGCATTGCCCATAAAAGAGATAAATGTATCTTCTGCTCCGTCATCGCCTATTCTAATTTCTGGTGTAGTTCCTGCAACGTGTAATTCGGCATTTGGCCCCGTCGTACCGATGCCGATGTTGCCGTCATTATAATAAATATCATCTCTCTCACTCATTACATTTCCAGTTAATTTTCCAGAAAAATCATCAACCCTTTCTAACAAATTAAAATTATAAACAATCAAAACTAAAACTATTAATCCTACAACTCCTAAAACCAAAATTTTTCTCCCACGATTTGAAATTTTATTCTTCACCAATTTCTTTTTCATAAATTAATCAAGAGTAGATTGTTTAAAAAGTTTTCTTAATTAAAAATAAAATTTTAAACAAACTCGAAATTATCTAAAAACCAATCCCCAGAACCAACATCCCCACTAACGCAAACTCCTCCACTACATTCTCCACTTGAACAATCTCCATCTATTAAACAACTATCTCCGCTAATACCAGCACTAACAGAAAAACAATCATTAATTTTAGTTAAAGAATCTGTGACTCCACATTGATTTCTTCCAATAACAGGAGAGATTTTTATTGAATCTGGGATACTAGAAAAATCACTTGAGATATATGTTAACCCAGAATTTTTTTCTGGAAGTTTAACATCTCCATAACCAGAAGGAGATTGACCTAATCCGGGAATGGCCTGGGCCTCATTAGTCAAAGTATAACTTTTAGTCACGCCATTTCCAGCAACTGAAACAACAACCTTGTCAACATTTAAGTCCTGAATATTTATTGAAAACTTAAACGTCCCAGAATCATAACAAGTATATGATTCATTTATTTCCATTTTATTAAAAACTTCAGAACATGAACTAGTTTCTTCAAGACTAGTATTTATTAATTTGCTTATAACCACCCAAATAATTGCAACTGATACGATAACCAAAGCAATTAAAATTAGTATTACGATAATCTCTGAAAGACCCCTTTTATTAAACATATAATTATTCAATGAATTTAATTTATAATTCTTTCTAAAATCTTTAGATTTTTCTTTTCTTAACTTCTTCATTCAACCAGTTACGCCTCGCTTAATTTATTCTCAATTAATGAGCGAGGTGATGCTGGCTCAAATTTTTCTTTTCTTAATTTCTGCATTAAGCCACTTCTGCCAAGCAGGAAAAACCCTTTCGCCCATTGGCAAACCAATCTCTTGACTTATCTCATCAGAAATTTTGTGAAACTCATGATTAGAACGCGTGTTAAATTTCGCCTCTAAAATATCTTCATCACCAGTAATCTTCGCAACATCAACAATTTCTTTTTTTATCTTCGCCCTCAACAGAATATTATCATAAATAGCGTCCCAGTTTCCAGCCCACCCCCGAACATTCGAAGCGATATTTTTAATTATTTCACTATCTCCATTAATCAAATCTTCTGAAACCTCCAGTTCATCTTTCTCTACATTATATTTTAGCAAATCGACAAATCCTTTTTCCATTAGTGGATCTTGTTTCCAATGTTTCCGAACTTCTGAAATCTGTACAACCCTCTTAAATGAATGCAAACCATCAGGCGTTTTTATTGGATTACAAACTGCAATTATGTCTGTTGCCTTAAACGACGTCGCTGGAACACCCAAATCATTCACTACCCTATCAAAAACCCCATAAGGAGAAGCACCATGAATTGTACCTGCAACAACATTTGCCAAAGCCCCAACTCTCATTGCTTCATAGAGTGCCTTTGCCTCTTCACTTCTAACTTCTCCCATAATCAAGCAACTATCTCCTAATCTCAAACTCGTTCTTACCCCATCCTCCGCCGACACTTCTGTAGTTGTCTTCAACAAAGCAGAACGAACCTTCATTCTCAAAATATCATACTCAAGTTTTCTCAAGGACTCAACAGGCAACTCCAAGGAATCTTCAACAACAATAATTCTATTTTTAGAAATAATCTCCAACATCAAACTTCCTAATAACGACGTCTTCCCAGAACTTCTCGTCCCTGCAATCAACAAAGTTCTCGAGCCATCAATCAAAAAACTAAACAAACCAGCAGCAAAAGGATTAAGCATTTTATTTTTCACAAAAAGAGGCAATGTCCAAGGTTGCTCTCTGTGTCTTCTAATTGCATAAGCCAAACCATCTGGTGACAACGGCCTCTGGATTATCGCAATTCTCGCCCTAATATTCCCAATCTCTAACTGAGTATCTAAAATCGGATTTGCCTCGTCGAGAGGTCTCCCAGAAATCATTCTAAATTTAGCAGCCCATGAATCAACATCTTCTTGACTTGGAAGAATATTTGTAGAACACTCTTCATACTCTTCATGCCTCAAAAAAATATTTGTCATTGAAATCGGGGAATTCAAAACAATGTCTTGAAGTTTTTTATCCTGAAGTAAAACTTCAATAAGCCCAAATCCAATTGTATGCCTAACAAGAATCATCGCCAACTTATTCAAATCAGAGTAATTCAATTTTATTCCCTTTCCCTGTGCCAAATCCTGCAACAAATCCTTAGAAATATTAAAAAAAACCTGCCTTATCCTATCGGTATCTGTAAACTCTTCTGCCTGCGGTTGGTGCTCAATCAAAACACTTCTCGCAAGATTCAAAAGCAAACTATGTTCCTCACTCAAAGAATTCTCAGGAGGATTCAAATGATAAATTAACTTCGCTTCATCTTTCCTTCTCAAAATAGTTACAAGCGACTCATCATAATCATTATTAGAAATTTTATACTGATCGACGATCTCTGCTTCCCTCGGTAAATCTGAAACAAGCCTAGTAAAAGTAAAATTAGGAATCACATCTGGTTTAAAAAGATGGTGATAAATTTCTCTATCTCCTCTTTGATAATCCTTGATATAAGGTAAAGCCAACTGAATCAATTTTGTCTTTTCAAACAATTCAAAAATCTTTTCCAAGAAATTAATATAATTCGTCACATCTGTTTTATATTCATCAATTGTTTTACTTAAGAAAATCTTTGCCTTAATAATAATTTTCTTCAATTCGCTATAAGCAGTAACTGGGTCCTGTTTCATCAAAAGTAAAAAAGAAAAAACATCATTATATCTACGAGTAAAAAATTCTCCATGATTAGTAATAAGTTTATCCTGGGATAAAATTTTTTCTTGCCTAACAAGATAAACATAAAACTGAGCAATCTCCAAAAGCAAAGAAGTCTCTTTAAAATCATAATTATAATTTTTCTGTTGAACAAAAATCACTCTTGAAACATTTGGGTTGTCCATTAAAACATCAATCGTCCTCCCCATAACTTCTGCATGATTAGAAAGACTTGGCACATAAGGAGCCCCAATATAATTAATAAAAATAATATCTTCTCCCCCTTTTCTCTGAATCTCATAAGAGTATAATTTAGTTTCTTTGTTGAACTGCATTCTATCAAATTTAATCATTGCCCTAATTTGGACAAATGAAAATCCTATTTTATTTACTCATTACAAAACAAAGACATTTATAGATTTTATTATAATAAACAATAACAAATTTAAACCCCTTTAACATAATATTTACATGGAAGAAGAGATGAATTCCGCAGGACAAGCTTTTGGAGAAACCAATCTTAAATTAAGAAATTTAGAAGAAAACCAAAGAATCGTCAAAGACAGACTTCTTTTAATAGGGCAAAATCTTTTAGAAACTAAAGAAAAATCAAACCAAGATACGCTAAACATAAAAAAAGATATTGAAAAAATTAAACAAGAAATGGAACGAATGATAAACTTTTTGGAAACAGCCTCAAGCGAGTTTTCGAAGTTTGCGAAAAAAGAAGATTTAGAAATTTTATCAAAACAAGCAAAAATGTTTCAACCATAAAAATTAAAAAATGAAATTAACTAATATTAAAATAAAAAAGATGTTAATTTAAAGTGGGAACTTTAGACCAAGTAATACAAATGAAAAATCAAGGAATTTCTGATGAAGAAATTGCAAGTAAATTGCAAGAACAAAAAGTTTCTCCAAAAGAAATTAACGATGCAATGAACCAATCAAAAATAAAAAATGCCGTCTCAGATATAGAAGGTATGCAACCATCAATTATGAATTCTCCCAAACCAACAAGTAACAAAGAAGACATTTATGTTCCTCAAGCCCAAGAATATGAACAAGAAATATATGCTCCTCAAGCAGAATACCAACAAGAAGAATACTCTCCTCAAACAGGTTACAATGAATATTCTTCCCAAACAGGAACAGACACTGACACAATGATTGAAATTGCTGAACAAGTTTTTTCTAAGAAAATGCAAAAAATACAAAAGCAATTGGAAAAATTAAACGAGTTCCAAACACTCTCTCAAGTAAAAATAGAATCTACTGCAGAAAGACTCAAACGAATAGAAACGATCATAGACAACTTGCAAATTTCAATTCTTGATAGAGTTGGTTCTTATGGAAAAAATTTAGGCAATCTAAAAAAAGAAATGTCTATGATGCAAGATTCTTTTAAAAAAATTTCAAAACATAAAACAACAAAAAAGCATTCTAAAAAATAAATTTAATCTTTCATAAAAAAAGGAGTATATTTTCCAGAAGGTTTAGAACTTGAACCTCCTACAATAATCCCTATAACTGCTAAAATAAAAACAACTCCAGCAATCATTGGCCAATTATCTTGCCACCACCAACCAGTAGACCATCCTAAAGCACCAGCAGTTTTAACCAAAACAATTATTAAAATAATTCCTGCAACACCCAATAAAATCCACTTAGTTGGATCACTATCTTTTTCTGAATTCAAAAACAATCCTAAAATAATCATGACAACTAAAATAATAGATAATGCAATTCCTAATCTTGGAAAAATTTCAGCAAAAAATTGAGACACCATTGGAAATTGTAAAGCCAATAATCCCACAACAAGTGCAATAATCCCATTAATAGATTTATTTTGAAACAATTTAATTTGACTTAATATCCCAAACACCAAAGCAAATATCAAAAGAAATGGAAGAAGATACTGAAAAAATCCTGCCTGATCCCATTGAGAAAGCATATCTCCAATAACAGTCCCGTCAAAATAAGTATATGAAACTAACACCAAATTTTTTATCATAATTAGATTCAACTAAATATCTTTAAATATGTTTCGAATTAACTCTTAGAACTAGAACTTTTCAAAACAACTGCCAATGCAGCTGCAACAACAGCAACAAACATAAAATTTGTCCAAAAAGTATTGCTCCAACTTTGCTTAAATAAAAAGTCAAATGCATCTGTGCTAATTCCTGCTGCCCAAAAACCAGCAACAATTACTGCGATAACAACGGCTATTCCTACTGTCCATTTAACCCCTTTATTAGATAAAATATCGCTCTCAAGTCCTTTTCCAGAAATAAATCCCCAAAGCAATAAAACCACAAACACTATTACAATTGCAACAGTCAAGAACAAAATCATATTCTCAACAATTAACCTTGGCTGTACAACACTTAAAAAAATCAAGCCAATAACAAACGCCAAGACAGCGTTAAGTTGTTTTTTATTCTCTCCCAAAAGTTTAGTCTTCTCAAGAACTGCAAAAACAATAAAAAATATTAACAAAAATGGATAAGCAAACTTAGTCAAAAGTTCATGCTGAAAAATTGTTTCCAAAGCCATATTATATCAAGTCCTCGTTAATTTCTTCCATATCTGAATCTGGACTTGGCAAAGCAGATTTATTTATGATAAAAATGTCATTAATTGCCTTGACAAATTGATGTGGAATTATTACTCCTCTTGCGCCTCCGATAAGAGATAATACACTTCCTCCAACCTTTATTCTCCAACCATCAATCTTGTTTTCAGTTAAATTGGCTTCCTCTATTTCTCCAAAATAATCTCCACCATCAGTATAAACTTTCGCTCCAACAACCTCTGTTATTTTTTTAATTCTCATATCTTCTCCAGATTAAACTTCTTTATAAATATTTCTATGATTTATACATTTATACTATAACAAACTTTATAAAAAATAAAAAATACGTATTTAAGGTGTCTTAAAATGCTCAACAGAAAAGAAATAACAACAATTATAATACTTGCGATTATTTTAGCGTTTGTGATTAGTCTCGTGGAAACCTTGGAACTTTTTCTTTATGTGTTGCTCTCGGTGTTTTTAATTTTTATGATAAATATAACTGCAAAAAAAGTAGTAAGTTTTTACTTGGACACAGAAATAGAAATCAAGCTATGGGAAATTAAAAGAGTTGGACTTTTTTATTTTATTGGTTTAATCCCGATTACTACACCTCACCCTTCACATAAATTAAAGCGTCCTTTTCCCTTAGGAGCATTCTTGCCAATAATTATGAAAGTTCTTTCAGTAGGATATTTGAACTGGATGGCTTGTTTTGTTTTTGACGTGAAATCAAAAATTTACAAAACCGCAAAAAGACACGGGCTTTACACTTTCTCAGAAATCAGTGAATTTCACATCGGACTAATTGCAGCAGCAGGGATTTTTGCAAATTTAATTTTCGCAATAATAGGATATTTTATTGGGCTTCCTGAACAAATGAACTTTGTAACATTAAGTATCTGGTTTACCTTTTTTAACATACTACCTATTTCTAACCTAGATGGAAACAAAATCTTCTTCGGAAACTTAACACTCTGGAGTTTCCTTGCATCAATAGTTTTAATAGGGTTACTCTATTCAATACTTGTAATATAAAAAAATATTTAAAATTCAACACTACATTAAATACCATGAAAAAAGAAACAAATTTTTTGACGAACAAAAAAACAACAGCACTTTTTGCCATAATCTCATTAATCGGAGGGTTTTCTTTCTTAAATAAAAACATCACAGGAAAGATTATTCTAGAAGATATATTCTCTTTTGATTTAATTTCATTAATAGGATTATTGCTTATTTTATGTTCAATTATTCTCGGAGTTTATTCTTTGAAGAAGAAATAAAAAATAATTTTAAATTCCAAAAGCCAAAAAACTCCACCATGGTTTTTCTAACGAAATTATAACTCCTGTTTCAGCATCAACTTTTGCTTCAATATCTAAATCTAACGGAAATATGAAAAACAATCTTGCTTTTTTAGTTCCACTTACTGAATAAATCGCTTTTTCTAATTCCTCTTCTAATTCTGCAGTTTCAATAAAACTCATTCCTAAAATTTCAGAGATTTCTTCCGGCATAACTTTAATTTCTTTACTGGAACCAAAAGAGGTTTGCATTGTAAGTCTTGAATTTATAACAAATACTTTTTCAGATGTAACTACTTCTACTTCTCCATTTTGAATAGAGGTTTTGCCTGTTCCTGTTTTTGATATTGTTATTGTTGCATTGGCGTCTTCTATTGGAGATTCTATTGAAACATTAATACTCTTAAACATCTTAGCTATTAAGAATGAAAAACCTTCATTTTCTTCTAAGTCTAAACTGATATTTTCTCTTAATATCATTTTTATCTTCTTTGTTTCATCTAAAATGTTAGATAAAGTCTCTTTCGCATTTTTTATAGCATCTTCATTTCTTGTTCCAGGATCTTGATAAATTGGACCATCTAAAATAATTGCCTCTGAAGCTCCATCTGGATAATTAAAAGAGATAATTCTCCATATTTTTCCATTAATTAGTGCAGGAGAAATTCCCACATCAATATCGTTGTTTAATCTAAAAAAAAATATACCCCCAGGAAAAGTAGTTTTATTTTGATTTTCTTTTATATATTCATCGATTAGATTATATCCATGTGTTATTATCTTATCACTTATATGTTCAGAAGAGAGTGCCTTAGTGTTATTGTTCTTAGGAGTAGTTAGTATTTCTGTTGCAATTGTTGGCTCTTGTTCAGTTGGGCAAGTAAGAGTATCTCCATTACATATGCAACCACTTGGGCAAGATTTAGGAGGTAAATTTGCATTTTCACATGCTGTTTTGGTTTCAAATTCAAAAGGATTTGAACAACCACTTGCTCCTGTTAACTTACATTTCTGATTTTCTGTATCAAATACATAACCTTCCCAATATGCATCACAAGAATCCATCTGTGCATTTGCAATAGAAATTAAAGTAATAATTAATACGACCACCATAATGCTTGTTAAGATATTATTCGTCATGTTTTTGACCTCTTTTTAGAGGTTAATTTAATCTTATAAATCTATCCATCACTTCAAATGAAGTTGAAGTTTAACAAATTTTTTAAATCCAGATATTCTTAAATATTATCAAAACCTATTTATACTCCTAAGAATTTTTTTACAAATGCCGGAAAAATTTCTTCAGGGAATTGTTCCAAGAGACTTTCAAAAGAACATTCTTAAAACATGTATTGAAAAAAATTGTTTAGTTGTGCTTCCAACTGGATTAGGAAAAACCCTTATTGCATTGATGCTAACAATAAAAAGAATGGAAAAATTTCCAGGAGAAAAAGTAATTTTGCTCGCGCCAACAAAACCTTTAGCAGAACAACATTTAATTTCTTTTAAAAAACACCTCCCAGAATTATTCGGGGATATGCAACTATTTACTGGTGCAATCGTAGCAAACCAAAGGAAAAAAATCTGGCAAACAGCAGACATAATTTTCTCAACTCCGCAATGTGTTGCAAATGACTTAAAAAATAAATTATACAATTTACAAAATGTCTGTCTCCTCATAGAAGACGAAGCCCACAGATGTGTAAAAAATTATGATTATAATTATGTTGCCCAAATATACAAAAAACAATCAGAACATCCAAGAATAATTGGGTTAACAGCCTCGCCAGGAAGTGAATCTTCAAAAATCAAAGAAATTTGTTGGAATCTTTCCATAGAAGAAGTTGAATTAAGAACAAGAGAAAGCGAAGATGTTAAACAATATCTCCAAAAATTAAAATTCGAAAAAGTCCTTGTAGATTTCCCTCCTGAACTTGAAGAAATAAGACATATTTTAAAAAAATTATTCGATAAATATGTAGAAGAATTAAGATACAGAAAAGTTCTTTTTGGTCCTTGCTCCAAAACAATGCTAATTGCACTCCAAAAAAGAATCATGGCAACTTTAGCAAGAGGAAACAAAAATTTTAATTATATGCTCGGAGCAAGTGCCTGTGCCCAATCAATAAAACTCCAGCACGCATTAGAACTTCTTGAAACACAAACAATCGCCAGCTTTAACAAATATTTAAAAAATTTATTTGAACAAGCAGCAAAAAAACAAAGCAAGGGAGTTATAAAACTAGTAGCAAAACCAGAATTTAATTTCGTTTACATGTCTTCAAACGAACTCTTATCAAAAAACATTGAACATCCAAAATTAAAAAAACTTATTGAAATCGTAAAGCGAGAAAATTCAAAAAATAAAAAAATAAAATTACTTGTATTCACGCAATTTAGAGATACTGCCACAACAATTTCTAAAAAACTTAATGAAATAGAAAACATTAATGCAAAGATTTTTGTTGGGCAAGCAAAAAAGAACGGGACAGGATTAAGTCAAAAAGAACAAAAGAAAATCCTTGAAGAATTTTCATCAGGAGAAATAAATTGCCTCGTTAGTACTTCAATCGGCGAAGAAGGATTAGATATCCCAGAAGTAAACGCAGTGATATTTTACGAGCCAATCCCGTCGGCAATTCGAGCAATTCAAAGAGCAGGAAGAACAGCAAGATTAATGAAAGGAAAGTTAATTATTTTAATAACTAAAGGAACACGCGACGAAACTTTTTATTATGTTTCACGAAGCAGAGAGAAGAAGATGCACACTGCAATAAATTCTGTAAAACAAAGTTTAGTAAATAATAAAATTGATTTTCAAAAGAAGTTAGAATGAAACCCTTCCACAACATCTTCTCAACAAAAAAAGAAATAATCAAAAAAGACTTGCCAAAACCCAAGGTAGTAATTGACTATCGTGAAAAACAATCTTTGGTTGTTGCAGAACTTGTGAAACTTGGCTTTGAAAAAGAATTTAAAGAATTAAAAGTTGCAGATTATATTGTGAACGACGTCGCTATTGAAAGAAAAACCGTTTCAGATTTTATTTCTTCAATGATAAATAAAAGATTGACAAATCAACTTGAAGGACTTCAGCAATATAAAAATAAATTATTAATAATTGAAGGGATTGACGAACAAGAATTATACAACGAAGAAAATGGAAACGGCGTGCATGCAAATTCTGTAAGAGGGTTCCTCCTTTCAATACTTCTCAAACATAAAATCCCAATACTATTTACTAAGAACTACAAAGACACTGCACAATTTATTTACAGAATCGCTATGAAAAAAAATCAAGAAATGTCAATTCGTGCAAACAAAAAATCCTTTAACAAAAAAGAACAAATGCAATTTATTCTTGAGGGTTTTCCAGGAATAGGTCCAAAAACAGCAAGAAGACTTCTAAAAGAATTTTCAACACTTCAAAACATTTTCAGTGCACCCCAAGAAGAACTTCAAAAAGTAATTGGAAAAAAGGCAGAGATATTTTTAATTACAGAGTTTGAATATTAACAAAGTTTAAATAACAATATTTTATATTTTGTGCATGAAAAAATCAACTATCTTAATTATTTTTGTAACCATCTTAATTGTAATTGGAGTATTTATCAGTGCGAATAATCTTTTATTTACTGGGCGGATAATTGGAGGCCAAGATTTTCATTCTTCAACAATAGCAATTTGCAATGAAACAAATTATTGTGAGGACTATGAAATTGAATGTGAAGGAGAAACAACAATCAGAACAACAGCAACAGGTTTCTCAATTCAACATCCAGAAAATTGGAAAGACCCAAGAGGAAAACAAAAAGAAAACCTTTGTGAATAATTATATTAACTCTGAAAGAACTTTCGCACCCAACTTAACAGTCAAACCAGTTTCATCCTTTTCAGGATTAATCTCAACAAAATCAACTGCTCTTAAATTTTTCATCTTATTAATCCTTTGAATTAAATAAATAAACTGTCTACTCGTCAAACCTCCAGGTTCAGGATATCCTGTCGCTGGTGCAAAAGCAGGGTCAATAAAATCCACATCAATGGAAACATAAAGTTCCTTGTCTTTTGCAAACTCCATAATTATATCACAAGTATCTTGCAAATTATCCAACAATTGGTTCATAGTAATTACTCTAATATTTTTCTCTTTCAAAAATTTCATTTCATCCTTCCAATAATTTCTCACACCAACAAGAAGAACATTCTTTGTTGGAAAACCATCTTCAATTAAAGTGCTAAGCCATTCTTCATGTGTCGGCTCTTTACAACACTTAAGTGTTGTATGAGGAGAATCTCCTGATTCTACTCTCATAGGAGTCATGCAATCAGCATGCGCATCAAACACAATTAAACAAGGTTCTTTGCCTGAATTCTGATAATAATCTAAAAACGCTCTTGTCAAAGAATAACTAACAGAATGATCACCTCCTAAAAAAATCGTCCTGGACTTTGTCCCAAAACAATCAAAAGAATTTTTATAAATTAATTTATTACTTAACTCAAGATTAGAATTATCTAAATGAATTTCTTCTATGTCTAATTTTTGAACATCAATAATTTTTCCTTGCTCAGTTGAATGAATATTTTTCAACTCTTTCAAAATTTCATTTGGTGCCTTCTCACATCCCTTTGTCTTCCCCAAACCATTTATCCCAGGAACTTTTACAATAAACATAAAAAATCAGAAGAAAAGAAGTTTTTAAAACCAATCACTCAAAAAATTAGCAACACAAGTATTATATTCATCATCACTAATCGGATTAAAAATCTTACAAAAAAATCTAATTGCTAAATTTTTAAGTCTACTTGTTTCTTGCAACATTGAAGTTATTTCAATACATTCCCCACTTGAACACACATTGCTTTCACACTCATAATTATTCTGGCATGTTGCCCAACTCCCTTGAAAATCCACTATTTTTTGTTCTTTTAAATTTCCATCAATATCACAATACATATTCAACACCGCACCTCCTCCAGTTTCATCTTCTCTAAGCTGTGTTCTAAAACCATAAGGAATACATTTTTCATCAAATTCACAACCAGAACATTCCCCAGGATTACAAATTATATCTTCCTCATAACTATCCAAACCACAATCAACTTCTTCACATCTTTTTATTTGCACTCCACTACTTGGGCAGATACTTGGTTCAACTTGGCACAAATATCTTGGAGTACAAGAGGAGATATCACAATCTTCATAACTTCTTCTCTCTGTCCGAAATGCAGGAACAATTGTTACAGTGCCAAATGAATAATCGTTAGTTGATTTATTTGTTACAGTATACGACTGACTATTTACTGTTATATTCTGACCATAAGTAAAATCTTTATTTTCAATCAAGTACCAGTTACCTGTGAGTGTGTCTCGGAATTCAACATCACTATTCGTTATACTTGCCATATACATTTTAGTGATTTTCATAAAATGCGAATAATCCCCACTACTCAAGAAAAAATAATCATCATCTTTAAGGTCTTCTCCTTCAACATATACAATCTTCCCATAACCATCCTCTTCTATCTGTTTTTTTACTTCCCTTGCCTTCTGCAATACTTCTTTACTTAAATATTCACATCCAGAAACAATAGGCAAATCACCAACACAAGCACCATCAGAACAACCGTTTGGACATTCATAACTAATCGATGCCACCTGATTTTCATCACAAAAAAACTCAGCTAGACGTCCAGCTTTTACACCCTCAGTTATACAATAATCTTTTTTAGTACCATATTCAGTTGTACCCCAAAGTATTCCATCAGTTTTACCAACTACATAATAATTCAACCCACCATCACTATCAGTACAAATGGTTTCATTTTCCTCAACAATCTTCACATAAGATGTTCCAACATAAGAGGCGTCACTTTCATCACATATATTTCCATCACCATAATCATCACTATCGACATAACATTCTGCACCACTTGGACAAATCCAAATTCCATCCCAAGAACCATCTGCATTTGTATCAACACAAATAGTTTCTTCAACAAGTCTACCATAATCATAAACATAAAGACTACAAGGATGAATTGCAGGCTCACTAACATAAGGAGCATCTCCTATAACTAAACTCCACTCAAAGTTTTGTATTATTTCTCCAGTATCTTTATATCTTGTAGTTAACCACATTGGTCCACTAACTCCTTCAATTTTATTTGAAAATTCTGTTTTATCACAAGTTATAGTGTTTGGGGTAACAGAAAAGTTTCCTGGACTACCATCATCACCTACAGAAGAAAGAAGTTTTACATTAGCTGTTCCAACATAAGAAGAATCATTTTTATCACAAATATCACCCACATCATAATTATCTTTAGTAATATGACAACCTACTTCTGTTGGATCACAAGCATTTGAAACTAAACCATCCCAAGAACCATCTGCATTTGTATCAACACAAATAGTTTCTTCAACAAGTCTACCATAATCATAAACATAAAGACTACAAGGATGAATTGCAGGCTCACTAACATAAGGAGCATCTCCTATAACTAAACTCCACTCAAAGTTTTGTATTATTTCTCCAGTATCTTTATATCTTGTAGTTAACCACATTGGACCACTAACACCTTCAATTTTATTTACAAATTCTGTAACATCACAGATTATAGTACTTGGAGTTACAGTAAAAGTTCCAGTACTACCATCATCGTCTGAAGGATGAGTGTCAAAATCTCCAGTAGTCTTTCCTGTTATCCAATCCCAAAAGCCAGCAGAAACAAAAGACAATGACAAAATAAGAATTAAAAATAAACAACTAAAAACCACCAACTTTTTTTCATCCATTTTATTTTTAATAGAAAAAGGTTTTTAAATATTGTTATTATTCCGGCTCAAGGACAAAAAAACTATAACTTTCTATTTTCGCTAAATCTTTAACATCTTCTAATTTAACTTCAGAAATATTTTTCTCAAACTCATAAAAATTTTCAGCATCCCCGTCGATTTCACTCAAAAGCAAATTCACCATTTGCGACTGAGAATCCTCCATTGAAATTTGATAATTCCCAATCATTTGTTCTTTAATTTCTCCCAACTCTTTTTCATCCAAATCTCTCGCAACATTTTCAAACTCTTTTAAAATAATTTTTCTCACTAACTCAACATTTTCCTTCGTAGTTCCGACATAAACAATTGCATAAGCATAATCCTTACTAGAATCAATATCTCCTTTAACAGCATAAGCTAAATTCCTCTTCTCCCTTATTTCACTAAATAACTTAGAAGACATTCCTCCTGCCATCAAAGTAGTCAAAACCTGTGCAGCATAATTTTTCTTGTCCGTAGATAAAGGGATGTGAAATGCAAAAACCAAATTAGCTTGGTCAATTCCTTTTCTCTTTTCTATTTTTAATTCATTTTTTAATTTAATATCAAATTTAGGAATTTTCCCCTTTCCATCTACAAAATTCTCCTCAGCAAACTTAACAATCTTTTCAAAATCAGCATCTCCAACAACACATAAAATCATATTATTTGGCTGATAAATTTCTTTGAACTTTTTACTTATTTTATTCTTATCTAAAGAACTCATTGTCTCATTAGTTCCAATCAACGGAATCCCAAAAGGCATTTCATAAAGTGTTTTATGAATCTCATCAAAAACATGGCGCATAGGATTATCGTGGCACATTTTTATTTCTTCAAAAATAACTTTTCTCTCTTTCTCCAATTCCTTCTCATCAAACAAGGGGTTTTTTACCATATCTCCTAAAACTTCCAAAGCAACATTCAAATGTTTACTTGGCATCTTACACCAAAAAGCAGTAAGTGTTTCTCCAGTAAAACCATTCAATATACCTCCATTTTTTTCAATCTCTTCTGCGATTTTTTTTGCATCCCTCTTGGGAGTCCCTTTGTAAAGCATATGTTCAATAAAATGTGAAATCCCTTTTTCTTCTGCAGCCTCATTAACCCCTCCATTTCGAACTGCGAACGCTACACTAACAACAGGAATATCTCGTTTCTCAAAAACAATGGTCATTCCATTAGACAAAATTTTCCTCTGGAAATTTTGGATAGGTTGAACAGCGTTAGCGTGAGGCATTGCCAAAACTTTTCTATGAAAATCTTTTTTCATAAAAAGAAATAATCCTAGAAGTATATAAAGATTATTGAATTACTACAATAAAAAATAAATTCCAACACCTGCACCAATAATTGCAACCACAAATATTAACCAAAACCACCATTTTTTTAAGATAGATGTCTTTTGTACAGGTAGTACTTGCGCTGGTTGTTGTGCAACAGGTTGTTCTTTAGCAACAGGCATTGCAGGAACATTCAATGCTGGTTTTGTCATAGGTTGTGTTTTTTGTACCATTTAATCTCCTCCTTTAATAAAGAAAATAAGAAAACCCATCTTATAAACTTTTATTTTTTTGAAAAACTAAATATCTTCCAGTAATTTGCTTACAAATTATTGCTATGATACTTTTCTAAAAGAAAAGTATCTTTCTCCTCCAATCTCAAAATCTTCCAAAAGTTCAAAATTTTCATTAATAAATTTTTTTATCCAAGACCTTTGCACATTAAATTTGCTCCTCTTGCCCAAGCTCCTTGTCGCAAAACTCAAAACAACTTTATCAACCAAAGGAACAATTTCCTCTAAAAGTTTTTTAGAATAATTTCTCTCTATAACTTCAAGTGAATCAATTACCTTAAACAAGAAAACAACTTTTGGCTTTTTCTGTTTTTTAATTAATTTTTTAATTTCATCAATTTCAAACAAACTCAAATGAAAAGCCTTACCTTTTATTTTTCTTTTCTTAAAAAAATAATTCATCAATTCCACCAACTGCCCGACAGCCTCGACACCAACATAATTTATTTTTTTATTCCTCTCCTCGTTAGAAGTCCCCGTATCCTTGAGTGTATTAAAAAACCCATAACTAAAACCATTAACACCTGCACCTAAATCAATAATTGATGTGTCTTCTCCCACAATATCTTTCAAAACCCTTTCATAAATTTCTTCGTAATAATCAAATCTTTCTTTAGTTGATTTATGCTTATTCAAAACATATTCTGGTTCCATATCTTTTACATTTAATAATTTTCTCGACGTAAAAGAAGAATAAACTTTCCTCAAAAACTGCCTTGTCAATTTCAACTTTTGATAATCATTTAAATTCTTTTTGTCAAACTTTTCAAAAGCCAACTCAACATCTTTTTTAGGCAAGTTAGAAAATTCTTTCTTCTGAGTAATTTTTTCAATTAATTCTTTAGTTTGGCGCAGCTGCGACGAACTAGATATAAATTTTAATTTTTGTCTTCTATCCATTAATTATTTAAAATAAACTTTGTTTAAATTATTAACTAAAAAAAGTTTTTTACTCGCAACTTCCAAGAGTGTTACGAAAAGTTGCACACCTGAACAAGAAGAAAGGAGTGTGCGAACGATTTCGTGGTAAGGAGTAATTGGAATTAATAACCTGTGCGAAGTCGAGAGTTAAGGAAACCGTAGGTTGCCTTCAATGCCAATAAATGCATCACCCCATTTTGAACGTGCGCAATCAGAACACGAAGCTGCAGTAGGAACAGAAGCTAAAATAAAAACCTTAAAAAAAATGCTAACTCTTGCACCAAAACATAAGGGTTCAGAAAATCTTCTTAAACAATTAAAAACAAGATTAAAAAAATTAAAACATGCACATGAAAAAGAATCAAAAAAAGCAGGCTCAACACAAAAAGGAATAAAAAAACACGACATGCAAGCAGTTATTATTGGAAAAACAAATTCTGGAAAATCTTCCTTGCTTTCAATTTTAACAAATGCTGAACCAAAAATCTCTGAACATAAATTCACAACAATAAAACCAGAAATAGGAATGATGAATTTTGAAAAAACAAGCATTCAATTAATCGAAGTCCCAGCAATTGATTCTGAATATTATGACAAGGGAATTGTAAACACTGCCGACACAATTTTAATAATCGTAGATGAAATTAAACAAATTAAAGACGTTCTGGAAAAAATGAAAAAATCTTCTGGAAAAAAAATAATCGTTTTCAATAAAATAGATTTTCTTAACAAACAAGAACAAAGAAAATTATTTGCAACCCTCCAATCTAAAAAATATAATTTTGTTTTAATCTCAACTAAAACAAAAGAAAATCTCGATGAATTAAAAGAAACACTTTTCCAAAGCTTTGACAAAATCAGAGTTTACACAAAAGAACCTAGTAAAGAAAAATCACCAAAACCAATAATTATGAAACCAGATTCAACACTAAAAAACGTTGCTGAAAAAATCCTTCACGGCTTTTCTGAAAAAGTCAGGGAAACCAGAATCTGGGGACCATCGTCAAAATTCCCCGGACAAAAAATCGGACTCAAACATAAATTAAAAGATTTGGATGTTGTTGAGTTTAAGACAAGGTAATCAACTAAATCCTTCATTAACAACCTTATCCAAAATCTTTTCATTATCTCTCATTGGTTTTAATAAAACATTAATTTCTCGTGCAACTGCAATCTTTAAATCAAGTGGGTGCAACTTTTTTGAGACAAAATCTTTCTCAACTTGTTTATAATTTTCATATTCTAAATTCCCTCCGTATTTTTCATCTCTCTCAACAACAAACTTCTCTTTCTTATCCCCTTTCAAAGTCATAATAATATATTTCAAAAAAGCCATAACCCCATTATCAGGGTCACCTGCAACACAACTAGCACCTTTTATTTTTTGCAAGACTTTTTTCTCATCATCAAGCAAATCAACCTTTCCTTTTTCATCGGATGAAGACATTTTCTTTCCAATTAACCCAGGAATCATTGGCCCCATTAATTCAACCCTTGGTTTTTCTCCAATTTTAGGATGGAACTCTCGCGCAAACATAAAAATTTTTCTTTGGTCTGTAGCTCCAAACTGCATATCTGCTTCAAGATATTTTTCGTCAAGCATTTGCATTATAGGATAAATTAACCCACTCAACTTTGCTTTTTCTCCTTCGACATTTTTAACAACCTCACTCGCTGCTTTTTTACAATCCCTAATTGAAGTAAAGGTAGAAACATTCAAAACATCAAAAGCATAATCTTTTTTCAGTTCAAAATCAGAACCTTTTACAAATTCAATCTTATTCGGATTAGCCCCAATTCCTTCAAACATAAAAGGAATTACTTTTGCATAATATTTATATCTCTTTTCTAAAACATCCCAAGGACAATTATCCAAAGCCCCATGCATATCTGCCAACAAAACTTTAACTTTAAACCCTGCTTTAACTAAATCAGCCAATTTCAAAACCCACATAAAATAACCAATATGCGGCCGACCAGTAATAGAAGCCCCAATATACATCACAGGATTTTTCTTTTTCCTTAATAAATCTTTAAGCTCTTTCTCAGTTACAACTTCTTCAATATTCCTCAAAACAAGTTTCATCTGTTCATCAATATTCATAATCACAACAAAGATTATTAATTATTAAATCTTTCTAACAAATGTTACTCCAGATTATCTTAGCTTTATTAATAGGAATTCTTGCAGGAACCTTTACAGGTTTAATTCCCGGAATCCATATTAATCTAATTGGAATTTTTTTAATTTCACTTTCAGCGACTTTATTAAGTTCAATTCTCCCAATTTATTTTGTTGTGTTTGTCGTCGCTATGGCAATCACTCACACCTTTGTTGATTTTATTCCATCTGTGTTCTTAGGTTGCCCAGACACAGACACAGAACTTTCTGTTTTGCCTGGACACGAATTATTGAAAAAAGGCGAGGGCTATCAAGCAGTTCTTTTAACTTGCTACGGAAGCATCCTCGCAATTTTCACTTTAATTTTAATTGCATTCCCTTCGATTTTAATAATATCAAAAATCTATAATTTAATTGAAAGTTTAATTCCATTCCTATTAATTCTTATTGCAATCATCTTAATTTATTTGGAAAGAAAAAAATTTACTGCTCTCAGTGTTTTTCTCTTAACTGGTTTTCTTGGTTGGAGTGTTTTAAACATGGAAATAAACCAACCTCTCCTCCCTCTTTTAACAGGGCTCTTCGGAGGTTCAATGTTAGTAATGAGTATTAAAAACAAAATCAAAATCCCAAAACAAGAAATTACAAGTCCTAAAATAATAAATCCACGCCCAATTGCTGGCGCATTCTTAGGCTCTCTAATTGCTTCCCCCATTTGCAGTTTTCTCCCAGGCGTCGGCTCAGGTCAAGCAGCAATAATCGGGAGCACAATTTCTAATCCAGATAAAAAAGGATTTCTTGTTTTAATCGGCGCAACAAACACTTTAGTTATGGGATTTTCTTTCCTCTCGCTTTATTTAATTTCAAAAACAAGAACAGGCGCAGCAGTCGCAATCAAAGAAATCATCGGAATCCCTTCGATGAACATTTTAATCTTAATCCTCGCAGTTGTTTTAGTCTCAGGCGTAATTTCATTTTTCATAACAAAAAACCTCGCAAAATTTTTCTCCCAAAAAATCACAAAAATAAATTACACAAAAGTTTCCATAATCACCCTCTCTGTTTTAATTGTTATTGTCTTCCTTGCTTCTGGATATTTAACAGGAGAAAAAATCACTTCTGGCTTTTTCGGTTTAGTTGTCTTAGGAATTTCAACACTCACAGGAATTTACTGCATTCAAACAGGTGTAAGAAGAACAAACATGATGGGTTGTTTAATTATTCCTACGATTATTTTTTATTTGTTTTAGATAAATATTTATACCAAAATAGCAATCTTAATTCATGTTTAAATTAATCAAAAGGTGGCAAAAAGAAAGAGATAGAAAATTGGAACTAAACGAATTTGAAAAAAATTTGTATGAAATCTTAAGATATATTTATGTGAAAAAAGAAAATACGCACGGTAAAGAAGGAGTATTGTTTACTGAATTAACAAAGGCGTTCAGTCTAAACAAAGAAGGTTTAGAGAAAGTTTTAAACCATGCAGAAGGAAACAGATTAGTTGATTGTTATTTATCCAATATTTATTCAATAAATGGAGTAGGGTTAAATTACATCTTGAATTATAAAAAAACAAAATCAGATAAGACCCATAACACACTAATTTTAATTGCGACAATTACAATCGCTTTTTCTGCATTAGTAAATATAATCGATTTAAACTTACAAAATTCTAAGATTTTTGATCTTATTTTAGAATATTCTATAAAAATAATCCTCGGTTTGATAGAAGGATTTTTATTAATTGTATTAATTGGGCTAATTTTTTTATCTTTGGTAAAGATAAAAGATTTTATTTTCAACTTAATCAAAAAAAGAAATGCAAAAAAGAATAAAAAAGACCAAGCACTTAAACTTTCCTAAAACCACCCCTCTAACTTCTCTTGTCTCTCAAGTTCCTTCCCAAATATTG
>Ga0222658_1000513_pt1 | contig 20576 bp, 24 predicted proteins | sample AntAcemetagen476_FD_179830 | JGI IMG/M metagenome (GOLD analysis project Ga0222658, IMG submission 179830) | Saline water microbial communities from Ace Lake, Antarctica - #476 | ecosystem: Environmental > Aquatic > Non-marine Saline and Alkaline > Saline | place: Antarctica: Ace Lake... | reverse complement strand
TTTTGGTTAATTTATATTTAGTGTTCTTCATCTGCTTTTAAGTTAGTTGATAAGCTTCTTCATAGTATTGCTTCCCTTATAGGTTAAATTAATTTATTCTCTATTAAGTTAATAAGCATTTTACCCACAGCATTAGCTAAGTGTTTTTCTCTTTCCATCTTGGGTTGACCATCTCCGTAGAATACCATCCAATAGTCCCCAGACCTGTTGAGTTGTATCTGTAGCCATTCCGTACCTACAAAAACTGGCAACATCTCTCCTAACTCTGCTACTGTAAAGGCTGGTAACATTGTTACAGTTTGCCCTACTGTCCACTCTCCTTGTTCCTCACGCCACCAAAACATAGCTGGTGCATCAACTCCCAACTCTTTGAGCTTCTTACTAATTTCTAAATTTGTTACTTGTTGTTCTAAGTTCATAATGTTTAATTGATTATCTTATAATGTTATTTAATTATCTTGATATCTCTTCCTAGCTCCTTACATACTTGTTTTAGGGTCAGCTCCTCTTTAGCCTCTGTTATTCCAGTAATAAATGTGAATCCTTCCCAGTCAAAGTGAGGGATATCAAAGTATTCTTGTTTCTCTTTTTGTGATAATGTATCCCACATCTTTTTAAAAGCTGTTTGGAATCTAGTAGTAAAAGACTCATCATTATCAAATTCCAATTTATGATAGATCTTATCAATTTTATTATATTCCTCTTCTGTTACCTTAACATTGAATACTCTATATCTTTTTTGTTGAAATGAATTTTCATCATTATATTCTTTAGACCAACAGAAGTAATTATACTCTGTCATTTTTAAGTTCTTGCAGGAGTTGCAGTAGTTGCAGGAGTTGCAGGAGTTGCAGGAGTTATTAGTATCTTCATCTATTGTATATTTAGATTTATCTAATGGTTTACCATACTGTGATATTGAATAGTTGTTCATATTATATTGGGGTTATTTAGTTATATTGTTACTACCCTAAAAACACCCAACCAAAACAGCTCCGACAAAAGAACCTCAACGTAGTGATTGGGTGTTTCAAAGATAATAAAAACGATGGTGGTTGAGGTTTGAACATAGTTGGTGTCGGAGCTAAATTTGTTTGCGTGAAGAATACTAACACAGATCCAAAAATAAATCAAGAAGAAAGTATTTTAACCCTCTTGTGATTAGTGGTATTTTTGTATACTATAACATATCAGTAAAAAAATAGTCTGGGGGTAAAGTTTGGAAAAAAAGAGCTCAACTTTAGCACCAACTTTACCCCCTAGAGGCCTTTTCTGTATATAACACCACATATTATATCATAATCTTGACATAATGTGATAGAAAACTGGTGATATTGGAGGGATATAATATAATAGAAATTTACCAAGTCAAGAAAGTTGGTGGCTTAAAGACTTGGTTTCTCTTAATACATAAATTTAAAATGTGTCATAATTAAACATAAGTGCCAAAAAAGTCAAATTTTTCTCATTTGGCTAAGGTCAGATATGAATTCGTGTTGGAAAATTGTTGTACAAATATACAAAGGGGTAAAGTTGACGTTTTAATTTCAAACTCTACCCCCAAACTTTACCCCTACGATTTTGTAGTAGATAAGCTCTTTTTTTTATACTAGGGGGTAAAGTGTTAAAGTTATCTCTCTATCTTATAGGTATCATAATAGTAGTAAATATATGTAATAACAATGGGGCTGATTTTTTTCAACTTTACCCCTTTGAGGGGGGTTGACATAAAAAATGTGTTCAACAAATTTCCTCCTTGATTTTTTCAGCCTCACCAACCTCATTTGACTTTTCCCCTTAAAGGTGTATTTTAAAAATATGGAAGACAAGCCACCATACACACCAGAAGAAGATGAAGATATCAGAGAGGCACTTGCTGTAGGAGCAAGCACAGCTCAGGACATTTGTTTTGAAACCGGATTAGACTACATGAAGATCATGGAATGGTTTGGGCATGGAGATAATACTAAAGAGGCTGAGAGGTTAAGCCAACAGCCATTGTGGGATGCCAAGAAGAAAGTATTGGGTGGTGGCAAAGAGGACACAGCTACGGCCAAGTGGCTCTTAACTCACCACAAAGAAACCAAAAGGGATTGGGGTGATCGAATTGAGCATGATGTTGAGGGTGAATTAAAACTCAAGGATTTATCGGATGAAGAATTGAAAGAAAGGGCTGCAGAGATAATGAGTAAGGTGCTTGGGAAATAATAAACAAAATTATTATGCAATTATTTATAGATTTACTCCAATGTGTTGCTATACTTGCAATTGTTTTTGGTTGTAAATGGAAAAAGTTTTAACCTATGCCAACAGTAGATGAACAAATAAAAGCAAAATTAAAAAAACTACCTCGTGAAGATGTGCAGGAATTTTTGGCTATTAAGGATGAGTTGGATAAAAGGCAGGTAGAAAATATGGCTGAAACATTTGTGCCCAATGTGAAAACAGAAGAGTTTATTAAGCAAGTTGGAGAGAACAAGGCATTTGTTAATATGTTTGTGGCTGCTAATGGGGTTGGGAAATGCCTTAAGAAAGATGCTCCTGTTTTAATGGCTGATGGTTATTATAAAAGAATGGATGAAATAGTTGCTGGTGATATGATATTAGGACATGATTATGAAAGTGGATTAGCAAAACCATCAAAGGTTATTGACATTTGGGATTCTGGCAAAAAAGAAGTTTATCGTGTTAATTTTAAAGATGGTACATTTGTTGAGGCTTCTGGGAATCATAGTTTTCCAATGAGAATGAGAAGTGGAAGAAAGTCAGCTATAAAAAAACGAAGATTAGATGAGATTATAGATAGAAAGATAAATAATGTTGGTGGAAAATTAAAATTTTTACAACCGAAACAAATTGAATTTGATAATAATTCTCATTTACCTATTGATCCATATCTTTTAGGTGTGTTATTAGGTGATGGTTGTATTAGAGAAGGGCATGGGCTGTCATTTACTAGTTTTGATAAAGAAGTGCCAATTAGAATTGGTAAAATAGTAAAGCAAATGGGAATGAAAATGAATAAATCAAAAGATGGTAGTAATAGTTTTAGTATTACTGAGCCATCATTAAAGGCTACTGGGCAGGTGAATAGATTGAAAGAATCGTTAAAAGAGCTTGGAGTATATGGTTTAGGCTCAGGCGATAAGTTTGTACCTCACATGTATAAAACTGCTTCAATAGAAGACAGAAAGCAGATATTATCAGGCTTAATAGATACTGATGGAACTTATAAAGAATATTTAAGTAAGAGTAAAAGACTTGCAAATGATTTTGTATTTCTAGTTAGGGGCTTGGGTGGAATAGCGAATTTAAAAGAAAGAAACATAATAACTAATTTTACCAATGGTAAAGAAAAAACATTTTACAGAGTATATTGGAAGTTTGATTACGAATTACCATTATCATTAAAAAGGAAGCAAAAGATTTCAAAAAAACCTGTGGACTATTCTAATCGTTTTGTAGAGAATATTGAATATGTTGGTGAGTTTGAATGTATGGGGTTAGAAGTTGACCATCCTAAACATTGTTTTATTACTCATGATTTCATTTCTACCGGCAATTCGTGTGCTATGGTCAACATCCTAAATGCTATTTGTTTTGGTGCTCCTAAGCATGATCTTAACCGGAGCAGATGGAAAGAGAAATGGGGTGTGCCACCTGAATCATTCTTTGATTATCCATTATTTAATGACTTTCCTTATCTCAAGGTGGGTAGAATTGTATCAGATCCAACTACAATCAAGATGAAGATTGTGCCGGAACTCAAAAAATGGTTTCCATCCAACAGGTACAATGTTAAATATGATACAAGGAAAGAGGGTAAGCAATACGAAAGCCGATGGACTACTGATACTGGCTTTGAGTTCGATATAATGACTACAGAACAGGATGCTAAAGAGTTTGAGAGTACAGATCTTGGCTTTATATTGTTTGATGAGCCAATACCAAAAGCTATCTACAAGGCCTGTATTGCTCGTGGTAGACGTGGGATGATTGTGATTTGGGGCTTCACTCCATTGTCATATTCAGCCTGGATAAAGGATGATATTTACGATAAGAGGGATGGCAAAATGGTTGAATATGTAAATGCTACTGTATGGGATAATTGTGAAGATGTTGAGGGTACAAGAGGAATATTAGAAAGGGTAAACATTGATAAAATGATCTCTCAATATGATGAAAATGAGATTGAATCAAGAGTTGGTGGTAAGTTCGGCCACCTCTTAGGTCTGGTACATAAGGGCTTCGAGCCTAAGATCCATTTGATAGATCCATTCGATATTAATAAAGATGATTATGTTGTGGCAATGGCACTTGATACTCATCCAAGAGTACCGGATGCTTTGCTATGGATGGCCATTGATAATAAGGGCAGAAAGTTCATCATTGCTGAATTGTTTTATAAGGGTACGGATGCTGAACTCAAGGCAGAGATACAACGTATTGAGGTTGGTATTAGGCTAATTGATAGGCTTATTGATCCATCGGGTTTTAATGAGGATGATAGAACAACTGAGGTAAGCTTTGGTGAAAGGCTAAAGAAACAAAAGCTAGACTTTAGGCCTGGCTCTAAAAAGTTGCATGAGTGTATTAGGAGAACTGATAATGCTTTCAAATATGAATATCGTGATGGCCAGATGATTAGTGCTCCTGAATTGTATATCTTCAGGTCATGTACCGGATTGATTAAGGAGTTGCAAGGTTATGTTTGGGATGAGTACAAAGGTAAAACTGCTGATGAGAGGACATCTAAGGGGCAACCAAAGGACAAAGACGATCACTTTATTGAGGATCTACATCGCTTATTGATTGAGGAATATAAGTGGACACCTATTATTAGACGTAAAAAGAATACATCATTTAATAAGTTTGCTCATATTTAAATTTGCTTTTTCCCAAAGTATTTAGTATTGTCAAATTACATTCGTGTCGCAAGTATCGTTAATCTTGTAATTTAACGTCTTTTTTTATGGAAACAAAAGAATACACACAAGCTAAGTATACTCCGATAGAGGAAGAGTATAGATCATTGCTTATGAAGCAAATGACTAATGCTAAAAATCAGCGTGAGCAACCTCATGATGAATTTAATGGTATGAGTTATTCTGAATGGTGGGTGGAAAATGCTAAAGTTCGTAATGGATATAAAGAACCAAAGCAAAATGATAATGAGGTGAGGATAACATCTGGTACTGTGATGGAGAAAACCAACTCAATAGTTTCATCCTTATTGAATTTGAACCTTGAAGCAAATATTGATGCTTATGATGAAAAGGGTGGATTGGTTGATCAGGCTGGTACATTGGCAGAGGATCTTATCAAAAAATCAAATGAATTGGAAGAGCCAACTTACGATGAAAAGGAAGCTGGTATTATTGATGAGTTTTGTGGGCAAGGTACAGTTTATACAAGAGAGTATACAAAAGAGTTTGTTATTCCTGATAAGACTATTACTGAATTGAATTTAAAAGAGGCTGATAAAGTGAAATGGACTGAGGGAATGGAAAAGTATCATAGATACTGCGATACTAAAGTATTAATTGGGTTGAATGTATATCTTGGAAACATCAAAGAACCACATATACAAAAACAGCCTTTTATTTTTACTCGTGAGCTTATCCCTAAAGAAGAGGCAAAGGCAATGTATGGTGAATGGTCAAGGTGGGAGAATGTACCACAAAACCAAGAACAGTTTACAACTGAGGGTGATGATACTGATAGTAAGAAGTTTAACAATTGGGTATTGATAAAATTTGATTCACTTTTTGTAGAAGAAATCAATTTTTATGATAAGTGGGGAAACAATTATATGAAGTTGTTGAATGGTGTGATGATGTTTCCTGTTAAGAAAGTAGGTAGCAGATATTCCACAATTCCTCTTTCTGCTATTTTGGGTGTTAGTGTTTATCCTGTTGCTAAAGGTGATTATGAGATCATAGGCAATTGGGCTTACTCTCGATCAGTTCCATCAAAAAACATTACAGATGAAAAATTGTTTGATGAGTTTTTGAGATCCATGATAATCAAAACTCGTCAATCATATAATCCACCAATTACCAATAATACAGGTGAAGAGTTGGGTGATGATATTTTTAATCCTGGTACAATATGGGATGGTATCGATGCTGACAAGATAACACCTTTGATTGATTCTCAAGGTGTAACTTCATCTGAGTTTAATATGTCGCAATTCCTTGCAAAAATGATTGATAAGAAATCAGTATCACCATCTTTTGAGGGGCAAGAGGGGCAGAAAGGTCGTACATTGGGTGAGATTAATATAGAACAAAGACAATCAATAAAGAATATGGCTATGGCTGTAAGGGGATTATCTGGCTTTGTTAAACAGCGTACCTTGTTACGTTTATACAATATTATAAATACATGGACATTACCGGAGAAACTGAAGAATGGTATTACCCAAATGAAAGATGAGTACAAAACAATTACAGTTGATACTACTTTGGATGATGGTGATGGCAAACGTATAATTGAATTTACAAAAGATTTGCCTATGGAACAGCAGGCTCAAGCTGATAGTAGAATATTGTCAAAGATTAAAGGGATGAGAATACAAAAGGATTTTGTAAATCCTGTTATATTCAGACAGGCATTAAAATATTCTTGGAAAATGACTGTTAATCCAACTCCTAAATCTGATTCTGCATTGAGGATCGCACAATTCTCTGAATTCGTTAAGAATGAAATGGCTCTTAGTCAGGCTTTGGGTGTTCAATTGAAAGGTGAAGATATTATGAGAAGAATGGCAATACTAAATGATGAAGATCCTGATGATATAATTCAGGAACAAGTTCCAATGCCTCAAGGTATGCCACAAATGCCTGGTGGTGCTCCAATGCCTGGTGCTGGTCAACAACTTCAACCTAAAGCTCAAGCACAACCAAGTGTTAATACAATGGTAGGGGCTTAGTGTCAAGTTGATTGATTTGCGTTTTGTAAAATAATAAGTTATATCTTGATTGTTATCGTTTCGTAACTTACGTTAAAGTTTCGTGAAAATTAAAACATACATCAAAAGTCTTTTTAAAAAATCTGCTCCTAAATCAAAGGAGGGGTTTTTGTATTTAAGCGATAATATCAGAAAGATCAAGGGCGAGGAACTGAACAATATTAAACTGACTATTCAGAATTATGTTGGTGATGATGTTCTGAGTAGATTGATCACTTCTAAGGCCAATCAGATAAAGGAAGAGGGTATACAGAAATGCCACAATATAATTGAAACTGCTAATTCAGTTGAAGAGGCTGGAAAAAAGGCCGGACTGATTATGCTTGGGGTTAGCTTTAAATTAAAGGGGCTTGAGGAATTGGTTGATGAAATCAAATTCTTTGCCAAAAAAGAACCACAAGCGAGTAATCAACAGACTGATCCACATGCACATATTTAATTATGAAAAACATTATTTACATCACAAGTGATAATCCTAAGCAGATATTTAAGTACCAAAATAAAATAAAAGAAGAAAAGACTCAGGATGGTAAAGAATATGCTGGTGTGGTTGATGACAATGATTGTGTGGTAGTACCAACTCATCATTCATTACAAACTTTAGATACTAATAAGAAGGGTGAATATGACTCATCTAAAAAGAATGATGTTTATAAAATTATTATTGAAGATAATGGTGTGGCATCTATAACAAAACTTACATAACATTGAATGTTAATGACACCTGATCCAACAATCAAACCAAAGATACCAAGAGCACATTTACGATTAATGCATTGGTGGAATCAACTTATTAATGTGCCGGATGGTCATGGAGGATTTACAAGAAAATATAGATTTGGCTTTCCTCTCACAATATATGATCATCCAGTAATTAATTATCCTGTATTTAATAAGATAAGTGGTTGGTACAGAAAAGTGTGGAATTGGATAAAGTCATTATTTAAAAGGAAAAAACAATCTTAACAATAAAAAACAAACTCAGCCCTCAAAATAAGGGCTGGAACTTGTATTTTATTTATAAATTAACACAAAAATATTATGGCTACATATATTGATGAAGAGGGTAATGAAATTGAAATAGATGCTACCCCTGAAGAGTTGGCAAAATTACCTGAACTCTTAAAAGGTAATGAGAAACTAGAAACTTTGCAAACTGAACATGATGAACTTAAAATTAAATTTTCAGGTTTAGAAAGCAAAGATTTTAATTTTCGTAAGTTTGAAAAAGCTAGTGAGGAAGAAAAAGCCAAGCTAACTGAAAAAATGACTGAGGTTGAAAAGGCTGCTGTTACTAAAATATCAGAACTTGAAACTCAAATAAATAGTGGTAAGAAGGATGAACAGGATGGCTTAAAGGCAAAGGCTATTACTGCCTTATCTGCTGGTGATGAAGAGCTTGGAAAAGAGTTGGAAAAAGCTTATGAGAAATCATTAGAGTTTGGAGGTGAGCCAAAATCACAAGAAGATGTTATTACCAGGATGAATGAGGCTTACAGGTATATTAAGGGTGTTGTTCCTCCTGTTAATGCTTTGAACCAATTTGTTCCTAATACTCCTGTTTTAGAGAAAAAAGATAAGGAAAGGTACACTAATACAGAAAAGGGTAAGTCTATGCTACAAGAGAATTTCCCTCATCTGTACCCTAAAGAAAAGAAAGAGGAAGAGAAAAAATAATAATCATTTTAATTTAATATTTAATAAAACTATATTATGGATAACGAAATAGACAATTTAAGAAAAGAATATAAAGGTAGACATCCTGAAAACAATGAGCCTCTTCCTGCTTGGGATGCGGATGAATTAAGGGTTAAGATTAGTGAATTTAAGACTGTTGAACCTGCTAAAGAAGCTACTGAAGTTGTTAATACTGATACTGGAATGACTGAGGATGATGGTAAGGAAAAGACTTATAAGCTTACAGAAGATCAGTTACAACAGATTATGAGTGGTCAAAGGCCACAAAACATTTTTGAAAGGGATTTAGAGCCAGTAGAAGAAAAAGCTGCTAAGCCAAGAACTTATACTTGTAAGGTTGCTCTTTGGCAAAAAGATGCTGATTCTCCTTTGGGTGTTGTTACTGATTTAAAGACTATTAGACATGATCAAGATCCAATTACAAAACTTCATAATGTTGATATTATAAGAGCTACTATTACTTTTGAGAATGAAAAAACTCATAATTTTGAATTTCCTATTGGGGATCTTATTAAGATATTTACATTAAGAGAAGAAGTTATTATAGTGAAAGAAGAACGTAAGAAAATGAAAATGGATAGAGGTATGGTACATAAGGTTAAGACTGTTAAAGAGGGTGGTATCAATACAAGAATGGCTGGGGAAGTTACTAATGTGATGATACCACTTAGGGAAAGGTTTTTAATACCAATTATCACTATCAAGCGTAGAAATGGGCAAGTTTTAGTTTTACCACCTAGAGTAGTAAATATTTAATGAAGAAAGAATGTACACAACAACAGCTTGATGAACTTTTAGCATTGGGTTACAAAGGAGGTAATACGATTGGAGATTTTATAGAGTTCTTAGGAGATGATTTAATTGCTATTGGTAATCATAAAGATCATTGGTACTTATCCCACATAGTTCCAATTACAGATCCATTATGGGCTGGTGTAAATAAAACAAAAGAAAAGAAAACAATACGAAAAAAACTTATAGATGTCTTATGTAAAGCAGTTAAATATAAAATAACAAACAATAATTATGCCTGATCAAAAAGAAAAAGAAATTGCAACTATCAACAATGAAAAGCATTTGGATCTTATAACTGATAGGGTAACACCTTTGTTGAGAAATTGTCTTATTGAGAACATAAGAACAATGGAAACATCCAATGTTACTACCAGGATTAGATTAATTACAGAACAAGCTTTTGAAAAATTGGAATTTAAAGATCCATTACTTAAGGCTGGATTAAAAGCTTTATTCCTCAAAAAATCAAAAGAATTACTGGAAAAATCCACAATTAAGGCTTCTAGTGATGAAAATAATAATAAGATTGAATCAATAGCTTTGTCAATTTTGCCTGAAATATTGGATGGTTCACTTTTTGAAGAAGATGATGAATGGCTTGATCAATATATTGATGGCCAACTTTTAATGTTTGTACATAATTTACTCAAGCATTATTTCAATATGTATTTCCAAAAGGTTGAATTTGCAATGCTAAAGAATTGGGATGATGCTGAATTATTGACTTTTGGCAAAGAGCAATCAAGATTTACAATGGCTGAACTCGATAATATCATTAAAAGTGGACAGGGATTTAATGCGTGGCTTGGGAAGAAAAGGAAAGGGAAAATCATTTTAAGGGAGTTGGCTGAGGAATATTGCCAACTTCTTCATAATAAGATTGATAAAGAATTTGTTGATGAGGTTGTGGATAAAACCAATGCCTGTTCCTGGAACGCTGACTTTAGGACATTCTGTTTAAAGAAATATGATGAAAAATAATTATGGCAAAAACTTGTAATGTAAAAGCTACAGTAAGGGGTAATGCGTATATCTTGGAATTAGGAGATTTTGAAGTAAATGGTGTTAAAGATTGTATTTGTATTTATAATTTGAAAACTAAGAAGTGGCGATTGTTTAGTCCTCCTGGAAAAAAATAATTTGACACATTAATTAGTAGTGTGTTATTTTAAAAATACATTCGGAGATCCCACGTTACGGGAATTAATCTTTTCGGAGGTTTTTGCGTATATGGATTCGCACCCATGTCTTTTTTTTATTTACTTAATTTTTAATTATTATGGCTAATTTTGTTTTACCAGCCAATTCTAAGCAATGGAAAACTGAGAAATTTTCTTCAAAAACTACTACTGCTTATGATCAAGGCGAGTTAGTATACAATGATGGTACTAACACAGTTCCTGGTACAACTACCAACAGGCGAATGGATGGTATTTGTCAGGATGCTAAAGCTGTAGGGGCAACTGCTACTACTTCTTTAAAATATCTCGTACCACGAGAACCAAATGCAGGTATGATCATGGATGTAGGTACAGGTACTATTGCAAAAACTGATGAAGGTCAATGTTTTGATCTTACATCTTCAACAACTGTTAATGCTAATGCTTCTACTTATTCACCAGTTAAACTTATTAAATTCTTAAGTACCACTAAAGGTATTTTCGTATTTAATTATGAGATTGGTGTAGATGCTTAATCAGTTATTCTTTCCGTTACTCTTTAATTTTACTCTTTAAAAATTTTTATTATGGCTACTGTAACTACTACTGTAAACCAAATGACGTTTACAGAACTTGCAGACACTACTAAAAGAGTTGTAGCAGATCAATATAAAGCCGATGATGGCTTGAATGAAGTAAAATCTTTGTATACTGTTGATACTATTCCAAAAGGTACAGGTACTCAAAGAACTTTCACTTCTTATGGTTCTGATTCTTATGCTAACCGCATGGATGAAAGTGCTGATGCTCGACTTAATCAGAGTGTGCAAGGTAAATCCAAAACTATGTATATGTATCGTTTTGGTAAAAATTCTGCTGTTTCTTATATAGCTTCTAATTTCTCAAATACTCCAAAGGTAATTGATGATTTGACAGCTTTATCTAAATACATTCCTAACAGAATGGCTTTAGATCTTACTCATCGTTTCACTTATGCTACTGCAACATCTTATACAGATATGGATGGTGAAACTGTAGATACTACTATTGGAGGTGATACTCTTGCTGTTATTTATGGAACTCACACTCTTAATGGATCTGCTACAACTGTTACTAATGTTATTACTGCTAATCCTCGTTTTTCTAAAGGATCTTTTGAGGTTGCTAAAAATGTTGCTAAAGCTGCATCCCTTGATGAGTTTGGTATTCCGGTTACAATGAACTGGAATACAATAGTAACTGCTAATGAGGCAACTACTATTGATGCTGTTTCTATTCTTAAACGATCTACAACAGATCCAACACAAGATAATTCTGGTGTAGTTAATACACATAAAGGAGAATTCCGCCATGTTGTTCTTATGAAACTTGATACTGATGCTCAGGGTGCTTATGACACCACAAAACAGTATCGTTGGTTTTGGATGGCTGCTGGTCGTGGAATGGAATATTGTACATTCCATTGTGGGATTTGGGAAGCGGCTCATGGTGTAGCACAAGATATTGATATTAATAATGATGATAAAACTATGGGCACTCGTGGTTCATGGGGTATTTGTGTTACTGATCATCGTGGAATTACAATGTCAACAGGAAATGGTGCTTAAATTTTAATTCAATTATCAGCCTATGATTTTGAGGTCGGTGGTGGGGCAGATAAATACAAACTTATTAATTCTATGAATAATAAAGCTTATCAACAAGCTTTACTGAATATGGTTGCACAAGCTGTACCCACTTTTGGTAGAGTTTTTATTAAAATGAACTCATCTGATACAGATGAGGAAAATTATCAGAGGTTACAAGAAACATTTACTCCGGTAGATGGTCAACCTCGATTTTATACAAGTCTTTCCGGTGTTAATACAGCTATGGAAAGCAACAATGATGATGTTTGTCTTATTGATGCTAATAGTACACATAGCCAAGCTATGCTAACTGTTGATGGACATAGAAAACATTTTATTGGAATGGATGGTGGAGGTCGTAAGAACTCACAAGGTTCTAAGATTTTTACTCCTGCAACAGATGTTGCCGCTAGTATTGCTGCTATTTTAAATACAGGTACTCGTAATACTTATAGAAACTTAAAAATTGCACAGCAAGGTACAAACGCTGCTCAGATTAATGGATTTATTGATACTGGTGAAGGTACTTTTATGGAGCATTGTAATCTTGATATTTATAGTAACCTTACAACAGCAGAGCATTGTGCTCTAAAATTTGCAGGTGATACTTGCCATTATAAGAGTTCTCAAATTGGTGGTTCTACAGTAAAGCATGATGAAGCTAATCAAGCTCCTTTTAATATTCATACTCATGCTGGATCTACTGCTAGATATTCAATTTTTGAAGATTTAGATATTATCCAATTTTCAACCGAAACAGATGCTTCTTGTATTAAGGTAGATGAAGCTGCTGGTGTAATTGGATGGCTCAAATTCAAAGATTGTTTCTTGCTATCAGCAAATAAGGGTGATGGTGCTACTACTGCTGGAACTATGGCTGAGGCTGTAACTTCTAGTGCTACTGCTGGTTATCTTTACTTTCAGCATAGCTCTTCTGCTTTCGCTACTGCATTTGCTGAAGCGGCAGCACTAATTTATGGTGATGCTACTTCTCCAACAGCAGGAAAAGTTGGTGAAATTATGGTAATTGCTGCTTAATCAATTAGATTATGGTTCATGTAAGTAAATTCACAACAAACGAGAGAAGAGTTCTTGATAGGGCAGAAGAAAATGCCTACAAGAGATCGCAACCTCGACCTCAAAGGGTGAATCCACCGGTTTATAGAAATATGCAAAATATTATCGATAAAGCCAAACGTGGAGAAAAACTTTAATTTTTTAACTTTTATTTTAATGAAATATTTTTATATTAACTCAAAGGGTGATCGTGAAGAATACCCTTTGGCTGGTAATGAAACCATCCAATTAGGTGCAGATGGTACTTATCGTGTTTTGGTTGATACCGGAATGGAAACTTATCATAAACCTGGTATTGTTTTACAAGCTATTAAAGAAGAAACTAAAGAAGAAAAAGAGGCTATAAAAGAAGCTGAAAAGGAAGAAAAGAAAAGATTAGCTAATATTAAAAAGGAGAAAGCTGAGGCTGAGGCTAAAGCCAAAGAAGAGGAAGAGGCTAAAGCTGATGCTGAAAAATTAGAAGCTGATGCTAAAGTAGCAGCTGAAACGCATGCTAAAGAAGAAGAGGCTGAGGCAAAAGCAAAGGAAGTACCACCTCCTCCTGCTACTCCTGTTAAAGAAGCAAAAAAATAAGAAATATTGATTTCTTACATGGGGGGCGAAAGCCTCTCTGTAAGTAATTAAAACAATTTACTTCTTAATTTACTAAATTATGTCTGATAAAGATCAATTTCCATACGATGCTATAGGTACTGCTACTGCACCAGCTACATTAACTGCTGCATATACTGGCAATACTAAAACATTATTATGTAAATATTTACCTCATTTGCACATAGATGCGATTTACACCCCTGAAACAGGGCAAACTGATAGATATGTTGAGGTGCTTATTGAAGTAAGCAATGATGAGGGCACTACTTTTTATAAAAGAACAGTACAATCCAATTCAACAACTGAATCAAAGGTTTATGAGGATAATGATACAGGGGTGGCCTTTATTCTACCTGGTGATAAAACTTCTACTGGTGGGGTTGCTTATGATTTTGCTTTTGATGATGCAAATGTTATTGGAGATCAAATAAAAATTTCTGCTAGAGAGAGTGGAGCTGCTAACTTTGGTACTTTATCTTTGAGAGTTACATTATCTGATTAATTTTAACCCCTTTATAAAATGAAGAATTTTTTTAAAAAACTATTCCTTAGTTTACTTATATTCTCTTTAAGTTTTAGCATATCTGTATATGCACAAAATATGGTAGATGGAGGAGATAATATGGTAGGAATATGGATGTTTAGTGATGATAGCACAGAAATCCTACCTACTGACTCTGTTGATATTGATTTTAATGAAAAGAATCTTGACAATGGTGCTGTAATTTATCTTAACGAACAGGCTGAAGCAAGTGCTGATATTACTGGTCAAGGTCAGTTTTGGGTAGATACAGCAACTCCTAATATTCCGTATTTTACTGATGATGCAGGTACGGATTGGCAATTAGGATTAGGTGGTGGTGGTGGTGGTGCAACAACAGCTTTGGATAATCTTGCTGCTGTTGCTATAAATACATCACTTTTACCTGGTGTAGCAAATGCTATTGATTGGGGAAGTGAAGCATTATTTGGAAGAAAGATTTATATTGCATCTGATATTAGTTTTGAGGGTGCTACTGATAATGATTTCCAAACAACTTTAACTGTAACTGATCCGACAGTATCTGATAAAACTATCACATTTCAGGATGCTGATGGTATTGTGGCAATGGATGCTACAGCAGTTACAGATTTAGAAGGTACAGCTTTATCGATTACAACAGGAACATTAAATGTTACTGAGGCTGATCCGCTATCTGCTACAAAAGCACTGGATAATTTAGTGAGTGTTGCCATAAGTGAGTCATTAGTATCAGATACCGCTTTAACTGATGATTTGGGAACAGAGGCAATACCTTGGTTAAAACAATATCTTGGTTCATCAATTAGTTTTGAGGGAGCTACGGATAACGATTACCAAACTACATTTTCTGTTACTGATCCTACTGCTGATAGAACTGTTACCTTTCCTGATGCTGATGTTACACTTAATGCTGCTGGAGATTTATCAGGAGGTACTTTAGCTGCTGGTGTATTAGCATCTTCACTTACAAGTGTTGGTACTCTTGCCTCATTAGTAGCCACTACAGCCGATATAAACGCTGGTACATTCGATGGTACTATTGGAGGTACAACACCTGCGGATGGTTCATTTACTACTCTTAGTGCAACTGGTAATGTAAGTTTAGATGCTGGGGCAGGTAATGCTCCAATATTATATTTAATTGATGGAGATGATAAATATCTTGCTTTCAATAAACTTGATGCAGGTGAAGCACAAATAGTAAATAATGAAGGTGCTTTGCATTTAATGCCAAGTGCTGATACTAATGATTATCTTTCAGTTTCAACTACTACTAATGTAGTTACACTTGAAACCATTGCTAATGGCGATGGCGATCTAGTAATTAAAGCAGGTGGTGGTGATATAAGTTTTGATAATGATAATCTAATAACTACTGGTACTTTGGGTGCTGGTGTTACAACTTTAGGTACAGCGAGTTCAGCAACAGGACAGCTTGTTTACCAAAATTCAACTAATGCAAATACAGTAACCTTACAAAGTGGTGCTACATCAGGTAGTTATACTATGACCTTACCTCTAGCGATTGCTGGGGCTGGTGAAGTTCTAACTGATGCAGCAGGTAATGGTGTATTAAGTTGGGCGGCCGCTGATGGAGGTGCTAATGCTGTACTTTCTAATTTAACAGCAGGAAGTGTAGCTATAAATACCTCATTAGTTTCAGATACAGATATAACAGATGATTTAGGTACTGGTGATGTAAGATGGAAAGATACATGGTTTCAAACATTAAGTGCTGGTTTAACCGCAACAGATACTCTTAAGTTAAGAGGTTATGATGTCGATGGAACAGCTTATGTAGATATTTTAACAATTACCTCAGCTAATACAGTTACAGCAGATTTGAGTTCTACTGTAACAATAGGAGGTAATGCAATTTTAGATGCAACTTCTACTACTTCCGCTTTAACGACAGTAGGAGCTTTAACATCAGGCTCTTTAGGAGCAGGATTTACAGATGTACCAATTGCTCAAGGTGGTACTGGTGCTTCAACACTAGCTGGTGCAAGTATTCCTACATATACAAGTACAAACACATTTACAAATAAGCGTATAACTTCAAGAGTAAAAACATTTGCTTCTGATGCAACACCTGATATTGATTCAGATGATTACGATGCAGTAACAATAACAGCTCAGACAGAAGCTATTACTGATGTGAATGTAACTGGTACTCCCACTAACTTCCAAAAACTTACTTTTAGAATTAGAGATGATAATGATGCTGGTGGTTATGCAATTACTTGGGGGGGTGATTTTGAAGATGCTGGGGTAGCTTTACCAATAATTACTGTGGCAGATAAAATATTAACAGTAGGATTTATTTATAATACAGTTACCTCTAAATGGGGATGTGTTGCTGTAGCAAATGAAACTTAATATGAAAAAACTTTTAACTTTAATTGTAGGATTATTGGTTGGTACAGCTATGGCTGCTCCTATTATATTAAATGGAAATGGAGCTGAAACTAGGCCAATCGTAAAACGCTATTACAATGCTGATCATTATGATAATGGAGATGGTACAATATCAGCTTCTATAAAAGGGAAATGGGTTAATTATATGGAAAAGGATGATAGTTGGCAACCGATTAATGAGCATTTTGAAGATGTTGGAACTCATTTTGAAATGAGTGAAGCTCCATTTATTGCTAAAGTTCCAAAACTTTCAACTGGTACAGCTACATTTAATTCAAATAATCGTTATGATATTTGGGATAAAAAGAAAATTAAGGATGAGCCATTAACAATGCTTACTACCGCAGAGGGTGTGAATGAAGTGATTGGAAAAATAGAAACAGGAGATTTAGGATGGGGAGAAACTACTTATGTAGTATATGAAGGTGCTTATAATTTTGGAGATTTAATATTTGTAGTTCATAAAGCTAGAGGTACTCGTTTAACTCGTTTGGTACGTTTTAATGAAGCCCCTAGTGAGGACTTACAGATAACTTTTGATTTAGATTTTTCTGATAAAATAAAAATCCGTAATAACGGAAAGACATGGAATCAGAAAGGCGATTTAAAAACAAATAAGGTTATTTCAATGAGAAGCGACAATCTTACTAATACAAGTAAGCGTGGTATTGGATTGAGAAACTTTTACATGTGGAGTGATTACAATAACAGAACATCTATTGAGGTTGATATTAAGAAACAGGGGAATGATTATACTCTGACTAAAAATATTCCAATTAGTTATTTTAATGAAGAAACTGTTTATCCTGTTTATACAGATGATAGTACCAGTTTCAATCCTGATGCTAACCCTGAAACTACATGTATTGATGGTAGCGTACTAAGATATGTGGTACCAACTGGTGAAGATTGGGCAGACATGAGAACTAAGGCTGGGACAGATTCGCAAAAAGCAACTGCAACCACCTATTTTGCAAGAGTTCAAGCTGTAAATGTTTCTGATAAGTGGCAAAGAATTGAAAGGGGTATATTCTTGTTCGACACTTCATCAATAGGGGCAGGCTACGAAGTAGATAGTTCTGATTTTAAATTAACAGGAACATTTAAGAATAATGATTATAGTGGTAATGTAGATTTAGTTACAAGTAATCCAGCATCAGACACAAATATCGATACCCCGGATTATGACTATCAGGATTTTGGAACAACCATACTTGCACCCTCTATTTCAATTGCAACATTTGATGATGCTGGACTTAATACATGGGCTTTAAATGAAAGTGGTATTGCAAATATAGATATGGAAGATATATCAAAATTTGGTATAAGAATAAGTCATGATACTACTAATACAGAACCAACATGGTCATCTAACGGTGTTGATTATGTGTATGGTAATTATGCTGACAATGGCTCAAATGAACCAACATTAGATGTAACTTATAGTGAAGTTTCGGATTCTGGAAATATGTTCTTAATGTTTTAATTCTTAATTTAACAATTTTATGTTCAAAAAAATTAGAAATTTAGTGTGGGGATTTTTTACAGGCAAAGATATGAAAGCTTTATATTGGTATACATTTGCACAGTTTATAGCTGCTGGTTGTGATATAGTAATCCAAACTTTAACTGCATGGAATCCTGAAGCTTGGCAGACTATTGCTGCTGGTTTAATAATTTCTCGTATTACTAAAAAGCTTAATACAAAATAAATATGTCAAAATCTTCAGACACAATAATAGGAGAAATGCATACTGACATAAAATGGATAAAAACAACCCTTGAAAAAAAAGCTAATAAATGGGTGGAAAGGGTTATCGCAATAGGAATGTTGGGGTGTGTAGGATGGGCAGGTAATCAATTATTAGGCTTAATTCCTAAAGTGCAAGCATTATTTAATTAATTAATATGTCAGCAAAATCTTTACAAAAAGCATCGATAATCAATATAACTTCATCAAAAATCAGGATTAAACATCCTGATATTGATAAAAATCCAAATACCATTATGGCTAATGGTATTGCTGCAGCTGGAGTTACTTTAACTGTTTTAGATAATAATGGATTTGCAGATGATGATTTTATGATATTGGGGGCGATAGGAGATAACCAAACAGAAGCAATAGATGTAAATGGTGCTGTTGCTCGTGGAACTTCAATGACTATAACCAATACATTGAAATTTCCACATGTATTAAATGATCCTGTTACAAAAATTTACGAAAAACAAATTAAGATTTATGGTGCAGCTACGGATGGTGGAACTGGAACAGTAATTAAGACACTTGATATTGAATGGAATAAACAATATACAGAATATAGTTTAATAACTACTGATACGGCTTATGCTTATTATTATGCTACTTATTATGATGGAACTACAGAGGGTGCTGTTAGTGATTATATTTTGGCTGCTGGTTTGGGTTCTGCAACTGTATTTGGTGTAATCCAACAAGCTTTAGATATTGTTGGAATTGATATTGATACTAAGATAACTCTTAAAATGTGTACTAGATATGCTCAGGATTGCCAATTAGCTATTTCTCAATTTGTTTATCATAAGCCACGCACAGGTAAGGAAACACCAATTGATTGGGGGCATGAACTCACAGAAGATATTACTTCTTTATCAATTGATGAAAATCAAAATAGGTATGATATATCATCTTTGAATTTTAAATATACTGCTGCAAAATCAGTTACAAGTGTAAGGTTAGGGGATCTGAAAGCTATGGATAAGATTAATCCGGTTGAAATGGATGCAGAATTAGCCTATAGGCCTTATACTGAAGTGGCAACTCAAGCTGAAATTGCCGATATTACGCTTGTGGTTGATTCTAATGTAGAATATTCAGATACAGGTAATCTTTATCTTGGTAGCGAGATAATTACTTATACAGGAAAAACTGGAACTACAACATTTACAGGAATACCTGCTTCAGGTACAGGTTCAATAACCGCACAGCATTTAGTTGATGCTCCTGTATGGCAAAATGCTGCTCCTACAAAGCCTACAAAGTGGACAGTATTTGAAGATTATTTAATTTTAAATCAACCGCCTTCTGATGATTATGAAGATTATGCTATTAAAATAAAGTATTACAAAACATTAACAGCTTTAACGGAAGTTTCTGATTCTATCACCATTCCTTTTTACAATGTTTTCCAATATTACATAGCTTCAAGAATTGAACAAAGGAGAGGAAACACAGAGGAATCTTTATTATTGATGAACCAATTTGAAAAGATGGTATTCCAAAATTCTCAATTTAGGGATGTTTTACCAAAAGCTAAAAAAACTTATAAAAACTATGCAGTATGATATTACAACGTCTAAATTTCTTGGCAGGGGGAAACACAAATGTTTCACCATTTATAGCTGAACCAAATAGTTGTTTTGTATTATCTGGTGCTAATGTTTCGCACAAATTAGGGGCAATGCTGAAAGATGTGGGGTACAGCCAGGTTGGAGATACTCTTGAGGCAGGTAAAGGGGAAACAGGTCTTTTTGATTGGAGGCCAGCCGGAGGTACACAAAAGACATTAGCCACTATTAATAATACTGCAGGAACTAATTTAACCTTAAAATACAATAATGCAGGAACGTGGACTGATATTGTTCTAACAAATGCTTGGGATGGATATGAGGATTGTAAGGTGGAATTTGAAAATTTTATTGGATATGCTTTTGCTGTTGGTTATGATGCAACG
>Ga0222658_1000511_pt1 | contig 20609 bp, 18 predicted proteins | sample AntAcemetagen476_FD_179830 | JGI IMG/M metagenome (GOLD analysis project Ga0222658, IMG submission 179830) | Saline water microbial communities from Ace Lake, Antarctica - #476 | ecosystem: Environmental > Aquatic > Non-marine Saline and Alkaline > Saline | place: Antarctica: Ace Lake... | reverse complement strand
TGGTCAAAAGATACAAAGGAATTTGTATCTAACGCCCTAGCCCCCGCCAAAGTTATGGAAGTTAAACTGGGCAAGAAAACAGGCGAGGCAAGAGTTATTGTTGCAGAAGACCAGCTGTCTTTAGCTATTGGCAAGGGTGGGCAAAATGTTCGTTTAGCAGCCAAATTGACTGGCTGGAAAATTGACGTCTCAACTGGGGACAACGCCAAGAAACAAACTAAAGAAAACGCTCCAAAGAAAACTGAAACAGAGAAAAAAAAGGTTGGCTCCAAAAAGAAAACAACCAAGAAGATAACAAAAGAGAAAAAAATTGTTAAAAAAAAGATTCCAAAGAGAAAAGGGTAATAGTTCATTGTCATTCGCTAGAATTTCGGTTTTGGGCCATGCTCAACACCACTAATATTCATATTTGTGTATTTTTTTATTAAAAAAATATGTTAACGTATTTTTCATTAGCAGCTAGTATCGTCGCGCTTTTCTTTGTGGTAGGGCTTATAATCAACCTCGTTAAAAAACCTCAAGGAACTAAAGAAATGAAAGAAGTTGCTAGCGCTATTCATGAGGGATCGATCGCCTTCCTAAAACAAGAATATAAAATCATGGCTGTTTTTGTTGTTCTGGTTGCAGTCCTGCTCAATTTTCTTCCAGGAATCGGCTATCAAACCGCACTTGCCTTTTTAGTAGGTGCTATTTTTTCAGGTATTGCTGGGAACATCGGTATGCAAATTGCTACTAGAGGAAACGTAAGGACGGCTTGGGCAGCAAAAAGTGGAATAAATAAGGCCTTCAGAATTGCGCTTACCTCAGGGACCATTATGGGACTAAGTGTTGTTAGTCTTGGTGTTTTGGGAATTGCTATTTTATATTTAATTTTCAAAGATCCTCAAATCATTTACGGTTTTGGTTTTGGTGCCTCGTCAATCGCACTTTTTGCTCGTGTTGGTGGTGGAATTTTCACAAAAAGTGCTGATGTCGGCGCAGACTTAGTTGGTAAAATTGAACAAGGAATTCCAGAAGATGATCCGCGAAATCCCGCTGTTATTGCTGATAATGTTGGTGACAATGTTGGGGATGTGGCAGGCATGGGAGCAGATCTTTTTGAGAGCTATGTTGACTCAATCATTGCTGCTATGGTTTTAGGTGTTGCTCTTGTGGCTACCACGCCAAGAGCTGTTATCCTGCCACTTGTTTTGGCAGGCATTGGTATTATCGCAAGTATTTTGGGATATATCTTCATTAATGCCTTTAAAAAAGGTAAGCCTCACAAATTGTTGAACTATGGCATTTTTGGCTCTGCTGGAATTATGGTCATCGCAAGTTATTTTGCTATCGGATGGATGGGTATCGGTCTTAACATTTTTTGGCCAATTATTACTGGTCTTGCATCAGGACTTATCATCGGCTTAGCAACAGAATACTTTACCTCTGCCAGATTTAAACCAACCAAATCTATTGCAAAAAGCTCCGAAGCAGGCCCTGCTACAAATATTATTGAAGGGCTGTCAGTTGGCATGTTTAGTACCATTGTCCCTGTTGTTGTTATCGTCATCGCTATCGCTATTTCATTTAAATTCGCAGGTCTTTACGGTGTCGCCATTGCAGCTGTTGGCATGCTTTCTACTCTGGGAATCACACTAGCATCAGATAGTTATGGCCCCGTCGCAGACAATGCTGCTGGTATTGCCGAAATGGCTCATATGGGTGGTGTTGTCAGGAAAAGAACTGAAAAACTCGACGCTGTTGGAAACACAACTGCTGCGATAGGAAAGGGTTTTGCTGTCGGCTCAGCTGCTTTAACGGCCCTAGTCTTAACAATAAGCTATACTCGAATCGTTGGCCTGAAAGTTTTGGATCTACAAGAGCCCAACGTCATTATTGGACTCTTTATTGGAGGCCTTCTACCATTCCTATTTTGTGCTTTTACTATGAAAGCTGTAGGTAAAAGTGCCTTTGAAATTGTTGAAGAAGTAAGACGCCAGTTTAGAGAAATTAAAGGTCTCAGAGAGGGAAAAGCTAAGCCAGACTATAAAAGATGCATAGCAATTTCAACTAAATCTGCCTTAAGACAAATGATTTTGCCTTCTCTTTTAGCGATTGTCACACCAGTTTTAGTTGGCTTCTTTATAGGGGCAGACGCTCTTGGAGGGCTGTTATCGGGCGCTGTTGTCGTCGGATTCCTCTTGGCAGTTATGATGGCTAATTCGGGTGGTGCTTGGGATAATGCCAAAAAGTATATAGAAGAAGGTAATTTGGGTGGCAAAGGTTCTGCTACTCACAAAGCCGCCGTTGTTGGTGACACTGTTGGCGATCCCTTCAAAGACACTTCTGGACCGTCACTCAATATTCTTATTAAATTGATGTCAATCATCGCGTTGATCATTGCCCCTCTCCTCTAAAATATATAAGAACCTTCTCGACTTTATCGAGAAGAACCTTGGTTTCTCATTAACACTCAAAAGTTATGACTATTAAATCAGAAAAGAAAGACGACGGAAGTGTTTTGATTTCTGTTGTTTTATCAAAAGAAGAAGCCCAAAAAAACTATAAGGACGCCATTGCGCAAATAAAAACAACTCTATCTATCAAAGGTTTTCGTAAGGGAGCTGCTCCCGATAAAGTTGTGGAACAAAATGCTAACGATCGCGTTCTCTTGGCTTTTGAAGAAAACTCTCTTAGGTCCACTGTTTCAAAAACGCTTCAAGATGAAAAGATTGTTCCAGTACTAAATCCCGATATAAAAATAACTAAATCTGTACCAGGAGAAGCTCTTGAATACGAAATGATTGTTGTTCCTTCACCTAAGGTTGAGCTGGGAGATTATATAGATTTCAAACTCAAGAAAAAGAAAATTAACATCAATGAAGGCGATATTGATAAGGCTCTGGAGTTTTTAAGACAATCGAGAGCAAATTATAAAACTATTGATGGTCCTGCCAAAAAAGATCAACACGTAGAGATTGGCTTTGATGCTTTTATCGACAACAAAAAAAACGAACAAGCCTCTGAGAAGTTCTACCCCTTAAGATTGGGCCAAAGTCAGCTCCACACAGACTTTGAAAAAGAAATATATGGCATGAAAACCGGTGATAAAAAATCTTTTAACGTCCAATTCGACACCAAATGGTCTCAGAAAGAATTTGCGGGCAAAAGCGTTAAATTTGAAGTCACTGTAAATTCTATTCAAGAAGTTACTCTTCCCAAGCTTGATGAAGAGTTCGCTAAATCTTTGGGGCAGTTTTCTAGGGTTGATGATTTGCGAAAGTCTCTTGGCGAAGGATTGAAACAAGAGAAAGTACAGCAAGAAGAAAACGAACTAAAAGATAAGATTCTCAGACAGGTTGTTAAGGGTGCAAAAATAGCTGTTCCTAAGGTGTTGATAAATAAGGAGAAAGATAATTTAGAGAAAAAATTTCTTTCTGATTTAGAGAAAAAAAGTCTAAAATTAGAAGACTACTTAAAAAGAACAAAGTCAACAAAGAACGACCTTGAAACAGGCTTTGAGAAACGCGCTGAAGCCCGCCTAGAATCTACGTTTGTCGTAAATGAGATAGCCAAAAAAGAAACACTTTTTCCCGATAAGCCAGAAATGGAAACAGAGATGAATAACTGGCTCAAAAAAATGGAAAATTCCGAGCAAAGCCCCAAAGATATTGACTTAGAAAGATTAGAGAGTTATACTTTTGAATACTTAACTAATAATAAGGTTATTAACTGGCTTTTAGATAAGAATACTTGTGTTTAGATTCTCTATAGACTACTCATGAATCTTATTCCGACTGTCATTGAAAAAACACACGGCGGCGAAAGAGCGTATGACATATACTCTCGCCTATTGAAAGAGAGAATAGTTTTTATTGCTGGGCCAATAAATGATGAGGTTGCCAATATTGTTGTTGCGCAGCTTCTTTTTTTAGAAAGCCAAGACTCAAAGAAAGACATTAAACTCTATATCAATAGTCCAGGAGGTATGGTCACTTCAGCGTTAGCAATCTACGATACAATGCAATATGTTAAGTGCGATGTTTCTACTATTTGTATTGGGTTGGCCGCATCGGCCGCTGCCCTATTGTTAACTGCTGGATCAAAAACGAAACGATTCATGTTGCCCCATGCCGAAGCAATGTTACACCAAGTGATGGGTGGTGCTCAAGGCCAAGCAACAGAAATAGAAATTTCTGCCAAGCACATTCTCCAACTAAAGAAAAAACTCAATAAAATACTGGCTCAACATACCGGAAAAACAATGAGTCAAATTGAGAAAGATACCGACAGAGATTTCTACCTTTCATCGGACGAAGCCGTGTCGTATGGATTGATAGATAAGATTGTTGAAACCAAAAAACGCTAGTTCTCTGAACTGGATTTGGTAGTCTAGAAAAGATTGTAAGAAATATGAACAATTATATTGTAGTACTTGTGGCTGTTCTGTGTGCCGCAGCTGGATATCTGCTAAGGCATTGGATAGCACAAAAACGCGTAGAATCGAGCGAGAAAAGAGCAAACGAACTCCTAAGAAAGGCTAAAGACGAAACTCAACAGATTCTTTTGCAAGCAAAAAAGAAAGCTCTAGATATCCTAGAAAAGGCAAAACAAGAAGAAGGACAGCGACAGAAACAACTGTCACGCCACGAAGAACGTTTGGCGGTACGCGAAGAACGTGTTGAAAAAGATCTAAAGGAGATTGATCGACAAAAGAATGCTTTGCTAGAAAAAGTCGATAAAATAAAAGAGATTCAAGGAAACATTCAGGCTCTTGAAAAAAGCGCCGAAGAGAAACTACGAAAAACAGCCAAGCTCACGCCTAAAGAAGCGAAAGAACGAGTTCTCGCTGCAGCTGAAAAAGAAAACGCAGAAGAGATTATCGCTCTGATTAAAAAATTAGAAAAAAATAAAAGCGAAGAATTCAACCAGAAAGCATCGGACATTATCGCTCAATCAATGCAACGCATTGCATCTTCTCAAGCCGAAGAGTTTACTACTACTACTGTTACTCTTGAGGATGAGGAAATTAAGGGACGCATTATTGGAAAAGAAGGTCGTAATATTAGGGCTTTCCAAAAAGTCACTGGTGTTGAACTAATTATTGACGAAACCCCTGACGCGGTAGTTATCTCGTCCTTTAGCCCGCTAAGGCGACAGATTGCAAAGGTTGCTCTTGATAGATTAATTACTGATGGTCGTATTCAACCTTCAAGAATTGAGGAGACGGTAACAAAAGTAAAAGAAGAATTTTCTGAAAAGATTAAACAACTCGGCGAAGACGCCGTTTATGAGCTTGGTGTCACTGACCTTGACCCACAGCTCGTTTATTTGATCGGCATGCTCTACTTTAGAACAAGTTTCGGGCAAAACATTTTGCGCCACTCTCTTGAAGTAGCTCATGTATCAGTCATTATAGCTGAAGAACTAAATGCTAACGTCGCCATTGCTAAAAAAGCTGCATTGCTCCATGATATAGGTAAGGCTGTTAGTCATGAAGTTGAAGGGTCGCACGTAGAAATTGGCAAAAAAATTCTTGAAAAATTCAAAATCGATCAAAGGATTATTGATGCTGTAATTGCACACCACGAAGATTATCCATTCACCAGTGTCGAGTCTCGCATCATTCAAGCTGCCGATGCTCTATCAGCATCCAGACCAGGTGTCAGGCGAGAAAATTACGAAGCTTATATAAAAAGACTAGAGGAACTCGAAAGTCTGAGTAATAACTTTGAAGGCGTTAAGAAAACTTACGCCATTCAAGCCGGACGAGAAGTGAGGGTATTTGTAAATGCCGATAAGATTGATGATCTAGAAGCATATAAGCTCGCAAAAGAAATTGCCAATAAAATAGAAAAAGAAATGGTTTATCCCGGTGAAATTAAGGTTAATGTTATTAGAGAAACTCGCGCCGTAGAATACGCTAAGTAAGTCCCCAAATGGGTCCTTGGCGGAAGGATAAGAACCTGACTTCGTCAGAACCTTGGGTTCGAGCATTGACATCAATACTCTCTCATTTAAGGGCCTTGACGAAAGAATAAGGACCTCTCGCTGCGCTCAAAGATCTTGGATTTGAGCATTGGCAACCAATACTCTCTCATTAATATATATAATCTGTTAACTTAATGCCCATAGGCAATGAAAGGGGGTGATATCGATGACAAAACAAGCATTAATTGACTACGTTGCTTCAGCAACAAGTCTTCCAAAGGCTCAGGCCAAAAAGTGCATTGACGCCACACTAGAAGGTATCACGGCTGCTCTTAAAAAGGGTGACGCTATTACTTTCACAGGTTTTGGTACGTTCAAGACTTATGACCGCAAAGCTAGAACAGGACGCAACCCTCAGACAGGCGCAGCTATCCAGATTCCTGCTGCACGCGTTCCTAAATTTAAGGCTGGTAAAGCCCTAAAAGAGTCTGTTAAATAGACTGTTTGACAATATACTGTCAAAAACAAGAACGTAAATCGAACCTAGAAAACTCCTCGCGGAGTTTTTTAGGTTCTAGCTTAATGGCTCAATCGCGACTGAGCCGTTAAAAAAGCTTCCTGAGATCTTGATTTTTCCTGATTTTCGGTTATTATATAAAATACCTAGGATAGCCCCTATCGTCTAGAGGCCTAGGACGCCAGGTTTTCATCCTGGAAACCGGGGTTCGACTCCCCGTGGGGGCGTATATATTGAAAAAGTTCATAAAATAATTAATAATGAACGAAAGGTGCAGTCCCTCGACTAGCTCGGGACATAATGTTTTATAGCTTTTCGTTATTAACTCAAAATTAAACCTAATGCCGTGGTAGCTCAGTGGTAGAGCGAGGGCTTGAAGAGCCCTGCGTCGGGGGTTCGATTCCCTCTCACGGCATCTTGTAAGCGGCAGTAGTTCAGTTGGCTAGAACGTCTCCTTGCCAAGGAGAAGGTCGGCGGTTCGAATCCGCTCTGCCGCTATTAAATTGCCTTAGTAAATGTAATGAGTTTAGGCAAGATCATATCCCGGCTAATGCCGGGATCCCAAGCTTTGCTTAAATCTCGAGCATAGCGAGAGATCCCAAGCTTTGCTTATATCTCTTAGCGAGTAATTGAGCTTGGAGATAGTTGTGCTCCGACTAATGTCGGGGTCATGTCTAAAAAGGGCCCTAGGCCCTTTTTGTGTTTGATTTTTTGGGCGTCTACGCTTAAAATTATGTATAATACAATGAATATCCTATCAATAGAAACTTCCTGTGATGAGACCGCTATTGCGCTAGTTGAGTTCTCTAAAAAAAACAATAGATCACATATTCAAATAATTGCCGAAAAAATCGCCTCCCAAATTAAAGTACACGAAGAATTTGGTGGTGTCTATCCAGCGCTTGCCGCAAGAGAACACCTAAAAAACATTGACCGGCTTTTTCCTTTAACCAAAATAAACCAGAACTCCATTAATAGCACTGATTTAATAGCAGTTACCAGGGGACCCGGCCTTATTCCTTGCTTAGTTGTGGGTTCGTCATTTGCAAAAGCTCTTGCATATAAACACAGCAAGCCCCTTACGGGCGCCAACCACCTTGAAGGACATCTATTTTCTGGACTCTTAAAAGACGGCTTAGAATACCAATTAGATAATATTGAATTTCCTGCTTTGGGTCTTATCGTTTCTGGTGGTCACACCGAACTGATCCTTGTCGAGTCATATAAGAAATATTCTTTATTAGGAGAAACCCTAGATGATGCTGCCGGGGAAGCTTTCGATAAAGTGGCCCGTCTTTTAGGTCTTGCCTATCCAGGAGGGCCAATTATTGAAAAACTGGCCTCTGAGGGCGACCCTGATGCATTTTCGTTCCCCAGGCCAATGATTGGCTCAAAAGATCACAACTTCTCGTTCTCAGGCCTTAAAACGGCTGTCCTGTACAAGACCAAGAGCATTGGCAAGATAAACAAAGGCACAAGGGCCAATATAGCTGCCTCGTTTCAAAAGGCAGTTATCGACACTCTTTCAGCAAAGCTGACTTTCGCCATAGAAGAATTTTCTCCAAAAACCCTTCTTTTTGGTGGTGGTGTCTTAGCTAACCAATCTCTCAGAACCTCATTGACAGGCCTGGGAAAGAAATTAAATATTAAAACACTTTTTCCGCCAAAAAAATATTGTGGTGATAATGCGGTCATTATTGCGCTTGCGGCTTATCTGAGCAACAAACAGTCCTCTTGGAAAGAAGTTGACGCAGATGCAAATCTGAATCTAAGTTAATTATTCACTCGCAACTACATTTTTAAGTTATAAATTAACCTGAAAATTCATGTCTGAATCAAAAAAAACGAACGCTCTTGATGGCAAGTACAATTCTACACAAATTGAGGACAAAATTTACTCATCTTGGGAAAAATCTGGTTATTTTAATCCAGATAAATTGTCGTTGGCCAACGACAAAAAAACTAGAAAGTTCACAGCCATTATGGCTCCGCCCAATATAACCGGTAGTCTTCATATGGGCCATGCCCTTGAAAATACTCTTATTGATACGATTGTTAGAAGAAAGCGTATGCAGGGCTACAAGACTCTTTGGGTGCCTGGAACTGATCATGCTGGTATTGCTACTCAAAACGTTGTTGAAAATAAATTAGCAAAAAAGAAAATAAATAGGGAAAGAGGCATTTATTGAAAAGGTTTGGGAATGGAAAGAAGAATATGGCGAAATAATTCTAAATCAACTTAAAAAGATTGGCATATCAGTTGACTGGTCCAGGTCTCGTTTCACTTTTGATGAAGACTATAAAGAGGCAGTAAAAACCGCTTTTAAGCATTATCAAGACCGTGGTTGGCTCTACAAGGGGAAGCGTCTAACTAATTGGTGCCCTCGCTGTGCAACCGCCATCTCGGATCTAGAAGTAGAACATACCGAAGAAAATGGCAGCCTTTGGTACATTAAATACCCCCTTAAGGATAGTTCTGACTACATCACTGTTGCCACCACCAGGCCAGAAACTATGCTTGGCGACACTGCCGTTGCTGTAAGTCCCGACGATAAGCGCTATAAGAAATTAATAGGACAGACTCTTGTTTTGCCAATTATTAAAAGAGAGATATCAATTGTCGCCGACAAAGACGTTGATAAAGGTTTTGGAACAGGCGCAGTAAAAGTAACCCCCGCGCACTCACAGATCGACTCTGATATCGGAGGTCGCCACAACTTACCCTCTATTAAAGTAATAGATGAGCGCGGCAGAATGAATGAATCAGCTGGCAAAAATTTTGAAGGATTAAAAACAAAAGAGGCACGAGAAAAGATAATCGAAATGCTTGAAAAAGAAGGTCTTTTAGAAAAAGTTGAAAAGCATGTTCACAATATATCTCGCTGCTATAGGTGCAATTCGGCCATAGAACCCCTAACCTCCGATCAGTGGTTCTTGAAAATGGACGAACTGGCAAAATTAGCAAAAAAAGTCGTCAAAGATGGCAAAATAAAATTTCATCCAGAAAGATGGCAAAAACCATACTTTAATTGGCTGGATAATCTTAGAGATTGGTGCGTTTCGCGCCAAATTTGGTGGGGCCACAAACTTCCCGTAGAGGGGTCTGAAGATGTGTTAGATACTTGGTTCTCATCGGCTCTTTGGCCTTTTGCTATATTGGGCTGGCCTCAAAAGCTCGGGAAAACGCCCGAAAGCGATCTAAGAACATTCTATCCTACTGATTTAGTTACTAGCGCTCCTGAAATCCTTTATTTATGGATTACCCGAATGATTTTCTCGGGCATGGAATTTATGGACAAAGAGCCTTTTAAGAATATTTATATTCACCCTGTTGTCCTGACAAAGGATGGCAGAAGAATGTCAAAATCTTTAGGCACGGGTATCGATCCCTTGGAATTGATTCAAAAATATGGCGCAGACGCAATGAGGTTTGGTCTTTTATGGACGACGGGGACGAATCAATCTATCCGATTCAACGAGGACACTGTTGTTATGGGTCAAAAATTCTGTAACAAAATATGGAATGCTACCAGGTTTATCCTCATGAATGACCCGCCAGAGATTAGCATAGACGAATTAATGAAGAAAATTCCTGATTCGCCCGATCTTGCCAAGCATGATAAAATAGTCCTATCAAAGCTCAGCGATGTTATTGTTTTAGTTAACAAGCATATCGATTCATATCGCTTTGACAAGGCCTCAGAAGCCTTATATGAGTTCTTTTGGCATGATTTCTGTGATACCTATCTAGAAGAGTCAAAAAAATCAATTTTTGAGCCAGAATCTGAAAAAGATAAACAAAAAACTCAAAAAATACTACTCAAAACCCTACTAACCTCTCTGAAGCTACTCCATCCCTTTATTCCATTCATAACCGAAGAAATATATCAGGGCCTTCCCCTTAAAAATAAAAAAGACTTTCTTATGGTAGAAAGTTGGCCGCTTTAAGCTGTGACTAAAATCTGATTTAGTGTTTTTCCTTATTGCCATACCATTAGCCCTTGTTCCAAGCCTAATCTGGCTCTTTTATTACCTAAAAAAGGATGTTCATCCAGAACCGAACCACCTTATAACAAAGGTTTTTGTTTGGGGCATGATCGTAACTATTCTAGCGGCTATTGTCATCTTAATTTGCGCAAATATTGAGAAGTCACTGAGTAACAGAGGGCTTAGTATCACAGACTATCTTCCTTATCTATTCAGCGTTCCCCTCTTTATGATATTTTTCAACGCTTTCTGGGAAGAGGGTCTAAAATATTTAGTTGTTCGCTTTACAATCTTTAAAAATCCTGAATTTGACGAGCCGGTTGACGCAATGGAATACATGATTATTGCAGCCCTCGCTTTTGCTGCTGTTGAAAATATTCTTATCGCCGCAAGCTATAGCGACATAAAAAGCCTGTCAGCAATTCTCTTTGTTCGTTTTCTAGGCGCAACCCTTATTCATGTTTTGTCATCAGCGGTGGTTGGATTTTTCCTAGCTAAGGCAGTGTTTTGGAAAAAGAATTGTCGTCGTTTTCCTTTAAGGGCTGGTACTGTCTGTCTGGGCATACTAATTGCTACCGGCTTGCATGGTGCCTTCAATTTTCTTATAATAAGAAGCGATAACTTGCAAAAGGAGGGATTTCTTTATTTGGTGGCAGCTTTTCTTATCGTTCTCGCCTTTGTAGTTACAAGATGGCTTAGACGCCTTAATTTGCAATCTCTAACAAAGAGAAGATAATACCTACAATACTATGTCTCCAAAAAAAAGAAAAAGTTTTCTAGACCTACTAACCAAAGCTACTCATAACGACGAATCAAGTGAGCCACTTGCGCCAGAGACTTCAACGCCTTTTGCACAAGAATTGCCAGAAATTACCGAGGAACCAAACCTAGAAGAAAAAAACTGGCTTGCAGAAGCAGGCGAAGACGGACAACTCACTTTGGACGTTTACCAAACCGACAAGGATATTATAATCAAATCAACTATAGCCGGTGTGAAGCCTGAAGATCTTGATATCTCGTTTGCCAACGGAATGATTACAATTAAGGGCGAAAGAAAATCAGATCAAAAAATCCAAGACGACAACTATTTTTATCAAGAACTCTATTGGGGAAGTTTCTCTAGAAGCGTCATTTTGCCAACTGAAGTTGACCAGGAATCCATCGATGCAGAACTGAAAAATGGTATTTTGACCGTTATCTTGCCCAAAAAAGAAGCAAGGAACCAAACAAAGATCAAGGTTAAGGCGGTCTAAGGCTACCCATAAATGAAAAAGGAGTTCTTCTCCAAAACCCTTCCTGTTGTTTTATTGGTTATTTTTCTAGTTTTTGGCGTTTTTGTAAACGCTCTTTTTTTATTAAACAAAAATAAAATCTCTTACGGAGTAAGGGTAGCTGGCGTTGATTTGGGTGGACACACGACCGAAAGCGCAGAGAAAACACTAAAAACAATAACTGATAAGTGGTTGGAAGAAAGGGTAGAATTGACCCTTAAAGAAGATATTGCGATTGTTTCATGGCAATCTTTGGGTTTCAACTTCAATATTGATGCAACTATTAACTTGGCTCTAGGAATCGCGAAACAGGGTGGATTTTTTACAAATATTTTTAACCAAACACGAGCCTTATTTGGCTCGTATGATATTCCCCTTGAGATTAGCTGGGACAAGCAAGTTACTGACACTTTTACAAAGATACACTACCTGGAACATATAAAGAATAGTCAAAATGCCAATCTTGTCTACAAAAATGGCACGCTTGAGCTAATTCCATCTGCATCTGGCCGACAACCCAATTGGCCTACTTTTCAAAAAACGGCCGAAGAAAAAGCTGGCTTTCTAAAACCTCTTAATAAATACACTCTCTATCTTGTCCATGAGTATCCTGAGATTAAAGATAATGAAGTTAAGTTGTCAGAAGAAAAAGCAAGAAAAACCCTGGAGTCATCACCGTATTTAGTGGGCTTTGAAGACAAGTCTTGGGCCCTAGAAAAAGATTTAGTTGCTTCATGGCTCGTCTTTCTACCCGTTTATGACAGCCTAGACTCACAAAACAAGGTCTTGGGCCTTGATATAGATGAAACCCTAATTGCTAGCTATCTTTTAAATATAGTGCCAGAAGTAAACCGCTCACCTAAAAATGCACGCTTTAGCGCGAAATCAGACAAATCACTAGAAATAAAGGGGAAGGCCATTGCTGGTATTGAGCTTCTAATCGAAGATAGCGCTAAAGAAATAAAAGACAATATTTTAGAAGAAAAACCTACGATCAACTTATTGACCCATGACACTTTGGCAGAAATTAGTCTGAGAAATCTCGATGGATTGGGGATTGATTCACTCATCGGTCGAGGCGAATCTGACTTTTCGGGCTCATCGGCCAGTCGAATCAACAATATCTCTGTTGGAGCCTCTAAGTTTGATGAATATATTATAAAGCCCGACGAAGAATTCTCTTTTAATGAAATATTGGGCGAAATCACCAGTAAGGAAGGTTACTTGCCAGGACTCGTTATAAAAGATAATCAGCTAGTACCTGAATATGGAGGTGGCATTTGTCAGGTTTCAACAACTATGTTCAGAGCGGCCATTTATTCAGGTCTTGAGATTACCGAACGCTACTCTCACTCCTTTCCTGTTGGCTACTACAACCCCCAGGGCTTTGACGCAACTATTTACCCTCCACATCCAGACTTGAGGTTTATTAACAACACAGGTCACTACATCTACATCCAAAGGGCAATAAATAATGGCAAATTGTCGTTTGAAATGTATGGCAAGAGCAATGATAATACCGTAAAAGTGGGTGGTCCTCACGTCTATTCACGCAACGAGGAAGAAGATTCGTTCAGAACAGTCCTTTGGCAAGAAATTTACGACAAAGACGGCAATCAGTTAGAAAAAAATGGCTTCTGGTCCTACTATCAGTCGCCTAGTCTCTTCCCTATAGCAACTACAACCGAAGAAACAGAGGAGGCAAGTCAAGAAGAGTAGTCTTGATTTTAAGCTCTAATTAATATACCCTAATAAATACGCCGGGGTGGTGGAACTGGTAGACACGCGTGATTTAGGATCACGTAGACGCAAGTCTGTGCAGGTTCAAGTCCTGTCCCCGGCATTTTTTAATATACGCTTAATCTTATGGAACTATCAGTTGTTATCCCTTGTTATAATGAAGAGGAAAATATTCTTAACACAATACTTTCGATAGAAGAATATATGATCAAAAGGGGTCATAACTTTGAAATAATAGTAGTTAATGATGGCTCAGAAGATAGAACAAAAAAGATAGTCGAATCAACGATTGAAGAGATCAAAAGAAACAATATTAAACTCATTAGCTATAAAAAGAATCGAGGAAAAGGATTTGCCGTAAAAAGAGGGATGATATCTGCCAGTGGAAGTGTGATGCTCTTCATAGACGGCGATGGCGATATCGGCATATCTAATCTAGACAAGATGCTTCCGTATCTAGGCTCACATGATATCTGCCTGGGCTCCAAGAGTAAAAGCGAACAGAAAATTGAATTAAATAATAGCTGTCTCTATAGAAGGGCCTTGTCTAGGGGAGGAAATTTCCTTGTTAGGCGTGTAACCGGGCTAGCTTTTAGAGACACGCAATGTGGGCTTAAAATTTTCAGAAGATCGGCGGCAAAAAAACTCTTTCCCTCCTTAATTACTAATGGCTGGGGCTTTGATATAGAACTATTAATCAGGGCACAAGATATGGGCTATAGAATCCTAGAGATTCCTGTAGAATGGCGCTATAGCAAGAACAGCAAGGTCTCTTGGTCTGGGTATCTAAGAACATTTCTAGAGCTCCTCGCCGTTAAAAGACTTATTGTCAACAAAAACAAGAACGGCAGTAATTCAAAAAATAAATGATGAAATATCTGTCGAAAAATAAAAGGAGTGTTCTTTTGGTGGCTCTCATTGCCTTCCTTTTCTTCGTTGCGTTTTCATATGCTGCTGTTAAGAGACATGAGAATTATTTGAGCGACTTTGATCTAGCACTGGCAACAAACACCCTGTGGAATACTACCCATAGTACATATGGCGGCTCAACTATGAATCTGTATTTCAGTGGCTATGAAGGAAATAATTACCTAGGATTACATTTCTCTCCTGTTCTTTTTTTAGCTCTTCCTTTTTTCGTCCTATGGCCTAGGCCAGAAACTTTACTTATATTCCAAAGCCTTATTCTTGTTTTGGGCGTAATTCCGCTCTATCATATAGCAAAATATTTCAGAATCAATGAGAAAATCACAATTGCGCTTATGCTCTATTATCTTTGTTTCCCTGGCCTTGTTTCTGCTGTTCTCTATGACTACCACCCCATCACCTTTCTACCATTATTTTTCTTATCGTTCTTTTATTTCTATCTGAAAAAAAAACATTTGCCCTTCGTCCTTTTTCTGATCTTGGCTGTTTTAGTAAAGGAAAACGTATCAATCTTTGTATCCTTTTTTGGCCTGTTTCTATTGTTCAACAAGAAAGACAGAAAGCTTGGTGTCGCTCTTTTTGTTTCTGGTGCAGTCATTTTTCTTATCTTAACCGGAATCATTATTCCCGGCCTAGGAACTGGCTCATACCCATTTCAGTCCTTTTACCCAGAGATGTCCCAGGCGCCAGAAAAGCTAACTTCAATTAGTGGTTTTTTTGATATCGCAAAAAGTTTTGTCCTAAGAATCTTATCTCCTCCTCATAAGTGGTTTGTCGTTTTTATTTATCTGTTGTTGGCTTTCCCTGCTATTTTTATAACAAAGTTCAGTATTCTGCTCTTTGCAGCGCCACTTCTTCAAAAGGTACTAGCTGTCAATCAGAATTATTGGGAGATCAGCCATTTTCATTACAATGTTGCCTTCTTGCCCGTTTCTATAATTACTATTATCTTGGGATATGTTTGGCTAAGAAAGCTCGTTGATGGAAATAAATATAGACTGTTACCGACTTGGGCCCCTCGATTCAGCGCGATAACCTCCCTTCTTCTTGTTCTTCTCTCTTTTCTATTTATAAATTTACCCACTCTTTATTCGTATTCGTTCTACGATAATCCAAGTAAGCCTTATTATGATGAGTTGCTCGAAAATCTTCCTAAAGAGTCTAATAATATAGCGTATTCTGGCTTTGCTAAGATCCTGCCCCATCTTTATAATAAAAATAAAGTTTATCTCTTTCCTTTAATTGCTGACGCTAAACATGTAGTCTTATTAAAAGACCACGAGAGGTCTTTCCCCGAAATAACAAATTATTTAAAAAGAGGCGGCTATTATAGAGTTCTTTTCAAGAACAAAGAAGGCAGCGTATTTGAAAGAAAAGAAAAAGTCAATGCCACGTTGAAAAATGACCTCTTGATGCTTTGTGAAAATAATCAAATCTATGATTCGGCTATTGTACTCCAGGCAAAAAATTGTATATATGAATAAAGTAGTCTTGTCCTAAAATGTATAAAGATAATAAAATAAGCGTCATCATTCCTTGTTATAACGAAGAAGCGACCATAGGAGGCATCCTTAAAAAAATGCCATCTTTTGTAGATGAGCTAATAGTAGTAGATAATAATTCTAATGATAAAACGGCGAAAATAGCAGTAAAAAATGGCGCCAAGGTTGTAAAAGAATATAAACAGGGCGTAGGTTGGGCAACAAAACGCGGCCTATCTGAAGCAAAGGGCATGATTATCCTTGTAATGGACGGTGACGGCCAACACGACCCTAAAGATATTATTAGATTTGTCAGAAAGCTACTGTCTGGTAAGTTCGATATTGTCTCTGGAAATCGTTTCCACAATAATGGGTTCAGAAGCAAAACAGGGATATTTTTTAGAGATGCAGGTAATTGCTTCCAAACATGGATTTTTAACATGCTGCTTGGAACTAAGATAGGCGATTCGCAGAATGGCATGTGGGTTTTTAGAAAAGAAGTTCTTGAAAAAATTAATTTAAAGAGTGCCGGATTCAATATAGTTGAAGAATTCAAAGCTAGGTGCATACATAAGGATTTTAAGTTTGCTGAAATTGCAATGGATTGCAATAAGAGGAAAGATAAATCTCGACTATCTCCTCTAAGGGACGGCGCCAAAAATATCTTCTTCCTTTTTGTCCTCTTTTATGAAATCAAGATTAAAAAAGTTCGTTGAAGTAGTCATTTCGAAAAAATGGCTAAAATATTCTCTAATTTTTTTGCTCTTCTTTTTGACAATCGCCATTGTACAGTTCTCTTTCCCAGATACCGCGGGAGTGGACGGCTACTATCACATCAAGCACGCTTACCTAATAAGAACCCAGGGGTTTTCAGCTATTACAGATTTCAATTGGACAACTTATTCAGTTTTAAACGACTACCCATCTGATCTTTGGTTCGGTTTTCATATTTTCTTATTGCCATTCACATTTTTTAGTAATTTGATCTTCGGCGCTAAATTAGCTAGTGCAATCTTCGCCTCTCTTTTTCTGCTAATATTCTATATTATTCTAAGCAAATTTAGGGTCAAACATCCTCTTTTTTGGTCAGCCCTACTCCTAGTAATTAACAGCGGCTTCTTCTTTAGGCTCCTAATGCCAAGAGGAGCTATTTTTTCACTCATTTTTTATGCTATCGGTCTCTATTTTCTTTTTAAGAAAAAATATATCTATCTTTTTTTTCTAAGCTGGATTTATGCACTAACTTATCCGGGTTTCATTGTTTTTTTGGGAACTATTCTTCTATACGTCCTGCTGGAATTGCTCTACAAGAAAACTTTTGACTGGAAACTTCTTGCAGCATCGTTTTTAGGAGTTTTGCCTGGCCTAATTATCCGACCAGACTTTCCGAGTAACCTCTACATGCTCTACGTCCAAGACATTCTAGCCCTATTCTATAAACTAAAAGGAGTTAACCTGAATTTTGGTATTGAATTTAAAGAATTTTTTAACCCCTTCCTCAAACATAACCTATTTCTCTTTTTCTTATATTTATCATCTACTATTTCTGTTTTTCTTGGTCTTTGTTATAGAAAGATCAAAGAAAATAAAATCTTTTTGGCCGTAATAGTCAATTTATTCATTCTTCTCGTGTTTTTGGCAACGCTATTATTCACCTCAGCGCCCCTTATAGCCAACAAAGTAGGTCTGCTGGTCTTAGTTGTTATTTCTTTAAGTTGGATCGTTTTACCAGGGATAGGATTCGCTATTCTTGTTTCAAGGCAAGTGCTTCTAAAGAGCAAGTATAGCTTCTATGTCTTCTTCTTGCTTGTCCTCGTCAACCTATTCTACTTCTTATCGCTGATAGCGGGACGATTTATTGAATACTTTATCCCCGTAATTGTCATTTTTGCAGGAATGTCTTGCCACTTGCTCTTTTTTAACAAAAAGAAAAAATGTCCGCACAATAAGCCCTGGACTACCCCTGCCCTAGCCATTGTCATTATTTTATTTTTCATCGTTTCTTGTGCTACCAATTATTCCCGATATTTTTCTTCTAATTCTCATGTTAATAAATATGCTAGCCCTATATCATATCTGGAAAATAATACTGAAAACGGAGAATTGATCTTTCATCTGTCTTGGTCTGATTTCCCAACACTTTTCTACTTCAATCATACTAATACATATATTTCCGGCATGGACCCGACGTTTATGTATCTAAAAGATCCTAATAAATACTGGTTATGGACACATATCTCCTATGGAATAAAGCACTCTGAAGAAGTTGTCCCAAAACATAAAATGGTATGTAAAATAAATAGCCCTAAAGATGTTTATGAAGCCCTCAAAGAAAATTTTCCAATACGATATATCTTTGTAGAAAATATTCATAGCTATCAAAATTTCGTTTACATGCTTAAATCAAGCCCGGACTTATTTAAGGAATCCCCTCGTAAAGACTATTTCATAGATACGGCAATATTTGAGATATTATAATTATTCTTTATGTGTACAAAAAAACCCTCTATAAAGAGGGTTTTTTGAAATGATAATTCAAATGATCATTTATTAAGGACTTATGTAATAAAGTCGTTAATAATGGTAGACACGAAGGTAACTATTCCGTAAGCAAATGCAGCAACGACAATACCGATAATGCCGCCAACAATCCAGCCTCTTGCTGCTCCTGTCTTCGTAGAATCACCGCCTGAAGTCATATACAAGAATGCTCCAATAAGAATAACACCAACCGCAATAATAAGAACAATTCCCGCAAACCAGTTCCTAATATTAAGCACTGCTTTCGTAAGAGAATCGACTCCTACGTTGTTAAGGTTCGCCATGCCAGTAGGTTCGTTAACCGTTGCATTCATCTCGGTAGGTTGTGTTATTGCAGCGCATACTGGGGCTATTACCAAAAAGCTAAGTACTAATAACGGGAGAACATATTTTAGTATTTTCAATTTTTTCACCTCCTTTCAGGTTTTTGAAAACTTAATAAATTAATTATGATCTAAATTCATTAATCGCAGTAGTAACAAGACTGACTATTCCATAGGCAAATGCAGCAACAACGATACCGATAACAGCATTAACAAGTATCTTTCTAGCCAAGCCAACTTTCTTGTCATCTCCACCGGCTGTCATATAGGTATACGCTCCAAAGAGAACAACGCCAACAGCAATAATCAAAACTATTCCAGCAAACCAATTGCGCGCATTTATAATAATCATCACCACGTCGTCTGCCGTTATATTGTCTAGTGCATTCATCCCTGGAGGGGGCGCAATATAGTTATTTGCTGCCAAAACAACACTTGGAAGAATTATTAGAATAGACAAAAATAAAAAAAGTAATTTTTTCATCTTATTTCAATTATACTATTTAAAACTTACTTAAAGAAGCTTGTTTGTGGATATCTTCTAGATAGTTGATCCTAGAAAATCTCTCAAGAGACTAACGATTCCCTTGCTTACCAGAACAAGAGCAAGACCGATTACTGCCCACATTAACATTTTCTTTGCTGTTCCTACTTTTTTTTCATTGCCGCCCGCTGTCAAAAAGGTAAATGCTGCAATAATTATCATCATAGGAGCTAAAACAATCGCAATCCACATCAAGTAGTTCGTAATGCGATTAATCAGTTCAATAATAGTGACATTGTCTCCCAGTGGGTTTGGTACGTTGACCGTGTTTGCCGCTAAGGCACCACTCCCTAAAAACAGAAGGGTTAGAACAAACAATCCGGGAATAATATATTTTTTCATCTTTTTAATATTAATAAATTCTAACCCTATGTGAGGATTAGTAACAATCTATAAAGAAACCTCCATTTCCTAGGTTAAACATTGTATCTGCTTGTCCTCCTGACAACACATGAATAACTGAAAAAACAATCAAGTAAGAAACAAGCATCACAACAATGCCAATAATGACGCTTTTAAGCATTTTCTTAGCATCGTGTAATAGTCGCGGGCTTGAGCCTCCGAAATACATCATTATACCGGCAACCACAAGACTCAATCCTCCAGCAATAAAACCGGCTATAAGGATGAGGTTAATAATCCTCGACATCATTTCAAAGAAGTCACAAAGAGTACAACAATCATTACTGGCCGGCACCGCAGGGTTACCACCAATAGCAGGAATGGCAGGCGTACCAGGACAATTATTGCCACACTGAACTATAGGAGTAAGTCCACTTATATCATATGGATCCGCTGGTGGTGGTGCAGGAGCTGGGACAGGAGCGGGAGCGGGAAATGGTGCAGGAACTGGAGCAAGAATTGGAGCGGGGGCTGGGGCAATCGGGAGAGCTGGAACAAACACAGCTGCGCCCCCACAGCCACATTGGTTACATTCTAGTCCACAAACAGTTGGCCCAATACAGTTATAATCAAGTATATTCCCAGCAAAATCTTTGTTCTCACATGCCGGATCTCCTGCGCAATTTCTACACACTGCTTCAGCGTTAGAGCTAAATAAAAACAGCGCTCCAATTACTGCTATAAATATTGTTAAAATGTATATAGATTTCTTCATGTTGTTAAATGAGAAAACATTGCTTGCAATGTTTGAACCCAAGGTCCTGACATAGTCAGGTTCTTCTAGCTTTTTGTTCAAACAAAACCAAGGTTCTTCACGACATTATGTCAGGAAGGTTCTTATCTCCCTTCAAGGTTCTCTCCGGCTCGCCGGAGGGGTTCTTACTGTATTCCGCCCATTAAATTAGTTACTTCTTTGGCGGCATCATTTATTGCCCTTGAAATCGTCGCCTTGCTAAGGCTTATTTT
>Ga0222658_1000510_pt1 | contig 20617 bp, 35 predicted proteins | sample AntAcemetagen476_FD_179830 | JGI IMG/M metagenome (GOLD analysis project Ga0222658, IMG submission 179830) | Saline water microbial communities from Ace Lake, Antarctica - #476 | ecosystem: Environmental > Aquatic > Non-marine Saline and Alkaline > Saline | place: Antarctica: Ace Lake... | reverse complement strand
TGATATTTATTCCTGCCTTGTCTTTCTTGCTTGCAACAACTAAGTATTTTTTGTATATCATATTGAAGTATAAAATAATAAGATTTATAAACATTATTATTTTAATAACCCTATGAAAGAAGCAGAGTATTTAAATAAATCTGGTATGGAGTTGAGAAATGAACTTTCTGAAGAAGCTATGAAAAGGTTGTTTATAGGACAAGGTGGTAAAAAAGGAAAGAAATTTATAAAATATAAAGATTGGAATAAGAACATAAAATATCTTAAAGAATATTACTCTTATTGTAAAGTTAATGGAAACAAGATATCTACAATAGAATCTAAAATTAAGATTTTGAATTATCTGTTTGAATTTCTTAAAAAAGACGCTAAACTCATCAATAGGAAGGATATAGAGAAGTTCCTAGCATCTAAATCCACATTAAGGAGTAAAACATTAACTTTATGGAAAATTCACATTAAAGCATTCTATAATTGGTTATTTCAACTTCCAGAAAGAAACTATCCTGAAAATGTTAATTGGATTAAAATTAAAATTGATAAAAAGGAATTTGTGAAAGATATTCTTACAAGAGATGAAATTAAAAATCTCTTAAATGGTTGTGGAAATATAAGGGACAAGTGTATTATTAGTATTCTCTATGATTCTGGGATAAGGGTTGGAGAATTATTAAATATCAAATTAAAAGATATTGAAAGTGATGAATATGGTTTTAAAATTATGGTTAGTGGTAAAACAGGGGAAAGGAAAGTAAGATTAGTTGATTCTGTTCCAATTTTAAAACAATGGCTAAATGAACACCCATATAAAGATGATGGGGAAAAAAGTTTGTTTATTTCTTTACATAGACTTTATGGCAAAGTTCTAACAACCCCAACAATTTATTCAATAATTCATAAAGCAATGAAAAGTAATAATATCAAAAAAAGAATTTATCCTCATCTTTTTAGGCATTCAAAATTAACACATTTAGCTCAAGAAGGGTTTAATGAGATGGAGCTTCGAGTTTATGCAGGGTGGGCAAGAAGTTCATCAATGCCAGATGTTTATTTACATATCAGAGAAGATGATTTAGATAATAAAATAAGGAGAAAAAACGGAATGATGTTGGAAGATGAAGAAAAGAAAATACTACAAGAAAAACTTAAATTAAAACCAAAAGAATGCCCAATGTGTAACGAAGTAAATGATGTGAATAATATGTTTTGTTTTAAATGTGGTCAAATATTAGATATTAAAGCAATAAAAGATATTGATGATGTTAATAAATCCGTTACAAAAGTAATGGGTGAAGATAATAAATTTAAAGAACAAATAATCACAGACTTAAAAAAACAAATCTTAAAAGAACTAAGAGGACAATATGTTAAAAATCAATAAAAATAAGAATTTTAAAAAATATTAATTAATAGTTTTTATTAATAGTTTTTTTAATATATTGTGGTTTTTTATTAGTAAAATTAATTCCCAAAATTTTTGTCATTTTCCAATTTAAAATATATAATTCTTTATCTAATTTTTCTTTTGTGTTATTATCTAGTTCTATTTCACTTTTTCCATTTTGCCTTATTTTATACATATAAAAATGTTCAATTTTATCATCAAAATTATCATAGAGTATAAATCCTCCAGAATAAGGTAAAATCCAAAAATTAATATAATATTTTATTAACCCATTAATAAAATCTTCATCTTTAGAAAAATACCTATAAATTCTTTTCCTAACTATATCATTTGTAAAAAAATATTTCAGGATTTTTTTCTCTTCTAATGTAAATATAATATTCTTTTTTTCTTTACAAAATTTGAAGAAAGGATTTAAATTAAAAATATAATTACTAAAATGTTGATTTGATTTCTTTTTAATATCAAAAAAATCTTCATATTTCCATAAATTACAAACAGTATTAACATTAGGCATAGACCAGGAAGTTTTTTTAGATGCTTTAACATATTTTTTTTGTGTTTCTGAATAAAGTTCTCTGCTAACTTTTGAAGGATTGGTATATCCTATAAAAAATTTCCAAGCTATTTCTCTGCTTTTTCCTGTCTGTATTAATTCCAACCAATTTTTCTTTATTTTTGACATTTTACCTATTAATACTTTATAATTGATACATTTTATATTTTATAAAATTATCTATATCTTATGGAAAGACAAAAATTTGTTTGTAAATTTTGTGGACATATTTGGCTATCAAAAATAGAACCAAAAAAATGTCCTGCCTGTCACAATAATTGGAGAAATAAAAAAACAATTGAAAATGCAAATTCAAAACCATAATAATTTTTTATTGGAATGCCATAAGGAAGCAGAAAAATTGGCTTATTCCGAGTTTGAAGAAGAATTAACTGAAAATAAGGATTGGACTGCTTTAGAAAAATTAAAGGCGGTGTCTGATGCAAACAAATAATCAACTATATCAAGAGGGTGGAGAAACACCCCTCCGCCCTCATTACAAATTAAATAATTTTGAGCCTGAGGCGTAAATATGGAAGAAGTGCGTAATTCTATGACAAATGGAAAACATCATGTATTAAATACAGGCGAAACTACAAATACAAACACTTCTAAACAAAAGATAAGCCGTAATAACATCCTTGATTATATAAGAACTAATGCTCCACTTACTATTTACAAACTTGCTAAGGATTTAAAGTTAAATTATTCAACTGCTTTTCAAGTTGTTAAAGAATTTGAATTTGCTGGATTGATTGAAACTAATTATTCTAAAGAAGATAATCGAACACAAAAAATAATTACAATTCCTAAAGTAGAAGATAAGGGAGAAGAAAATGAATCAAATTAATATATCTCAATCTTGGTATGAAAAATTAATTTTAGATATACAAAAAATTCAATTTGAAACCATAATAAAAGGTAAATGGTTAATTGGGAAAAGAATTTTAAAAGAACAAAAAAAAAGAAAATATGGTAATGAAACTATCAAAAACATTGCTCAAGATTTAGGTATAAGTTCAAGAGAATTATGGAGATATATACAATTTGCTAAAAAGTGTCATGATGTGACACTTTTCATAGATAAAAGCTGGAGGTATATTGTAAATACTTATCTGCCAGTTCCATTACAAGAAAATAAGGCATATGTTTTTGATTTAAAAAATATTCAACCTTATGATTCAAATATATTTTATCTTACATTTATAAAAAAGACTACTTTAAATTCTAAAAAATGTTTATGTGTTGATATAACTTACTCATCCCCACGTGTTTTTAAAAATTATTATCCAACTATTACTACCCAAAGCATTTTCACTCATTCTAATGGTCAAGAATTTTCCTTAAGAGAGTATGCTAATGTTCAAGATTTTCCAAATGATTTCAAATTTGTTGGTTCTAAAGATGAAATAAGAAAGCAAATTGGCAATGCAGTATCTTCTAAAATGGCAGAATATATTATTAATAAACATATCAAAGGTAGGAAATATATAGATTTGTTCTGTGGATGTGGTGGTTTTTCATTGGGAGCTAAAGTATTAAATAAAAAATGCTTGTGGGCTATTGATAATAATAAATTTGCAGGACATTCTTTTAAATTAAATTTTCCAACTACGGAGATATGTATTAAAGATATACAAAAAATTAATCCTCAAATAATTAAAGATGAAATTGGTAATATTGATTTTTTATTAGCTGGTTGTCCTTGTCAAGGTTTTTCCCAAGCTGGTAAGAAATTAAAATTTGAAGAAGATGAAAGAAATAAATTATATCTTGAAATAATAAATTTTTTGAAATTTTTTAAACCAAAACAATTTATTATGGAAAATGTTCCACCTATTTTAAAATATAAAAATAAAATTATTGCTGATTTTAAAAAAATAGGTTATACTATTATTATTGAAAAAGTAAATGGTTTAGATATAGGAATGAATCAAAAAAGAACAAGAGTATTTTTTATAGGAGAAAAAGATGGAAATTCCTGAACAATTAAAAAATTTAAAATTTTGTAGAGTTAGGAAAAAAACTAAAATTCCATTTGAAAAGGACTGGACTAATAAACCATATACATATGAAGAAATTTCTAAATTTGAAAATGAAAACTATGGTGTTCTTTGTGGTTATGAAGATTTAACAGTTATAGATTGTGATGATGTGGAGTTACAAAAAATAGTAGATGAAAAATTACCTAAAACATTTAAAATTAAAACTGGAAGTGGAGGATTTCATTATTATTTTTTTATTAGTGGATTAAAAAAGAAATTAATTTTAAATTTAGAAGATAAACATTTAGGTGAAGTGCAAAGTTTTGGAACGCAAGTGATTGGTCCAAATAGTATACATCCTAATAAAAATAGATATAATGTTATTAATGATTCTAAAATTGTAAAGATTACTTTGGAACAATTATATTCTGTTGTAGGTGAATTTATTAGAGAGGAGAAAAAAGAAAATAAAAATAAACAAATTGGTGAATTAACACAAGAAATTGCTTCTGTAGTAAATTTTAAAAAATTATTGGAAAGTTATGGATTGGAAGAAAAAAATGGAAATTGGAATTGTCCATTCCATAAAAGTGAAGGTGGAATGTGTTTGAGTATTGATGAGAAGGGAATATTTAATTGCTTTCATTGTAATAGAAAAGGGAACATTATTTCTTTTGTTTCTGAACTTGAAGGCATTACAATTAAAGAAGCTGTTGATAAATTAAAAAAGTTAGGAGGGATAAAATATGAAAGTATATCTATGGAAGATGATTTTGGTAAAGCGATTAGAAAATTTGGAAATTATTTAGAATTAGCAGAAGAATTTATCAAAATTCAACCAATACATTATGACTCTACTAAAATTTGGTGGATGTGGAATTTTGAAGAGTATAAATGGAGTATGATTGATGAAACAGATTTGATGAATAAAATTGATGATAATGTTAATTTTTTAACAATACCTTCTAAAATTAAAAATGAAATTTTAGAAAGTCTAAGAAGAGTTGGAAGAAGATATAAACCATTAGAGCCAGATAAATATTGGATACAATTTAAAAATAAAATCTATGATATTAAAACAGAAGAATTATTTGAAGCTTCTTCAAAGTATTTTATAACTAATCCTATACCTTGGGAAATAGGTCAAAATGAAAATACTCCAACAATTGATAAAATATTTAGAGAGTGGATTGTAAAAGAAGGAATACAAGAAGAAAATTATATAACTACATTGTATCAAATCACAGCTTATTGTTTATTGGCGCATATGCCGATTCATAGAATTTTTTGTTTAATTGGTGATGGATTAAATGGTAAAGGAACTTATTTAAGATTAATTGAAAAATTATTAGGAGAAGAAAATATTGGTTCAACAAACTTAGATATTTTAGCAACTTCCAGATTTGAAGCAATCCAATTATATAAAAAATTAGTTGTTATGATAAGTGAAATAGATAAGGGGGTTTTTGAAAAAACTTCTACAATAAAGGGGCTTACAGGAGATGATGCTGTAAGAATTGAATTTAAAGGTAAGGATGGATTCAAATTCCATAATTATGCAAAACCACTTATTGCTTGTAATATTTTACCTGAAACTTTAGACAAATCTAAAGGTTTTTTTAGAAGATGGACGCAAATTAAATTTCCTAATCAATTTGATGAAAAACAAAATATTCTAGATGACATTCCAGAAGTTGAATATAACAATCTATGTAAAAAATCAATCAGAATATTACAAAATTTATTAGAAGCAGGAGAATTTGTTAATGATGGCAGCATTGAAGATAGAGAAAAGAAATATGAAGAACATTCAAATCCGATTAATAAATTTATAAAAGAATTTTGTGAAACAGATGTTAATGATTTTATTATATTTGAAGATTTTCATGAAAAATTTTTAGATTATTTAAATTCACAAAAATATAGATTACAAAGTAAGGTAGCAGTTGGAAAAACATTAAAATCATTAAATTTTGAAAAAAAAATCAAAAGTATTGAAAATGAATATGGTAGTTCTACTACAAAAACTTGTATTTTGGGATTAAAATGGGGAGATGAAATATGATTTTTTATGATTTTAATGATTTTAACCATTCTTCTACTAGTTGTCTATATAGGGTATCTAATAGAGATTTCATTAAAATCATTAAAATCATTAAATTTTTACATTAAAATGACTAAAAATCAACAAAAATGCCCAATCTGTGAAAGTGAAGATATTCAAATTTTAACAGAAAATACTGGATTTTGTAGAAAATGTGGAACTTCTTTTAGAATTCCTAATCTTTTTGCAAATATTAACATTGTAAAGATACGAAAAAACAAATAAAATGGAAAAAACAAAATATTATTGTAAAAAATGTAAACAAGAAACAGAAATGATTGTAATTAAGTTACATAGACTAAAGGGTGTAAAATTATCTTGTATGAATTGTTCTCAAACAACTAAATGGGTAAATGCAAAGATGTTGAAAATTTAAAATGAAAGTAAGAAAAAATCAAATATTTAAGTTAAATAAAAAATGTGAACTTTGTGATTCAACAGCAACAGGTTTAATCAATTGTAAATTTTATTGCACTAAACATTTTAAACAAAAAAAGGAGAACAAAAAATAATGGGAAAAGGAAATAAATCAGGTAAAAATAAAGGAAAGAAAACAAAGAGAAAAATACAAATGAAAGGAGGTCAAATAAAATGGAATTTACCAGAACACAAAAAAGTGAACTTTCAAGATTGTTAAAAGAGTATTTGAAAGAAGGAAAAATAATCAAAATAAATTTTTCAGAAATTGGTTATACTAAGATAGGAAGACAATATCTCAATTGTATCCAACCATTTTTAGTTTTTGTAATGTTAAAAACCCAAGACAAAAATATACAAAATAAAATTAAACCAGTTTTAGAAAATAATGATTTAAAACAAATGTCTACACATTTTAACAATTTAGACAATGGTGTTAATTTTGGAAATAGCAATATAGAAAGAAAAATAGGATTGATTGTTGAAGATAATTTAGATACCCTTCAACAGCTTCAAATATTAATTCATATCCTAAAAACTGAAAGTGATTTTGTTGATGATTCAGGTTTAGACAAATTCAAGTTTAAATCTTTACCAAAAGAACAACCTAAGAAAGATGTTATTAAATCAAATACTTCAAACAAAGCTTAGAATTTATTATAAAGCAAAGAATGCAGAGCATTCAATTAGCTCTGCTCTTTCTTTTTTTGACTTAATTAATTTATTATCTGTTATTAAAAATAAGAAAATAGAAGCAGAAGAAATTAATCAAAATTTTAGATTATTACATAATGAAATTTTTGAAGACATCTTTAATAAAATAAAAATTGTAAATTCAAAAGAAATCTCTTTAATCTCAAAAGAAGAATTTAATCAAACTTTTAATTTCTGTTACAACACAGACGAAAGAACTATCACTTGTAGAAAAAATATTAATAATATTATTCAAAAAACTTTTCCTTTATTGATTCAACAATTAAATAAAATACCAATTCAAAAAGTTGTTACTGGAGATATTTCAGGAGATATTGGTGTTCTTAAAGATGACTTAATATAATGGAAGAAAAATTATTTGTAGCAAAACCAATAAGGCAGTTAATATGGAAACATTGCAGTAGATATGCTGTTTTATCAAATGGACAACAATATACTCATCTTTTATCAAGTATTCATCTGTTAAAAATGATTGTAGGAGAAAAAATATTAAAAGAACATTTTGAAAAAAGGTATGGGGATATTAATAAAACTTTAATTGAATTTGAAAAACTAACAAATCATATTAATGCATTCTGTTCAATAGTTCAAAAGAAAGATTATCGTTCAACTTCTTTTTATGATTCAAGATTTAGAGATTATTATAATGCCTTGCAGAAACTTCCTATAATACATCAAGAAATTTTAGAAGTATTTGTTTTTTTAATAAGTCAGACTACATTAATTAATTCAACTATTCCGAGTTCTTATATTGCACAAGCAAGTGAAGAAATGACTTTTGAGACAGAAGAAGACCAAAGAAGAGATAAAATATTTCAACAAAAAGATAAATACGGGTTAAATCAATATGAGGAAGATTAGAAAAGGAGATTTCCATAAGATTATGTTTGGTGAGGAAGATAACACCTTAATTATCGCTTCAAGTGGTGGAACTAAAACCTGTCTTGCAGAAAGGGCAGCACAAGAAGAAAAACAAAAAGGTTCAGTCATTATTAAAATGCCTTCACCTAAGATGAATTTAGAATTAGGATTTAGTGCATTTAAACCTGAAAAAAAATATCATCTTGATAAATTAAAATGGCAACAAGAAAAACCTGAAAATTCTAAAGTAAAATATTATCTTGCTTATTCTGAAAACACACCAAGAACTAAACTACCCCCATTTAATATTTTTACATTAGATATTAAAAATTTTAGTAGATTATTATGTTGTTTCTTATTTGAAAAAACAGAAGAGACAGCAAGTTTAAGATTATTATTAGATACTCTTAATACTTTGAAAGAAGATGAAGGTTTATACAGCTTAATGAAAAAAATTCAAAAGAAAGTGTCTAAAGGGGATACTGGAAGTGATAGTTTTGGTGTTGATTCTAAATTAGGAACTATGGCTCAATTAAATATTATTACACAGGCATTTGAACGATTTAGATATAATCCTTTAATTTTTCCACACAATTGTCCTTATAATCTTGACATAGAGAACATCCTTAATGATAATGAACACGAACATATCTTTACATCAAAATATACAACTGATATTAAAACTCGTGATTTAATCAACATCTATATTTTATTAGAAATCATTAGATTAAAACAATCTGGGAAAGTTGAAAACCAAGTATGCATAGTTATTGAAGAACTGAAATCTTTTTGTCCTGCATTTCCTGTTTATGATTTTAAAACCACATTAAATAAAATTGTAAGTGAATTATTATCTATATGCAGAGGTTTAGGAATTAATGTTATTTCAAGCACACAAATTTATCACGAAGTAGCAAGAGAAGTTAGGGGTGCATTTAACAATCTTGTTTTAGGTAAGATGTCGGACTTAAAAGACTTGTATGAGATTGGTTCTGTGATTAAAATAGATAAATATTCAAGACAGGATATATTATCATTAGGGTATAATGAGTTTTACTTTCTTAATGTTGGAGATGGGGTGGATGAAGGGGTTTATGTTACCTTCTTATCTAAACACATGCATTGTGAAAGAGGATATCTCTTTGATAGAATATATGCAAAACATTTTCCAAAAAAAATAAAGAATCATATTAAGGAATTAGACGAAATAAAGGGGGTATGGAAAAATCAGAATGGTATATTGTAAATTTAGATATATTAGTTATATAATATAAGAAAAGATGAAAAAATTTGTCAATGTTGATGATGTAGGCATGAAAATCAGAGTGCACTTAGTTAGACCTCAAACAGAAGAAAGTTTTGCTAAGAGTAGATGGAAAAAAAGAAAGTTGGTGTTTGTTCCATTGCTACCTATCCTTGTAATGCCCTATACTTGTAACACTAAACAGCAACTTGCAGAATTAATATATAACAACTTTGGTGTAGATGATCCTGATGGGACTACATACCACATACGATATTGGAAGAAAGTTAATAAGTGGAGCAGAAGAATTGCAAAGTTATGTCGTCTTAAACTATGGGACGATGAAGAAGGTAATTTTAAATTTAAGTTTCTTGATATGGGAGTATTAAGAAGATTCGGATTTTGGGAGGATAGGTAAGATGAAAATAATAATTTATATTAGAACAAGCACACAAGAACAGAATCCTGAGAATCAATTAAAAGATTGTGAATTAATAAATAGTTATGGTGAATATCAACTTATTGAAGAAAGACAAAGTGCATTTAAAGATGATAAAGAAAGAATTAAATTTGAAGAATTAAAAAAACTAATTAAAAAAAATAAAGTTAAACATTTGATTTGTTGGGACTTAGATAGATTGTATAGAAATAGAAAAAAACTAATTGAGTTTTTTGAATTGTGTAAAATGTATAATTGTCAAATACATAGTTATAGACAAGATTGGTTAGAACAATTATATAAAATTCCAGAACCATTTAATGAAATTATGCATACTTTAATGCTTAATCTTATGGGTTGGTTAGGTGAGGATGAAAGTAAAAAAAGAAGTGATAGAATAAGTAGGGCAGTTAGAAAAAAAGACGGAATTACTAAATCATATAAAGGCAATAAATGGGGAAGAAGAAGAAAACCAATTAATGAAGAATATATCTTAGAACTTTATAAGCAAGGATATTCAACTTATCAAATAGCAAAGATGTATTCTGATAATCCTAAATTTAAATCTAATATAAGTCATCAAACAGCTTTTAATATCATAAAAAAATCATCATCTAATATCACTAAACAAAAATAAGGAAAATATCAATATAAAAAAATTATTAAATTAGTTTATAGGAACAATAAAATAACTAAGAAAAGGATTTGATTAATTGTGTAATTGGTAGAAAATCGACTATGGCTAAAGAAATTATTAATCCCAATATAGCCCATTTTGTTAAATCATGTATTGGTATGTTATGTTTTTTATGAAACCCTACTATTAAAGAAATCCAAAATATAATCAAAATATTTAATGTAATTGTATCTGACATAGATTATAAAGAGAAACTGGCTATAAAAACATTACGAAATATTATTAATATTTTAATCAAATATAGAAAAACTTAAAGAGTTTAGTTCTATGTTTATTTATGGGCGAAGAAGAAAAAGCAATAAGGGCTGTATTAAGAGCAGAAGCACACGAAGAATATCATCATATGGAACTCTTTCAATTAGTAACATTAGAGAATATTGAAAGACTAAAAAAGATATATGGGCAAAGTAAAGATAAAAAAAAGATAATTTCCTCTTTTTCAAAATATAAATATTTTAATGAAATCTATCTTATATTTGAATTTTTAATAAGAAATAATGAAATAGAATTAGCTTTTGAAGTTTTAAAGAATATCTCAAAGGCAAAAAATGATATTCAATCCCACCAAAGAATTAGGATGTATAATATTTGTATTGGTAGACTGATTAGAATATTAGATACTGAAAAATTCTCTTCAAATAATTTAGAGTCTCTTAGAGAATATATTTTATATTCAAAAACATTTTTACCACATTTTAATATAACTTATGAAGAAGGTCAAATTGATTATTCACATAAACTTATATCTGAAACTATAAAAATAATTGATTTGCAAATTGTAAGAATTGTAGATAAAATATACGATAAAGAAATATTAAGTGAAGATATTGATAAACTTTCTAAGAAAATTAAGAAACTTGGCTTAAGTGAGGAAGTAGCTTTATCTTTTAAAAAATTAGAAGAGAGGTATTATCAAGCAAGAGATAAAATAGATTTTGCTACATTTAGCTCTCCAATTAGAACCACTTTGTCGAGTTTAGTTAAAGAAATTGCAAATAAAATAGCTGAATTAAAGAGGGATAAAATAGAAGGGAAAGAGGATAAAAATTATCGAAATTATTTAGAGAAAAAAGGATTAATGCATAAAGGTATTAATGGTATGATTAAAAATCTATATAGTTTTTTAAGTGGAAAAATAAATCACAAAGTTAGCACTGAACAAGAATATTATAAAAGAGGATTAAATATTGCTTCACAAATAGCTTTATTATTAGTAACTGAATATGAAAGGACTCTTCCAATTAGAAAAATTGATCCTTCACTTAAAAAATGAAAGAAAAGGAAACTCAAAGTAAAGAAAAAAGTAAAATTATCTTTATTCACCTTGTTTATTTTATCAGAATTTTTAATACTTAATTCAGTATTTTTTGTTTATTTAATCTATCAATAAAATATTTAAAATCAACTTTCGTGTAAATAATATGGTTTTAATCTCTAGAAAAGAATATTCTAAAAAATATTATCAAGATAATAAGGAAAAACTTTTAAGTCGTTCAAAAAAATATCAAAAAGAAAATATAGAAAAAATAAAAGATTATCGTGAAAAAAATAAAGAAAAGATTACAAAAAAGGATAAAAAATGGAGAGTATTAAATCAAGAACATTTGAATATTCATTCAAAAAATTGGAGAAAGAAAAATTTAGAAAAAAGCAATGAGATAAAACAAAGGTATTCCGACAAGTTAAAAGAGGAAAGAAAGAAAAATAAAAAGATTAAGGAAGACAATAAATATTTTTGAAAATGAAAATTAAATGTGTAATATGTAAAAAAGAAATTAAAAATCCAAGAATAAATCAACTAGCTTGTGAGGAAGAGTGTAGTAAAGCATATCGAAAAGCATATCAAAAAGCATATCGTAAAACAGACAAATCCAAAGAATATCAGAAAGCATATCGAAAAGCATATCGTAAAACAGATAAATACAAGGCATATCTAAAAACAGATAAATACAAAGCATATCAGAACTCAGACAAATACAAAGCATCTCAAAGAGCATTCCAGAAAACAGACAAATTCAAAGCATATCGAAAAGCATTTCGTAAAACAGATAAATACAAAGCATATCGAAAAGCCTATTATGAAACACATAAGAAAGCAAAAAAAGAAAAATAAATATTCAAATATATTATGATAAAATAATAAAAAAACCAAGTGAAAACACAAAGGCAGATGTAATCCTCTTTCTTATTTCCTTGCAACTCTTACTGCCACAATTATAATAAAGATTATTAAAACCACATTAAGGATTCCAATTCCCCACAAGTATTTGTTTGAATCTTCAAATACATTTCCTGTAATTCCTGCGAATCCTGAACTTGTTTTCTGGATTTCAACTGGAACAGATTGTGTTGCAACTATTTTATTTCCTGAAATAACTTCAATATTGAATTGCTTTTCTCCTTCTGCATCTTCTTTTACATCAAATGTTAATAGAACTTCTTTTGAATTTCCTGCATCTAATGTAAATGTTGATTGGTCTATGCTAACTGAGTTTGCCCATTCAGCATAAGTTGCTGCGTTGATTGTGTAAGTTGCAGAGCTTGTTCCAGAGTTTACAATTGTTGATTTAACTATTAAATTCTCTCCTGCCTTTCCCCCAGATTCTAAGTTTGCTGATACAAGAGCAGTTGAACTAACAGAACAACTATCAAGAGTTATTCTTATGATGTATTCTGACTCGTCGTTGTTCTCGTCTGTTTCATAAACATCGTTGTCTTCATCATAAACCTTAAGTGAAATTGCGTATGTTTTTTCTTCTACGTCTGAAGGTATTTCTACGAATGTGTCAAGAACTTCGTTATCAAAGTCATTTATGTCTCCGATTTCTACAATTTTGTTTATTCCTAACTCTGAATTGAAAATTACAACTTTAACTTCGTCTTGGTCGCTGTCTCCAACATTCCAAACATCTGCAGTGATTTGCACTTCGCTTCCGCATGACGCTGTTGAAGGATATGTTATGTCGTCAAGAATTACAAAGTTGTCGTCATTAGTAATTTCAATTGGTTGTGAATCAAAATCACAAACTTCTGTGTTGTCATCATCGTCAACTTGTCCATTTGCCCAAACATAGAAAATATATTCATCATCTTCTTCAAAATCATCTACATCTTCTAATTCAAAAGTAATATACATTGTTTCATCTTGTCCGTCTTTAAGGTTGAAGTCGCTTTCCTCGTCATCAATTACCCAATCATCTTTATCTACATTATAAAGTCCCCATTTAACTTCAATGTCGTCCATGTCTTCATCTCCGTTGTTTTCAACTTCAATTTCAATTTCAATTTCGTCAAGAGGATACCAGAAATCTTCTGAACCATCTCCAAATCCACTCATTATATTAATATCTTTGATTTTAACATCTAAATCACCACTAACACTTGATAATCCTGAGCAAGTTGTTATTTCTGAGGGTTCATTTGGTCTTATTACAGTAAGTGCAATAGGTAATTCATAAACAACAGAATCAGCTGTTAAGTTTAATATTCCATTGTAAGTCCCATTAGCTTTTTCAGAAGAAACTGCGAATGTTAAAGACATTGTAACACTTGACACATTTGCAGTCAAAGAACTAACAGCATTTGTAACAGTTGCTGCTGAAGTGAATGTATTTGAACCAGAAGTCATAGTAATAGGTGTGTTGAATGTTACGAGGGTTATATCTGATGTAGAGTTTGCCTTGAATGAAACTGTAGCAGTATTTCCGACATTAACGTTTGCAGAAGCACTTGTAATTGTTACATTAGAAGTATCTGTAAAAACTACTGCTGCACTAACCATTCCAGCAAACATTATCAACGCTAAAACACTTAAACTTAACAAACTTAAAATTTTTGTTTTCATTTTGTTATCATTTTTTAGTTACTATGGTTTATAAAGTTTGCTGTGATTTAAAATATATATCAGATATTTCTAATACAGGATATAAAGTAACAACTTTAAAAACATTATTATCCCTTTATGAAAATGGTTTACAATAGAAAAAAGTATATGAAAGAGTATTATAAGAAGAATAAAGAAAAATGTATCACAAACTCAAAAAGATATATTCAAGAGAATAAGGAAAAAGTGAGTGTGAGAAGAAAAAAATATTATACAAAAAACAAAAAAGAATTAAGCGAATATCATCAGGAATGGAGAAAAAAGAACAAAAAGCATGTAAATGAATATGACAAAAAATGGCGTAAGAAAAATCCAGAGAAAAAAAGGGAAATTGATAAAAGATATAGAGAAAAAAAGAATAAAAATGAAAATATGACGAATAATTAAATTTTTATACTATATCTTCTTAATAAGTATATGATATATGAATGTGCATTCTGCGAGAAACTTTATGATGAAGATGATGGAATGATGGTCTTAGAAGATGAGCCTTCATTTATAATTTTAAAACACATATATGTATTCAAATGTAAAAATTGTATGGAAGAAGATGTTAGAAAGAAATTTGAGAAATTTAAAAAGAAAAAATGAAGATGAATAAAAGACAACAAAAGTATTGGTTCTTTACAGGATTTTTCTTAATATTAGGAATAGCAATGATGATAAGTTCTTTCTTTGGTGCTAACTGGCTTTATCTTTATGGTGGTGGAGTGTTAGCTTTTCTTGGATTGGCTCGTATCTTTTTAGCATTTAAGTATGGATATTAGGATTTAGCAAAGTTTAAAGATTATAAATTCTTAAATAAAATATGAAAATTCTTCATCTAAATCTTCATAAAAAGTGGTTTGATTTAATTCTTGCAGGAAAGAAGAAAGTTGAATATAGGGAGATAAAACATTATTGGACAAAGCGATTATTTAATGATGATGGACCACAGAAGAAGTTTGATATTATTTTATTCAGAAATGGTTATTCTAAAAATGCTCGTGAAATGAAAGTTGAGTTTAAGGGTATTAAGAAAGGTAAAAAAGAATATGAGATAAAGTTGGGAAAGTTGTTATGAGTGATTGTTTTAGCAAAGCTTAAATGGATTGAATTCTCAATGGTTTTATGGAAAGAAAAACATTCAAATTATCTCCATCATCTTTAAACCTTATGAAAGAATGCCCAAGATGTTTCTGGCTTGCCCAACATAAAGTTTGGAAAAGACCAGCAGGAATATTCCCAAGTCTTCCAAGTGGAATGGATAAGATTCTAAAAGTTCACTTTGATAAATTTATGGAGCAGGATAAATTGCCACCTGAAATATGTGAAAATTCAGATTGCACAAATATGAAACTATTTACTGATAAGGAAAAGATGAAAGTATGGCAAAGTAATTTTAAAGGAGTTTCGTGGACAGATAAGGAAGGAAATGAACTGCATGGGGCAGTAGATAATATTCTTATGAAAGGGAAAAAGTTGATTGTGTTGGATTATAAAACTCGTGGTTATCCATTAAAAGAAGATACAGCAGAGCATTATAGACAACAGCAGAATATCTATAATTTTCTTTTAAGAAAAAGTGGTTATGAAACAGAAGATTATTTTTTCTTGTTGTTTTATATCCCTAAGGAAGTTATGGCCACTGGCGAAGTCATTTTTGATACCGAATTAGTTAAGATGAAAGTTGATGTTGAAAGTGCAGAAAGGGCTTGGAAAAAAGCTTTAAAGTTGTTGAATGAAGATTGTCCAAAGAATGATTGTGTATGGTGTAGGGGAAGATAACATTAATAATATTTTATATAGGCAGATTTTTAAGTTTCTTTTCCTTGTGGAGAATATGAGCAATAAAGAAAATTTAGTTAATTATCTTAAAAAAGTAAAAAAGATAGGAAAAGAAGAATATCAAAAAATAGCAGAATTATTTGAAAAAGTAGTCGTTGAGGATATTTCTGAAATATGGGAAAAACATAAAGGGCAGATTGATATGAAATTAAATAATATTCCTGTTTGTTTAAAAGGGTCTGCTGTTAATTCTTCTACTGCTTTCGGTTTTTTAATTGAAGAATTTTTAGTTCAACAATTACCTAAAAATGAATATTTTGTATCGGGAGATAGCACGGTTAATTCTGTTTATGATGTAAAATTAAAAGATGATGAAAAAATAGAATTGTTAGTTAATCTTAAAGTTGAAAAAGAAGGAGTCTCAAACAATGGTGTTTGTGCGGGCAATATATTAAAAAATTATTATGACAGAGATGATAAACCTAAACTTTACCTAATCTTAAAATCTAAATATAAAATAGATGAAAAGTGTAGTAAAATTTTATTCAGTGGAATTAAATCTCTTTATTTAGAATCTTTTTTAACAAAAGAAGGTATGTTAAGGTCAGATAGTAGAAATTGGAGTAATGTATTCAACATCCTTTCAGGAAGAATACAATTACCTAATAAGAATAATTTAAAGAACATAGGAATTAAAGATATTCCTGAACCTCAAAAAATTCTAAGGTTTATGGATATTTTAGGAGATAAGCTTTTAGAGACTAAGAAAATAAAATAGTAATCTTTTAAAATAATATGATTAATAAACAACAATTTGAAAGACTAAAAATAGAATTAAAAAAAATAAAAGATTTGCCCGAAGGTTGGGGAGGAAGAAAACAAAATAATCGGGATGATGATAAAATAGACCTTTTTTCTATCGAAAATTATGAAGATTTACTGGAAAAAATAAATTCTTTTGATAAAGAAACAAAGGAATATTATCTAAAAAGATGGTTTATAATAAAAGTTTCAGATTGTGATGAATATCTTTTTTCTACATTTTCTGAAGTTTTAAAAAATCCAAATAAATATTCAAAGAAATTTGACTTTATAATCAAGGGGTATAAATTTGACATAAAAGGGACAAGAATTCCTTTTAAATTTAAAAACAAACTTAAAGAAATTTATAGTAATCCCAAAGAAATAATAGATTTTTATTATTCTGAACAAAGTATTGGAAGAAGGTTTGGTATTCAAAATAGATTATTTATAGTAACTATTGATGAAGAAAATTATACAAAAGAATTGTTCTTAAGAAGAAATTTTGAACTTAAAAAAGGGGCATTTAAGAGATATTTACATAAATTAAATTCAGGAAGGAAATTTTTTGAAATTAATTTTCAGGGAAAAAAGTTAATTTCAGATATAATTTTTATTATAAAAAAAGGTAAAGAAACAAAAATCTTGATTGCTTCGGACATTCTCAATTAGTTTAATTCTCCAACAATTTTTTTATATGTTCTGCTATTGCTTTTGCTAATTCTACTGGAACTGCATTTCCAATTTGAACTAATTGTTTGCTTTTACTTCCTTCAAAAATAAAATCATCTGGAAAACTTTGCAATCTTGCTAATTCTCTCGGAGTCATAACTCTATCATTTTTATAATGAACAAGCACTCCTCCGTGATTTTCCTTAACTGTTCTTGATGGTAGTTCAGGATATGCTCTAAAAAAAGCATCTGCATAATTACCAAAAACACTTTTCCCTATTGGGGTATTATGTATCTTTTCTAAAAACTCTTTATTATGTGTTGTTAATATGTGATTAAAACTAATTTCTTCATCCTTATCTTCTAAATCTCCAATTGCTTCTTTTATAGATATCCATTTTTTTAGTCCATCTCCACCATTCTCTGAATGAGTTGGTTCTGGATGAGTTATATCTCCATCTTTCTTTTTCCCAATAAAAATAACTCTTTCTCTTTTTTGAGGGACTCCATAATTTGCAGAATTAAGTAATTTAAATTTAACTTCATATCCTAATGAATTAAATCTCTTTACTATTTTATCAGTTACTTTTTCTTGATAATCTCCTAAAAATTTTTTTAGATATTTTACTTTTTTCTTAAATTCTTCCAATTTAATTTCATCTTCTTCTGTAAATTTATATTTTTCAGAATTATTTTTATGTTGTTTTCTTAATAAAAGAAGTCCTGCCCTTTCTTTTTCAGCATTTCTTAATTCTTGTAATTCTTTTTCTTGTTCTTCTGTTAAATTGTCTTTATTATGTTTCATATTTAAAATTCCTTTAACATTCTCCATAACAAATATTTTTGGTTGAAGTTGTTCAACAATTTCAACATATTCTTCAAAAAGCTTTCCTCTTGGGTCATTAGGATCTCTCAATCCAGCAAGAGAATATGCTTGACAAGGTGGTCCACCAATAATTATATCGCATCCTTTTTCTTTCATATAAGAAATAATTTGCTGTTTCATTTCTTCATCTGTAATATCTCCTAAAAAGAATTTAGAATCTGGATGATTTCTTTTGTAAGTTTCTCCAGCGTGGTCTAAAATATCATTTCCAGCAACAATATTAAAACCTGCTAATTCAAAACCTTTACTTAATCCACCACATCCAGAAAATAAATCTAACACTTTCATCTTCTCTCCAAACTTGATGAAATCTCACTAAGTATATTTATCATCATCTCCATATTTTTATTTGGTTGTGTCATTTTTTAATTTTCATATAAATGTTTTGATAAGTAATATTATCATCACTATTATGAATATTATAGTATACCAATTTTGTTTTAATAATTCTTTAATTTTCATAATTTTTTCTCCTTCTTTATTCTTATAAAATATAGAAATACTAATGTAATGCAATAAATGATTGAAATATAAGGAGATTTTGGATAAAAAATAATATTAATTAAAAATGTGAGAATTATTACTAAAATTAATATGTTTGTAGTTTTTAATTTCATTTTTCCACTTTTATTAAAACTAATTTATTTTTGAAATATAAAATCTTATAATCATCCCCACAATTAAAACAGCAGTCTAATAATTTTTTATTTGAAATTCTTATCATTGGTAAATCGTTAAATGTGGCTTGAACTTTCATTTTTAATTATTAATTTGTGTTCATCTTTAGAAGAAATATTTGCAATTAATCCCAAATCTTCTAAGAATGGTTTTATTTTATTCAACAAGATAGTTTTACCACTTGCATTATTTCCACTAAATTTTAATTCAATATCTTTATTTTGTTGTTTCATTTTTCTTAATTTTCCATTTTTTAAAAATAGTTAGAGTTTTCAGAATGAAGGGTATAGCATCAGGAGAATACACCACTTCTTCACTAATTTCAAAATCATTGCTTTTATTATCAAATTCCCCAAAATAAAAGTTTCCATCTTCTTGTAATGCAATGGCTAATTTATATTTATTATTATCTTCGGCATATATCCAAACGCAATCACCATTTTCAAAAAATTTCGCATTATGCTTTCTACAAAAGTCCATAAATTGTTTGGTGTGAAAAGTTATTCTCATTTTATTTTTTTAAACCTTGCTGGTATTACCTTAGTTAAATTACATTTCTCGCAACATAGTCCTTCCTTTAAAGGTTGTGAATTATTACCAAATCCTTCAAATTCTTTTTTACATAATATACAAGTTTTCATTCTTTTTAGGAGTGATTGAAATGCTTTCTTTTTCTTAATATAATCTTTTTTCTTTAATTTTTTTACAATATAACCCCACGAATCTTTATCTTTTCCATTATCCCAATAAGTTAGAGAGACTGAAAAATTATTTAATAATGCTCCAGCCATATCTTCAAAAAGCACATCTTCACCTTTCTTCATTTCAACACGCCTTTCTTCATTAATTTTCATATCTGTTGGAAGAAATCCATATCTTTTCTTAAATTGTTTTAGTAATTTTTTCATTTCTTTATTTTGTTGTGTCATTTTAAATTGTTGGTTCTTTGCTTTGCAACTCTTTTATTTTCATTCCAACAATCACAGCAAAGGATTTTAATTGATTCATTGACACCATCTCTTGCTTTTTCCCAAGATAATTTAAATTTTTTTTGAACATCTTTTTTAATCTTGTAAATTCCGTCATCCACTTCACACATTATTTTGTCTTCAATTTCTTTAGATTGTTGTTTCATTTTTATATCGTTGGTTCTTTGCTTTGTAGTTCTTTTAGTCGCTTAACCATTTTCTCGTCATTCTTAAATTCCTTTAATAATTTTTTATACGCTTTCTTTTTTTCAAGTTGTCTAAATTCTTCTAATATTGCTTTTTCACATTTATTCATTTTTTGCAAAAACTTATAAAGTTTAGTGTTATTATATTAAAACAGCGTCGGTATATAAATCTTTATACAGAATTAATTATATTATACTACTTTTAAATATATTTTTTGTACATGGTTAATTATAAAAACTAGGTTTCTTAAATATTCTTATGAACGAGTTGCTTAATCTTTTTATAGGAATTTGCGTGTTGGCGTTAGGTTTTCCTCTTGGTTCTTTTCTTGCAC
>Ga0222658_1000508_pt1 | contig 20661 bp, 22 predicted proteins | sample AntAcemetagen476_FD_179830 | JGI IMG/M metagenome (GOLD analysis project Ga0222658, IMG submission 179830) | Saline water microbial communities from Ace Lake, Antarctica - #476 | ecosystem: Environmental > Aquatic > Non-marine Saline and Alkaline > Saline | place: Antarctica: Ace Lake... | reverse complement strand
AGTAGAATTGCCCAAATAGCTCAATATGCAGAAAACAAATATTTTGGAAAGCCCTGTGGATTGATGGATCAGACGGCATCTGCTGTTGGTGGGATACTAGCAATTGATTTTAAAGACCCCAATAATTTAGATATCCAGAAAGTAAATTATAATTATTCAGCGGAAAATTATATACTTCTCGTGATTAATACAGGCAGTAATCATGCTGACCTCACTCCAGCTTACGCCTCAATTCCATACGAAATGGGGGCAGTGGCAAATCTATTAGGATCTGATGTTTTACGTACTATTAATGAGGCTGACTTCCAGCAAAATATTGTCACAATCCGAAGGAAGCTTGGTGATCGAGCCGTATTGCGTGCCATGCATTTTTATAGTGAAAATGTGCGTGTTGATCAAATGGTATCTGCTTTGGGGGCTGGAGATTTTGAGGCTTATTTGAAGGTCGTGAGTGCCAGTGGAGCCTCATCTCAAAATATTCTGCAAAATTCTATTCCTCCTGGCAGCGATGGTCAGGATCAGGGTCTTACTTATGCTCTGGGTGTCTCCCAATTATTTTTTGAAGAAAAAGGCCGTGGTGTTGCCCGTGTTCACGGAGGAGGGTTTGCGGGCTCAATTCAGGCATATATTCACCAAGACGACTTTGATGAATACAAGGAACTCATTGGTAATATGATAGGAATTAATGCCCTTCAAGTTTTAAGTATTCGCCATCATGGAGCAAGGGAAATTCTTACCCTTCCATAATTTAGAGCTTCCCATATTCTAAGTCACTTCTGTATATATAAAATTATGATATATTATCACAAAATTTTTTTATTACAGTGTTTGCATAATCATTTCCTAAGGTAAAATTACTAATAGGTTTTTTTAGTACAATACGGCTTAGTATTTCAAAGATAGGGATTAATCCAGCTTCATGAAAATTGCTAGAAATATAGGCTTCAGATATCATCTCAGCCCCTTGCTGTGTTATAGCCCTTCTCATGGACTTGCTAATTAGTTCAAGTTCCAAAATCTTGAATGGTGGACCTCCGAATGTTGCAAACGCTCCAACCTTTTTCCCGGCTAATCCCTTAACTGTATTGATATAGCGAGCTACAGGATATGAGATATGAGCCCATTTAGGGCCACCAATACAGACTATATCAAAATTTGTGATATTTGGATAAGATAATGGTTCAATTGCCTCCTCAATCTGATTGTATGTTTTTAGGTGGTATTTTCTCCACCCGCTGTTTACTAGTGCAAAACCAATAGATGGATAGAATAGTATTTCTCTAAAAATTTCGACAAACCATGAACGATTTTTTGCTCTTTTGATAATCTCAAATTCAACGGTGTGTCCCCTTGAGATCAACTTACTTTCTATTGCTTTTGCAAGATCTTTTGTGTATCCACTCTTTGAGAAGTACGCAATCAGTATTTTCATAAAAAATCTTATAGTATAATCTCTTCACCAACACGAAGATCTTGATACCTTTCACCAAAGGCTTTTTTAAACTGATCAATAGCCCAATCGGAGCTATCGTGAGCTGAAAGGGATACTATTTGAGGGTCAGCGTCTTTGATTGCATCTATGGAACTGTTGAGATCATCTTCTGTAAGACCGTGCCAAGGAACGGTGTCGCTCCCTACTATATATTGAAGATTAATTGGACCAACCATTATTCGACCACCTTTGATTGGGAAGTGAAGCCCTCCAATAATTGCATATATTGGAATATCAAATATGAGCTTTGCTCGCTCAATAATTTTTTCAATCCTTTGATGCCCACATCCAACAATAATGACTAAGCCCTTTCCCTTGAGATTGATTGCTATATTTTGCTCTGCAGTATAGCCCATAACAAAAAGGTATCTTGGTATTACTCCCATGTTTATGATTCCATTTTTTATTATAAACGGCTCCCTGCTAACATGTACTTTGTGTCCTGGATTATATTTTGATGGCGTTAGAGGTTCTGGAGAGTAAACATCTACTGGAGGAATATCGACATTGCCTTGGGAAAAGGAAAATTCCTTGCTTCTCTGTTCTGAGGCTCCCCCAAGATGATCAAGATGAAGATGTGAAACATAGATCATATCAACATCCTTTAGATCAAAGCCTACTTTCTCCATATTATGAAGGAGCGGAGATGGGTGTTCCTTTTTTTTGTTAAAACCAAGATCCATGAGTATGTTGGTATTATCAGCCTTTATTAGGTATGAAACTCCAGGCTCAGTTTTGAAGGAGCTATCAACAGCTTTAAAGTCCACCAGTGGCGTGAGGGAGAGTTTAGCAATCTCACCAGTAGATTTGATTTTTTCATGGGAAAAAGATGCAACCTCTTTATCAGCTAATCTTTTCCCTTTCATTACTTGTAGCGATTTTATTGTTAAGAAAAGAAATATTAAGCCCAAAAAAACAAGAAGTATATATAGCCAAATCATAATGTCACCTCAAATATTATTTATTATATCTAATGTTAGAGTTTGCTAACTTTTTACTATTTCTCCCATATATAATATGCGATTTCTGCTGATTTTTAATTTTGAAAACCGCCTAAATCAATTCTTCCAACACTTTCTTTTGAGTTTTCCTTTTTTGTGATTAGCCAAGTAAAAACAAGTTTTTTCTTGAGCAATCGATTGTTTATATTTCGTAACCAATTCATTGCGTCCTTTTCATTGTTCTTTAAAATCAATACACCTCCTAAATATTTTTGTATTTATCCGTTTCAGACTGAGATCTATAGGTCGGAATATCATCAATACCAAACTTCCTTAGTATTACTCTATTTGTATTTAATTTTGGTATTGACTTAAATGCTTCTGAAAAACATGATTTTTTTATCCTTTTCTAACGCACTAAGCTTGAGCTGCTTCCCGAAACAGACTCGCTAAATAATCTATGTGATTGCATATGACCCCCGTCGTGTTGTTTAAATCTTACATGAATTTAGCTTTTAGGACTACTTAATCAAAGCCTGATAGTGACACGGATAATCTGCTTTATGTCGAGTAGACTATTGGCAATTATACCAGGTAATAGTTTTGGGTATCAAGGAGTCAAATATAAAAGAAGCCTCAAAAATCGAGGCTTCTTTTATACTAGTGCTAAGTTTCCATGGTTCCTTGCGATGGCAGATCATCTTAACGACACTCGAAAATAAACTACCTACCAACATATTTCAGTCTATTGAAAAGGAAAGTCCATATTCCAGATAGATAAGCCTATATCTGTATCCCCTTCCCACCCTTCAAAATAAAGACTGGATCCATCAATTGACCAGCTGGGATACCATGGGTAAATGAGAGGACTCGGCTCAATGGTGATCACTTCTTCTGTATTATAATTCAGAACAGAGATAATTGGAGGTCTATCGACTCCCAAGCAAATCCAGTTGCCATCCGGTGACCAGTCTAATTTCCAACCTATATGAATATTGTCGAAAGTTTTAATGATAGTTAGATCGGCCAATCGGAGTATAGATAGTGTTTCAGTATCAGATGAAATACCATCATGATTAGCGAGAGCCAAGTATTCTCCATCCGGGGACCAGCAATAATTATAGTAGTATTCTTCAGTTATCACAGAATCTATCTTGTTATCGTAATCATATATGTGCATGCCCTGGCTGCCTCTGTACAAAAACTTGTTCTCCACTGGAGACCAACGACACCAGTCTGTTAGGGATAGTGAATCTGGGATGACTTCTTCTACACTGGCTGTTGACGTGTTATAGACCCAAATTCCCATCCGACCTCTCTCAAAAGAAATTAAGTTACCGTCATAAGAGTAATCAGGTGCGTGAGCTGGTTCACCGATCAAAACTGATGTAGTGCCATCTATGATGTTGTACTCATAAACCCGATGCTCCGAAGGTGGGGGTCTCCAAGTGAAAATCAACCGGGTTCCATCAGGATGAATATCAGCATTACCCTGACTGCTGATATTCGTATTGTTTGTAATATTCACAAGTTCAGCAATGTACAATGTAGATGAGCCCTCTTCAGAATACGATTCTGCATCAATAACCTGTACACTGACATGTTGGGTTTGGCTACTGCTTGCATGGTATGTCAATGAATCCAGCCATTCAGTATCGTAGATACCATCACCGTCCAAATCCCAACGAGAAAAGTAGTCTACTGCTCTATTTGCATCCTGTAGAACATGGGCAGTTAAGCTGAAGATCGTCGCTTCAGTCCCTATGTCAGGCGTTGTTGTTAGTGTGGCTTTAAATATTCCCTGACCCGCTTTAAATGGATCAATAGTAAAAGACAGATCCTTGTCATCATCATCTGGTAATTCACAGGTGTGAAAGCAAAAGCCCAGGGATATTAGGGTTATAGCTATCTTATAGTGTCTCATATTAACGGCCCCCTGATTTTAAAACGTACTTGAATGTAGCCTTAATAACAAATGTATCAAGAATATATCCGATTATCTGGGTGATAATATAATACGGGTAGCAAGTCTAGTCGCTTAGACTTCTTGGGTGCCCTTTCAAAAGAAACATATATACGTCCAGTACCTGCTCAATTATTTTGATGAAATCGGATAAGTTTGGGAAACTACCCCCGGGTCGAAATGTGTATCCCGTATGTATCCCACTAATTGGGTTACAAATGGTTAAAAATGGCTACAAATGGTACTTTTCTGAAAATTGAAAGAGAAGTCCAAATATACACAGAACCCTTACACACTAGGCTATGTAAGGGTTCCGTTGGGGTACTCCGGACAGGGCTCGAACCTGTGACCTACGGATTAGAAATCCGTTGCCTTTTAAGCTATATAAGGGCTGAGAGGGTGCCGGTCACCAAAAAGTCTCCATCTTGGAAAAGTTTTGAAATTTCAGGGTCAGACTTTTCTATTGCTGGGTTTCGTGGGTTGCAACCCTGAATATGCAGCCTAATTCACTTGACTTTAACTACCGTACGTTTGCTATGTGTTTTTCTATTTGAATAATCTTTTAAAGAATCCTTCTTTTTCTATAGCCTTAGGTGTATTCATGTTTTCCTTAAGGCTTGATGTATTTGCCCACAACATCAAGTAGCACACCACTCATGATTGGTTTGGTAAAGAACTCTACTGCTCCAGCCTCAAGGGCTTCCAACCTGGTATGCGGAAAAGCATGAGCAGTCAATGCAATGCAATCAGGATTCTTCGGATATTTATCCTGTATGAATTTAATCAGATCGATTCCATTTTCACTGCCAGGTAACGAAATATCTATAATAGCAACCTTAAATATATTTTCCTTAAGCGCTTGTTTGGCATCCTCTACAGTGGACACGATATATATCTCATATTTCCCATCAAAAATGACAGAATAGTATTGTTGTGAGGAGAGGTCATCTTCCACAATCAATACTTTTGCCATTGAATCAGCCATTATGACCCCCTCTCGTACTTAGGAAAAATGAGCGTGAAAGTACTGCCAACATTTTTTTGACTCACGAGCTCAAGCGCTACATCATTTAAACCAAGGTAGCGCTTTGTGAGAGCCAAACCCAAGCCAACCCCTTGGTAGATCTTTGTAAAACCCTCACTCTCTTGACTATAGGGTTCAAAGATTCGCTCCTTAAACTGGTCTGAAATTCCGATTCCAGTATCAGTGATTGACAGCGTCAATTGATCAGCTCTATGGCCAAGTTTTATTTCAACTGTACCTTTGATTGTGTACTTGATTGCATTTTCTATCAAATTGAGAATTGATTGATGAATACAATACTCATCAGCGAATATTAGCTTTGGTTTCTTTGGGACTTTGAAAATTAAATCAAGTTTCTTATCAAGAGCCTGTAACTTGATTTGTTTAACGACTTGCGCGGTCATCAGACTCAGATCTATCTCAATAGGGTGGACCTGAATGACACCGGCTTTCAGCTGAGAAATGTTTAGGATGGAGTCGACTGTACTCATCAGACGTGTACTTGAATTAGCAATATACCCGAACAGCTCTTGATCTTTTTCAGAAAGGAGATCACCAAAGCGTGTCCTCAGCAAATCTGAAAACCCAAGGATACTATTAAGTGGTGTGCGGATCTCATGAGATATGTTGGCCATAAATTGATCTTTGACCTCACTGGCCGCATGAGCTTCTTGTAGAGCCAGCTCTCGATCAATTTCTGCCAGCTTGCGCTTCGTGATATCACGGCCTGTCGCCTGAATCTCCTTTAAAATTCCCTTTTCATCGAAAATACCTCGGTCTACCCAAAGCCGCCAGACCTTGTTTCCATCAATGGATTTAGATTCGTGTTCATCGGAAATAACCTGATTTTCCGGTGTAAGAGTAGCAATCTTATTTTTGAGCCTGGCTTTAGCGGCTTTGGATACGCCCTGTAAAAAACTGGTTCCCGCGGCCTCTTCCCTGGAAATATTAAAGGCATTGCAATAACTATCATTGACAAAAGTTCGGGTTCCATCAGGTAAATAGCGCATGATATATTCGGTCTGATCATGAACAATGTTGCGATAATTGGTTTCACTCTCTTTTAATGCTGCCTCTGCATGCTTTTGCTCGGTGATGTCATGGTAATTGAGCAGCACGCCATTGATCTCAGGATCGTTGATACGGTTAATGGCAGTAAATTCTACCCATTTATACTTGTCATCTTTACATCTGAGTCTGAATTCATGAGTTGAAGCAATTTCTTCTTTAAGCACATTTATAAATTCTTGCTGAATCCTTTCAATATCTCCTGGATGCACCTTTTCCAGGCCGTTTGTGCCAATAAGAACCTCCGGTTTCCATCCGAACCATCTCTCAATATTTGGGCTTTGATATTTCGTTATGCCATCAGCGCCCATAATGACAATAACATCACTGCTGTTTGCAATCATAGCAGCATGTCTTGCGTGATTCTCCCGCAGCGTCTCCTCCGCCTGCTTTTGCTCGGTGATGTCTCGAATAGCAACATGAATTATCGAGTCGTTTTCGAGCGTATATTTGCATGGAGTTTCTTCTGCTAAAAAAACAGAACCATCTTTTCTCACAAACTTTGTCTCTATTGTTAACTGATTCGTATTCTTCATTGCTCCAAAAACTTGGGCGGAATGCTCCAATTCTGTCTCGGGATGTAATTCAGATATCTTCTTTTCGAGCAGTTCTTCTTTAGAATAACCAAATTCTTCGACTGTCTTATCATTGACATCCAGGATATTCATATCCATATCATGGATAATCATTAAATTGGGTGAAAACTGATAAATCTGTCTGTATCTATCTTCACTTTCTTTCAGAGCTTTTTCTGCCTGCTTGCGTTCGGTGATATCTTCCTGCATTACAACTACATTTGTTAACGTACCTGTCGGGTCCAATATGGGAAACATTTTGCATCGTGTAATGACTTTCTTATTCTCGTGGGGTGAAACAAATTCTATATCAGGCGTTTCAACGATTTCCCCTTTAAAAGCCTCCTTGAAATACTTAACCACGCCCTGGCTTAGGTTCGCTGGATCTGTGAGCGCATTTCTTCCTAGTACCATATCCTTGTCGGGCACAGCGTAGAACTTCAGAAATGCTTCATTCACCATCACATTGAACCCTTTAGAATCCATCACAAAGGTGGGAAGTGGTGATTGCTGAATCAGGCTCTCCAGAAAAAGACTCTTTGCTTTGAGCGCTTCTTCCGCCTGCCTGCGCTCGGTGATTTCCTGGCGCATCTGGCGGTTGCGGTCCTCCACATCCCGCACGGATCTGGCCAGGCTGGCGGTCCGCTCACGAATAATATCGGTTTTTTTTTTGAACTGTTCTTCGTATTGTTTCTTTTGAATCACCTGTGAAGTTTGAGCTACTAAAGTTTCAATAGCAGAAGGGTGTTTTATTTTCTGACCCTTTTTCATAAGGATAACAACGCCACCTTTTGCCATTTCAGCTGAAGCAAATCCAGCTGTATATACTGCCTCCAGGCCCATTAGTTTTTCTGCCATCATGCACTGAATCTTGGGCACGTGCCCTGCCATTAATTCTGCCAAGCCACCTTTCACTAAGACCAATTTGCCGGTGGTGTAATTCGTATAAACTTTATCCAATATTTGCTGATCAAATTTTATTTTTCGAGGATCTTTCCCAAGAGCTTTAATAATTTTTTCTTGATTTTCATCTAAGCCAATGACAGATTTTATTTGTACACCACCGATTGTTTCATCATACAAAGAGACGGCTACATGGCAACCTGGATTCACTTCATAAACAGCTTTTGCCAATATCTCGGCCATAACATCGATACTACTTTCCAGATTAATTTTTAGAATAACTCTGTTTACAAGTTCAAGCTCATATAGTATCGTATTCCTCTCATTTTCGATTTGCTTCCTTCTGGTTATATCAAAGGATGCAGTCGTTAACCCAATTATCCTGTCATGGTCGTCATGGTAGGGCCGTGCCACAACTGAATATGATACCGTCCCATTGGAGAGCGGAAAATCGATCTCTGCATGTATGGTTTCCCCGGTATCAATGACTTTTTGCTTAATTGCAGTTAACTCAAGCGATCCTTCATTCTGAGAAACTTCATCGTCTCGTTTGTTGATTATGCTCTGATTTCCAAAATCTGGATGGGGGTTAAAGACCCACTTATACCTCAGATCAGTGTCACAATATGCAATTGTAATGGGTGTACCACTCAGTGTCCTCCGAAATAGTTCCTCACTCTTCCGCAGTTGAGCCCTGGTTTGAATTAATTCAGCATGCATATGTTTCGTTTTCAGCATGGATTTAACTTTCAGGAGTAATTCATCCTCATCAATGGGGGGCGTCAAAAAGTCATTGGCACCTATATCAAAGCCTTGGATTTTGCTTTGAATATCCTGAAAGTTGTCAGATATGATGATAATGGGAATGTGACTAAATTCTGTTGATTCCCTTATATGTTCAATCAACTCAAATCCATCCATCACAGGCATTTTCAAATCGGTGATTATCAAATCAGGTTTGCTGACATGATATGCATCTGAAAGTTCCTGGCCATTTTTAATGGCATCAACTGCATATCCAGCAGCAGTTAAAATTTTTGTCAGATGGTATCTATTAGCCTGATTATCTTCAGCTAAATATATCTTATCCATTTACTTTTTCACTTCGTTTGGGATGGAATTCTAAGACAGAAACTATTACCACGCGGTTTATTTGGCTCAACCAAGACCTCGGCATCATGAGCACTTGCGATTCGCTTCACAATAGCCAGGCCTAGTCCTTGACCTCTCTTCTCACCTTCAGCTAATTGTATTTTACGTTCAAACACACGTGCTCTATCCTCTTCCAAGATCGTTTTACCAAAATCCTTTACGGCAATCAATACCGATTCAGGCTCTTTTATTGCTTTAATTAATATCTTTTTTCCATCGCTCGCGTATTTGATCGCATTGCTGATATAGTTTTTAAACACTTCGGTAATTATTGGATTTGCTGTGATTATCATACCTAAGGGGATGGACTGCATAAGGGCTGCATCTAAATGATATTTTTGCCTTGGGGCACTTATTGTATGCTTTTTCATGATGTCACTCCCTCAGGGAAATCTCATGAACCGATAATATCCATTATTGATGACTCAAAATGCCTTCTTCGTATCTTAAACTTGTCCAAATCCTTGCTATGTTTTTCAACATATTCGCGAATAGCACGTATAGAAGCTCCTCGTATGATAGCTTCAATATCAGCCCCGACCAGTCCTTCTGTTTTCTTAATAAGCCACTCTCTTGACACCTCCTGATGGATGGGTTTACTCCTTAAGTGAATATTAATTATTTCTTCCCGGGCGTGTGTATCAGGGATTGGTAATTCGATATGGAGTTCCAATCTTCCCGGACGTAGCAAAGCTGGATCAATCAGATCAAATCGGTTCGTGGCTCCCAAGATTAAAACTCCTCTAAGTTCCTCAATACCATCAATTTCGGTAAGCAACTGACTTAGAACCCTCGCCATTACCCCCGAATCACCAGTTGCCGAGGAACGAACTGGTGCCAGAGTATCTAGCTCATCAAGAAAAATAATACATGGTGCAGACTGCCGCGCTTTTTTAAAAATTTCATGCACTGCCTGTTCGGCTTCTCCCACCCACTTAGAAATAATTCCCGATCCTTTTATTGAGATAAAATTAGATTCACTTTCGTTAGCCGCTGCCTTTGCTAAAAGTGTTTTCCCGGTACCGGGAACGCCATAAAAAAGAATTCCCTTAGGTGGAATAGTATCAGCTTTTTCAAATAGTTCGGGATATTTCAGAGGATATTCGATGCTTTCAATTAAACGCTGTTTGACCTCATCCAATCCTCCAATGTTCTCCCAGCGGACACTTGGAACTTCAATATATATTTCACGAATGGCGCTGGGTTCGACTTCATTAAGAGCCTCCTGAAAATCCTGCTGAGATACCTGTAACGAAGTCAGCTCCTCATATGGTATATGCTCGGTACTGAAATCAATTTTAGGAAAAAACGATCGCAAGCAACTCATAGCCGCCTCGCGGCAAAGGGCTTCGAGGTCGGCACCAACAAAACCATGTGTACTCCGTGCCAAACCGGTGAGGTCAATTTCTTCATCCAGGGGCATACCCCGGGTATAAATTTCGAGTATTTCCTTACGTCCCGTAACATCTGGAACTCCGATAGCAATTTCCCGATCAAAACGTCCCGGTCTTCGCAAAGCGGGGTCTAAAACATTAGGGATATTTGTGGCGCCAATTACTAAAACCTGCCCCCGGGATTTCAACCCATCCATTAAAACTAACAATTGTGCCACTACCCGTTTTTCTACATCACCGATTACTTTCTCGCGTTTCGGTGCTATGGCATCGATCTCATCCAGGAAAATGATACTGGGAGCATGTTTTTCGGCTTCTTCAAAAATATTTCTGAGGTTAGCCTCACTTTCTCCGTAAAACTTGTGAATAATCTCAGGGCCATTTACCGTCAGGAAATGAGCTTCCGTTTCATTGGCAACTGCTCGGGCAATCAATGTTTTTCCGGTTCCTGGTGGCCCCAGTAATAGAACTCCCTTTGGTGGATCGATGCCAAGTCGTTTGAAAATAGAAGGGTATTTAAGCGGGAGTTCGATCATCTCCCGAACACGTTGTATCTCTTTATGCAAACCACCGATATCTTCATAAGATATACGTCTTTGCTCAGGTTCGACTTCACTCTCCTCTACAACTTCAATTTCTGTTTGAGAACTAATAACTACAGGTCCTTCCGGACTAGTACGTGTTACCAGAAATTCTTGTGTTCTGGTTCCAAACAATAAAGCACGGATTTTATCACCGATTAACAAAGGAAGACCTTCCATGATTTTACCTAAATGACTATATCCCGTTTGTTTATTTATAGGTACCGTCAATGGTTGCAGGAGAATTCGTTGGGCCATTTGTGATTTTATCGGTAATAAAATTAATTTTTCATCCAAACTGACCCCAGCATTATGGCGGATCAAACCATCAACTTGAATAAGCTTTTTACCGCGCATCTCCGGATAGGTGGGCATAGCTTTGACCACTGTCTTCCTTTTGCCTTCAATCTGGAGGATTTCGCCAACCTGGACTTCCAATTTCTTTAATGAATCGGGATCAATACGGGCAATGCCCCGGCCGACATCTTTTGAAGGAGCCTCAGTTACACGTAGAGTAAGCTGATTATTATTTGTCATTTTATGTCAATTACTCCTCTATTTTTTTCTATTCAAAAGACAACTATGATGAAAAGGTACATGAAACTGGTAATTGTCTTTCCACGTATCTCCTCTTCGTGATAACCAAGGGTTCTTTCAGCGGTTTCATGCCACATGATGATTTTCCCTAACTCATCCAGGGCAATCTCTGCGGCAGGTTTCTCGCCTATAAGTAGCATCTTAAGGGTCGTTTATTCGATTAAGTTTCTATTTCTTCAGCCATACTTCATAGATTCCATTTCGGTAGGAATGCGATATTGGTTCCGATTGCACCTTCGATGGCAACAGAATTTCTTTTTGGTATTTTCTTGCAGAATTATCAGCGGATAGATTTAATACATCCTCATTTATTTCAATATGCACATTCTGTTCTTCTACTCCAGGCATCTCTACCACAACTTGGATTTTAGCTTCCTCCTCAAAAACATCCACAATAGGTTCGCGAGTTTCTTCAACTACAGGACCCTTCGGTGTGGATTTTATATTCCCAAAGGGTTCCACCGTTGGTTTACCGCCAAGCCCTGTACGAACGGAAAAACCATATACACCTTTAACATCCTTTAAGGGACCTTTACCCTGAAACTCTTGAACTTTTTCGCGAAATTCCTCTCCCTTTTCGGTCATATCAGAAACAAGTTCGAAAATATTTCCTATCCCTTTAAAAAGATTCCCGAAACCCAAATCAATACCTATTCCGGATTCTTCTTTCTTTTTCTGCTTCCCTTTCTTTTCCTCTGTCATAATAGACCTCCTTAAGTTTTATTTAATTGATTGAAATCTCAAAGAACCTTAAAAGATTCGGATTGTAACAATGGTGTAACATATTCGCCCATCAGTTCCGCTTGATATTTTTTACCTGCTTTTTCAAAATACTCTATTCCATTCCAAGTTGACTTTCTTTAAAAAATATAGAATTTTCTACATCCTCTTTCTTAAAAGAATAAATCTCGCCTTTATCAGTAGACAGACCTTGCCCTTCAGCTAACTCAGAAATGTAATATTTACAATATGTAGTCAAAATCTCATAGGCTGTCACTACATTTTTCATTTCCTTTTTTGTTTCTCCTAATAAAACCGGGTCTTTTTTGTATTCATGTTTATCTGGATGAAACCGGGTAGCTAATTTATTATAAGCCCTTTTTATTTCTGGAAAAGTCGCGGATGCACCCAATCCCAAATATTTTCTGGCATTATCAACCAATTCAAAATTCCCCTGTTTAAGATTAATAACAGCAAAGCTGTAAGGAGCCATTGGACCAATGAATTTAAATCCTAATTCATCTTTGTATTTTTCTGCTATTTGATTTAATCTTGATTCAAGCACAGACTCTTGTCCTTTTTCCACTAAAAACGAGTAATTCATGATCATTTCTTTATTTGTCCTAAGAGAGCTATCATTTTCAGATGTATCAAGAAGCTTACCGGCACTAAAAACGGGGAATTGTGACGTAAGTTGATCTAAAATATCCTTACTATATTTTCTTCTATTGATATCAAGTGCTTCAAATATATGCTTTCCTAATTTTATTTTAGAGGAAAATCCTAATATTAATCCCCTTGCCTCCACCTCTTTTTGTAATTGTTGGATTTCCGTATTTTCTTGTATAATGTACTTAATCACCTTTTTCTCATCCCAAAATACTTCCACTATAAACTCTACCTTTTCCGTGACTCTTTCTATCGCTGCTTTGAACTGTATATACACCTTTTTAAAAAGATTAAAAATTTCTCCTGAACTTTCGACAATCATACCAAACCTCATAGGTAAAACATCATAATTTCTCATAAGATTGGTAATTACCTTATCATGCACGTCAATTGAGTTAGCAAGTTTGTTTTTATCAAATTGATCAAAATTATCAAAATTAGTATCACTAACTACAGCAGCCAAATCTCTAAAAAGTATAAGATATAATTCACGTTCATTAAGCCCCCGACCTTTAAAAGACGAAACAGTACCAGAGCTTTTTTCAACTGTTTTTGGCTTTCTAATTATGGCGTATATATATATATTTTCATCCATAATGATTGGAACACCTATTTCTTAATTGCCCCTAATTAAAGGGACTTGGTTTTTTCCCGTTGTCATTAACCAAAAGTACTCGATTTGATTTTGGCTTACAGAGAAAATAGTCACTCAATCTCTCCTAATGGTCCAAGATCAATGGTTAAATCATCATTAGTTAATCCAAAATATTCTTTCAATTCTTCCATTTTCCCCTCCAGCTTCATTAATGTTAATCCAAGTCGTTCAATTTCTTCTTCGCTCAAAGTCTGGCTTTCAACTCGTCGGATTGCTTGTTTCTCCAACAACTTTCTGATTATCTCAATGAGAGTTAATACCAATTTGGCAAGTCCGGATTCAACATTATCCGGATCGGCTTCGATTCGCTTGGGAAAAGAACTAGGTATACAGTCCATATGTTTGCTGAAATCACTTAAATCTTGAAAATCATCGTTAATAATTTTTTCCTCTATCAAAGAAGAACTTCCATTTTGATTAAATATTCCTTTGGTTTCCATTTTCTAAATTTCCTCGGATACAAAGTTATATGGCGGCCACGGACCCGTTAAAAGAAACTTTCCGCTTGATCCAAATTCTTTAACAGCATTCTTAAACTTTTGAATCTTCTCACATGGCACCAGATAGACCAAATCCACAAATCCATTTGAGTCGTTTTTTATCAGACGCTTGTTATCACTATAAAAATTGCATAATCGTTTATTGATGGTTTCAGCGATTTTGTCTGACGACCTGGAATGCCCCATCTGTTTGTATTTTTCCAGTAAGTAAGATACACCAGGACCTTTTCCTTCACGGAAGCCTGTAGGAAAATCTTTACTCTCAACAAAGGATTTTGAAAATGAATCCGCGGCAGATCCCTCCAGTGACACTTTGAGACCAAATTCCACTTTATTTTCTATTTTCGTTAATTGTTTATTGAAATCCATATAACGTTCTTCTAAAGCATTATAGACTTTTCCGGGATCATCCAAAACAGTCCCGAAACGGAATGGAATAATGGCATGCTCCTTAAAATATGCTTCAACAACCGAAGCGTGCTGAAGCAGGATACCCTGATTAGCATCGAAAGAAAATGTAGGTAGTTGGGTGATTATCGCGGAAATATCTTTAAAAGAAAGCAATTGGATGGGGCTTTCGTGGATACCTTTGCCAGGTTTTAGCTTAATTTTACTCTTTCGAGTAATACCGTAAATGTATATCATAACCCACGATAAGTTTAAGTTGAGATTTTCTTTTCAAGCTTATCGAGGCGCTGCTCTAGTCTCAGATTCTCTTTTTCCAATTCCTGTGCTCTAGTGGTTAAAAAGGGATCTGTTTCCCACCAGTTGATTCCCATCTCCATTGCTTTATCCACAGATGCAACGAGTAAACGAATCTTTATATTTAGTAACTCTACATCTGCAATTTTGATACTGATATCACCGGCAATAACAATTCCCTTATCCAGAACCCTTTCAAGAATATCGGCTAGATTTGTAGCTTGAGTTGAATGAGCCATTTGATTAGTCATTAATCATCTCCTTGGTCTTAGCCTTATCTAGGCCGTGTTGCATATTGAATGCTGTTTCCACAGAAGCCAGAAGAATCCTAAGCTGAAGATAAATCAAATCTACATCCGCAACAGAGATGGTAATATCACCCATAATCACAGCCCCCTTGTTCAAGACGCGATCCAACGTCTCTGCGAGATTGATTCTTCTTCTTTCCGGGGTATAATTTTCAGTCATGGTCTATCCCCCAATCCGCACAAAATTATAAGCAGGCCAAGGACCTGATAAGCGTAAGACCAACCCTGCTGGTTTATATCTTTTGGTAAGTTTACTGACAAGTGAATGCATTTTTTGGGATTTATTCTCTGATAAAAGTATAGCTAAACTGAGTACCGGCCTCAGAGAAGAACCATTTTCCTCAAAACCTTCCAGGAAATCAATTTCCTTACAGTTAGTAGTAATCGTTTTAATTTCACTAACAATCTTTCTCAAAAGCTCGTTAAGTTTTTCATCCTCTTGTTCTTGCATTTTATTTTCGACTTTCTTCCGGTTAAAAAAGTTAGCGCCAGGAGATGTCGTTTCGACTTGTGAAGATCGGATGTCTGCCTCGAGAATAAGCCATTTACTAAAATTATTTCTTGACAGAAAAATCTTCACACCCCATTCTGACTTGGATGCGATAGTATTGAGATTTTCCAGAAATGAATCGTAGTAAGTACTGAGAAATTGTCTCATACTTTCCAGTGACGAATAAACTGTTCCAAACCGAAAAGGAAGAACTGGTGTCTGTTGAAGCAATATATTCATCTGTTTTTGAAACTCGAGCACCTCGCTTTCTAGCCAATTAGTATCTTTGAGATTTTTTGTCAAGTTTGCCTCACTAAACTCACTAAGCGGAACTTTATTATAGAAGAGGGTAATATTATCGCTTATTACCGTTGATAATGACGTGTTCAGCTTGTGCTGAGTTGCCTTCCCAACTCCGTATACCAGATAACACATATCTTTTTCGAGCATTTATTTATCCCTCATCCTCTTCAACTGTTTTTGCAAGCCTTTCCATCAATTCTGTTTCCCGTACATTGTATTCTTCTTCAGTAATTTCATCTGCATCCAGTTTTTCTGAAAGAATCATCAGTTCACTTTGAATGGCTTCAGGACTGTAATATTCTTTGTCAACCACCTCGGCAACCTTTTCCGCAATCCAAGTGACAAATTTTAGTACCGGCATCGAAAACCATAATCAGAATTTTAGATGAATGTCTACAAAACTAGCCGGGGCAGAAGGACCGTTGTATTTGAATTTGACCTTCCCATTTCGTTTTTCTGCTACTCGATTTACAATCTGGTCAAGCTCATGTTCAGTTTGATCATTTACCAGAACCGATAAATTCAAGAACATCAATTCACCGAAAACTTTGCTTTTCTTGAGCATCAATGTTGCCGATGATATTTCATCGATAATGACTTGTGCTTCTTTTTCGCCGTATGCCAATAGGGCGCGCTCAACCTCTTGACCCAACTCTACGCTTCTATAATGAACTTGCGGACCCTTGATTTTTGTAATCTTCTCCCTAAGACTTTTAATACCAGGATGTTTTTCCAGAATATGATTGTAAATGTATTCTTTTCCCCAGAAGGCTTTCAGATTCAATTCATGCTTTCCTTTAAACTGCCTAAGTTTTGCACGTAGAATCGGAAGCGTCGTCCGAATGCCATGGTGCAAAGTTCCTTTCGATTGGGATACTGTCCCAAAACGGACTGGGAGTACGGTATATTCTTTCATCCATGCTTCGAGAACTTTCTGGTGTGCCATCAAGTTTTTCCGCGTGGGTTGTAATTTTTTTCCGTTTACCGGACTACACAGAATTCCAACGCCCTGGTAAGGGATGTTTTGAACTATTCCTGCTTCGCCAATTGTTGGACCAGGATTTTTACAGATTTCAGGGCAATCGGTAAAGCCATATACATAGTATCCGGTGCTCGTTGCCATAGGTTTACCTCCTTTTCCCTTCTACAATAATAGACCTATCTCCCATTGGTGGTAGTATCAGGAAAATATTTCTTTAAACTTTTGCATTAATACTATCCCTGTGTATCGATCATAATTCATGCTGATTCTTCTTTTAGTATTCCATTCTTAACATATCCCAATTTTGTTTCTTCCCGGATTCCTCAGGCTCACATTTTGAAGAGGCAGCTCTTTTTTGGACGGGGTGTTCATGGCTAAGGGCATTGATTTGCTCATCAACCTCATTCAACTGGATCAACTTTTGCTGTAATTTGGCTTTGTAGATTTCGTATTCTCTGTTGAGTCTATCCCGCTCATTTTGAAGCATAAATAAATCAAGATATTTTGAACGATGACTATTAGGTACCGAATGGATATTTGAGCCCCTCGCGGTTTTGATAGTTTGGATGTTTCTGGAACTTTTCATCTCTAACCTCTTTTTTTTCCTACCCTTTTTAAACCGATCCGCCAAATACTTTTCTAAGGTCTTTCATGCTTGGAAGTCTCCGTATCCTTGAGCTTTTTGCTTTTACTTTAATTGTTCCAATTTTTCTCCCGAGGGTTTCCAATAATGGAGTTTTTTTGTCTCTTCTTGCTTTCAATCAAATTCCTAACCGCCACGTTCCAAGGATAACCCTCTCCCGCTGGATACTTAGGATTCGTGCGAATCTACCTTTGATTGTGCACAATTTGTCTTTCTTCACCAATCAGGCATGGACAGCTGCGACGATCCCCTGCTTCCCTTTTATTTTACGGGGTATGACGTTTGTTGAACAGTGCTCCTTAATGAGACCATTTACAATATTGGTTATGTGACTACCTCCCCGAGCGGGCCCGTAGCGCATTGTCTCCGAACAGAGAATGTCCATACAGATCTGGTGGAACACTGGGGTAGTCGCATCAGGACGTACTTTGCACATTGCGGTTGCTTTAGCTATCATGATACTAGCCCGCACCGTCGGTGCAAATTCCGGTACCTCACTGGTACGAAGAGCCCGCACTATGGATACAATCCGTTTCGAATCGTTTTTGCCCAACCCCGATTTTGCACTAGTGACGGCAATTTCCGTATCCTCGTCATAGTCCTGCAGATCGAGAGTAATCATTCGATCTCGCAGAGCATCCTGGGTTTCGTGAGTACCGGCATATTCTTCAGGATTGCTGGTGAAAATTGCCCTGAAGTCCGGATTCACCTGAAGATATTGATCACCGCCACGAGCTGCCGGTAAAGCCATAATCTGTTCTTCTAATATCGACAAAAGCACGTTATTTGCTTCCGGTCGCGATCGGGTATACTCGTCATAAATCAGAGTAAACCCATACTTTGCCGCGGTAGTCAAACGGTTATCCACCCACCGTTTCATCATGTCTTCCTCAGTCTTTAAAACCGAGTGAATAAAATTATCAACAACCTTATGAACTCGGTAACCATGCTCTCCACCTACCAGATCTGCTGTGGTGAATTCTTCATCACCATGGATTAAAACAACTGGCCGACCAATCTTGGTAGCCAAGTGCATAGCCAACGTTGTTTTCCCAGTTCCTGCTCGTCCTCTGAAATGAACAGGGAATCCGGATTCGATGTAAATCAAAGCCCGGTTAGTAATATCCTTAATGAATTTGGTTTCGACGAAACCTTCCTGAGCGGTTGGTTCAATAAGTGTGGATATCTCTTGTATCATAGCTAAATCTCCATTTTGTCAATTTACTTCCGTTGCCTATATTTCTGAGCATTTCCCTTCCTCAGAGAACCTAAAATATTCTTGGGCATTTCTTTCAAAATCGTTATTGGAGTTCACAATCAACTCGTGTTATTATCACTAAGCTTCACAAACCCAATGCCCTTACAACAAGAACAGGGCATCTTGCTTTCAAACTCGGTTCCGGTTCCATTGCAATGGGAACAACATTCAGTAAACACTTCAGGAACGGTTACCCATCCCTTTCCTCCACATACCGTACAGGTTAAGCGGCTGTTGGGATAGACACCGGTACTCCCACAGAACACGCACTTCCGGTACGGTTCTTTTACTTGGACAACACCGGTGCCAGAACAAACCTGGCAGGTGGCTTCGGAGGAAAGTAATTCAAATGGATCTTTGCCTTTCCCCAAACAAAATTGACACATTATTTCCATAATTAATTTCCTTACCGCCTATTCTTCTGTTTCATATTTGAAAGATGTTACCTCCCTGAGACCCTTCCGTTCAAAGGAAGTCACGTTATTACCGTTATCTATGCGGACTTCCCACAGCCCGACTATAGGTGTGCGGGCATACTTTCGCATCTCTTCATCTTCAACAACTATCTCCATGAGGGATACCCATCCTTCCTCCTCTTTTTTAACCGTAATCACTTTGCATGGTTTGGAAAAGGTTTTTGTTGAGAACTTCTGTACAGATTCAATAACTGCGTTCACTTTCATGGTCTTAATATCGTCCCCTTTCTCGGTTTCTCGAGAATTAGGCTTCATGATAGAAACCATCTTCATTCTTGATAATCTTGCTTTCGTTGAGCAACTCGTTCGCTATTGGTATTAAAGATTGCCAGGGTTTTTCTAATGCCTGGCCTATTTGCGCGAGTTTGATTCCCTCAGATCCTGCATTGGATATGGTTTCAAAAGCTGCTTCCTTCAAAGCTATTAGTGCCTGCCTTTTTCTTTCCGTTTCTTCCAGTTCTTTTATCTTTTTTAGCCCTTGTTCCCGACGATCCTTGAGAGCTATAGTCATTTCATTCCATGCTTTAGCCATTCCTTCTCTATCTTCTCCACACGCCTCAAGAAATTGCTGGGTACCGTTTCTCAGGTCAGAAAGACGCGTTGCAATAGCACTCATCATGTCTTCAAACTCATCCTTACGAGTGGATTCACTGGCTGCTAAAAACTCTCCAAGTTCCTTCGACATCTCAGCGTGCGCCTCTCCGAAATCCTTCAACATTGTGTTAGTACCTGATTTTATCTCCAAAATCCGGGCGTTGATAGACTCCATCATTTGGTGAAACTCATCCTTACGAGTGGATTCACTGGCTGCTAAAAACTCTCCAAGTTCCTTCGACATCTCAGCGTGCGCCTCTCCGAAATCCTTCAACATTGTGTTAGTACCTGATTTTATCTCCAAAATCCGGGCGTTGATAGACTCCATCGTTTGGTGAAACTCATCCTTACGAGTGGATTCACTGGCTGCTAAAAACTCTCCAAGTTCCTTCGACATCTCAGCGTGTTCTGTTCGGAACGAACCGATCGTCTCTGCGGTATCGTTAACTAGGGTGTTAACAAAACTCACCCTGGCTTCATAGAGAGCAACAATATCCTCAGTTAGGCATTTCATTTCATCAGTTAACATAATTCTTCTCCTTTTTCATATTTACACTCTATCCTGCATAAAGAAATTTTATAGCTTGTTTTACTTCAACGAGACGAACATCCTGGCCTTGTTTTAAAAGCCCATTCATTACTTTAAAATAATTGTTATGTTCATATTGATA
>Ga0222658_1000505_pt1 | contig 20680 bp, 19 predicted proteins | sample AntAcemetagen476_FD_179830 | JGI IMG/M metagenome (GOLD analysis project Ga0222658, IMG submission 179830) | Saline water microbial communities from Ace Lake, Antarctica - #476 | ecosystem: Environmental > Aquatic > Non-marine Saline and Alkaline > Saline | place: Antarctica: Ace Lake... | reverse complement strand
GCTTTAAACACGTCACCCGCTTTATATGTCTTTCCATGATTTGTAAATACTTCAAAAAAGTGAGTATACTCTTTACTTGTATTTACTTTTTGATAGTTCGCGATTGTTTTATCAAAGTATGATCCTATCGTTTCGCTGATTGCGTAACCGTTCCTAGCTAAGTGTATTGCCGGGGTTAATACCTCTAATAGACTTAAGTTTCCAAACCGTTCTATAAGTCTAGCCCAACCCTTAGGTGTGCCAGGGACAGTAATTGGTATAACTCCAAACTTGGGGATTTCATTGAATCCCATAGCTTTAATTTTATCAATGGATATATTTCTAGAACTGTATCCGCTACTGTTCATCCCATAGAGTTTATCTTTAAAGTAAACCAGAGCGAAGTTATCACTTCCAATACCGTTGCTACAAGGTTCTACAACGGTTAAAGCTGCGGCTGTAGCTACGGCAGCGTCTACTGCGTTACCGCCTTTTTTTAGAATTTCTAACCCAGCTTGCGCTGCTAAACCTTCACTTGTTGCTACAACACCATGGTTTGCATATACTGGTTGTTTTTGACTGCTAAATGGATTATTCATATCGTACCTCTTCATTGCATAACATATGAAAAGTATAGCATATTATGAAATGAAAATGACTCGTTTTTAAATTATTCTTTTAAGATGAAATGGAAACTAAATTATAGAGTTTAAATTTTTTAGATACTTATATTTTTTGCCTTCAAAAATTTTTAAAATATGATATAATTAAAAAATGCAAGATATATACATTATTCTTGATTTTTATTAGAGCGGTGGTGGTATTGAGTGTTAAAAGAAATAGTTGCAGCGTTAAAAATAATTGGAGTTCTAGCTATTATATCAGTAGTAATTTTCTTCATTGTTAAGCCTGATATTCGAATTGATTCTTACGAAGCAATTGTAACAATTAATGATGCAGGAGATATGACTGTTGTTGAACGATGGGATATGTATTATTACGAAGAAATGAGTGTTCGTTTTCGTGATATCGGGTTTGATAAGTATCCTGCTGGGTATCCTCTTGATACCAGCATTAATAATGTAGCAATTCTTGATGAAGATAATATTAGCGCTCGTTTCTATAAAGATGGTGTTGATAAAAGTAACTTAATAGACATTGGCTATTCCTTCAATGGAGATAGGGATGAACTAGGATACCGAATTGTCTGTGAACCAAATGTGGCCTCATGTGAATCGATTTTTGTTGACACAAGACTAGCGGGTGGGATGGAAGGACAAGTCACCTTTGAATACGAGTATACGATTTTAGGCGCAATTACCAAGTACTCTGATATATCGGAGCTTAATTGGCGTTTATTCACCTATGCTGAAGCCAAAGTAAAAGAAGCTAGTATAGAGGTTCATTTTCCTGAAAACCTGTTTAGCGTGGATTCTATGTATGTTTGGGGTCATGGATTAACCAGTGGTACCATAACAAAAGTGTCAAACACAGAAGTTTTAATGGAAATGCAGAATATCAAAAAAAATGAATACCCAGAATTTCGAATATTAGTGGAAAATGATCTATTTCCAAATTTAAACTCAAATAATAGATTTATTACACCGTATATCAATAAAGCAATTTTAATAGACATTGAAGTGCAACTAGCAGAAGATTACAATACACGAATTGATGCCGCAAGGTATCTGTTAGCGGCTACTATTGGAATGATAGTCATTATGAGCAGTATTACATATCTTATCTATGTGAAATATGATAAGGAATATACCCCTAAATTTTCTGGTGATTATTTTAGAGAATTACCAAATAATGATAGTCCAGCTGAAGTGGGATATTTATACTTTGAGAAAAAGGTGAATGATGAAACTTTCACCGCAACACTGTTAGATTTGATTCGAAGAAAATATATTATCATCGATCAAACAAAAGGATCTTTAACCGGAGAAGCCACAAATTTCGTATTAAATCTAAACGAAAAAGCGAATCGAAATGATTTGAAGGCTCACGAGAATTATTTATTAATGTGGATTTTCAAAACAATTGGGGATGGAAAAACCGTCTCTACGAAACAAATAGAAAACTATGGTAAAACGGATGAAAAGAAAGCAAATTCTTTTATAAACAACGCAAAACAATTTGTAAAAATGGTGAAACAATCATCAGAGAAGAATAAGTATTTTGAAACCGGGTTTAAGTTGGAAAAGAAATCTGTTAACATTGTGATGTTGATACCAATCAGTTTCTTATTTGTTTCATTTGTTATTGGTTCCATGTATAGTATTTCGATTTGGATTGAAGCAATTGCGTCAATAGCAGTTTTAATATTATATTCGATTTATATTTATAGAATTAAGAAACGTACGGTTGCTGGAAATGAACTATATACAAAGTGGAAAGCATTCCGAAATTTCTTATTGAATTTCAGTTCTATGGATGACTATCCAATTCCCGGTGTCATTGTTTGGGAACATTTCATTGTATATGCTACGGTACTAGAAATAGCTGATACAGTTATGAGTCAGCTAAAAGTAAAACTTCCAGAAGAAGAATTAGACAGTACTAATTCTACATATTTAAATAGAAGAACAATGTATAATAGATATTATCACGGAAGTATGTTGCATCATATTAATTCATCATTTACAGTTGGTAAAATGCATTCTACCTCAACAATCGTACAAGCTAAAGCGGCTCGTATGAGTTCATCAAGTGGTAGAGGCGGCGGTGGCAGTTTTGGTGGAGGAAGTTCATTTGGTGGTGGCGGTGGCGGTGGTAGAAGCCGTTAGCCATAAAAGAAAGAGAGGAAAATACTATGTTTTTAATTACAGACGGAGGAATTTTTGGAATTGTTATAGGTATTATTTTAATTTTAGCAACAATAGGTATTATTAGTGTTTATAACCAACTTGTTGTGTTAAGAAACAATGTTCGTAATAGTTGGTCTCAAATTGATGTGCAGTTAAAACGTCGTTTCGATTTGATTCCAAATCTAGTGGAAACTGTAAAAGGGTATGCAAGTCATGAAAAGGATATCTTTCAGGAGTTTGCCAAAGCTAGAGGATTATACGCACAAGCAGCTCAAACTGGAAGTGTAGCTGGAGCAGCGGAAGCAGAAAAAGGTATTTCTGGTGCAATTGGTAGGTTGCTTATGGTTCAAGAACAATATCCGGAACTTCAAGCGAACGAAAACTTTAAAGATTTGATGGCACAATTAAAGGATACTGAAGATAAAATTTCATACGGGCGTCAGTTTTATAATGACACAGCTCTGAAATTGAATAATAAAATCGAATTGTTTCCTTCGAATATTGTGGCAAACATGTTTAAGTTTAAACAAGCCGACTTCTTTGTTGTAGATGATGCGGAAGAACGCAAAGCAGTGAAAGTAAAGTTTTCATAGAAATAAGAAAATATGATGGATTAGTTTCCATCATTTTTTATGATTATTCATGAAAAACCAGGGCATAATAGGTACAAATATTCAGTGAATAATGATATAATACAAATAATAACTTTGGAGGACAATTTATATGAGTGTTTTTGAAATAGGAATGTTACTGTGTTTTGGTTTTGCTTGGCCAGTATCAATTTATAAAAGCATCAAGAGTAAAAGTATTGAAGGGAAAAGCATCATATTTCTATATGTTATTTTCACTGGATATATTTTTGGTATTATTCATAAAATACTGTATTCAGCAGATTTTGTGATTGCTCTATATGCGCTTAACGCAACGATGGTCTTAATTGATTTAGCATTATATTATCGAAACAAGCAATTAATAAACAAATAAATTATATTTTATTTGTATTGTTTAATTGAGACAACGTTTCTTTTATTCGATTGCGAATTATATTTTAGATAATTTGTGATGAAAACTATTTAATATTATCATATTTATTTCATGGAAAATGTGGTAGAATATTATTTAGATAACATTTAATAAGGAGGGTATTTTATGTGGTGGGATAATTTAACAAATCTCCAACAAATATCATTTATAATAGGTACAGCATCTACAATCATTATGTTTATTTTCATTGTGCTGATGTTAATCGGCATGGATGGTGATTCATTCGATGGAGATGTAGATTTAGATATGGATATGGATTTTGATACGGATATCGATATCAATGTGGATATTGATGATATGGACGGATCCAGTGATGTCGATATTTACAATAATGATGGAATAGGATCAATAAGTGGTCTTAGAATTGTCACGATTCGAGGAGTGCTAGCGTTCTTTAGTATAGGAAGCTGGACGGTATATTTATTGGCAGATAATGTATCTGTATGGGTAGCAATATTGATTGGGGGTATTTCGGGAGCAATTGCAGCAGTATTGTTAGCAATAGCTATGAAAGCAATATTGAAACTAGAATCATCCGGAAATCTTGATTACAGTACCGCTGTTGGAAAAACAGCTACGGTATATATAAGAGTTCCCAAAGAATCAATTGGAAAAGGAAAAGTCATTTTCAATCATCAAGGGAAAATGGTTGAGGTAGACGCTATAACAAAAGATAAGGAAGACATATTGAATAAAACAGAAGTAAAAATTATTGGATTAGTAGATGAAACAACTTTGGTTGTAAAAAAAATATAGAATAGGAGAAAATATATGTTAAGATTTTTAGCAGCAGGTGATGCAATAGGGTTAATCATTGCGATTGTAGTAATCGTATTTATGGTTTTAGTATTTGTTGTCACCAGAATTAGAAAATGTCCATCGGACAAAATATTAGTAATATATGGTAAAGTTGGTAACAACAAAGATGGTTCTAGCAAATCAGCGAACTGTTTACACGGGGGAGCAAAATTTGTTTACCCATTCATTCAAGCATACCAATACCTAGATTTGACTCCACTTTCAATCAGTGTAGACTTAACAAAGGCATTGTCTCGTCAAAATATTCGTATTGATGTTCCTTCAAGGTTTACAGTAGGTATTTCTACAGAACCGAACGTAATGCAAAATGCAGCAGAACGGTTATTAGGATTACAATTAGCAGAAATCCAAGAATTAGCAAAAGATATTATATTTGGACAACTACGTTTGGTAATTGCTACTATGGATATCGAAGAAATTAACACAAATAGAGATAAATTCCTTGAAGCAGTTTCAGATAATGTAGAAACAGAATTAAAGAAAATTGGACTTCGTTTAATCAACGTTAACGTTACGGATATCAATGATGATTCTGGTTATATTGATGCACTAGGTAAAGAAGCAGCTGCAAAAGCAATCAATGATGCAAAGAAATCAGTTGCAGAAAAGAACCGCGATGGTTCCATTGGTGAAGCAGAAGCAGTTAGAGATCAAAGAATTAAAGTGGCTACAGCGAATGCTCTAGCAATTGAAGGGGAAAATCATTCTCTAGGAGAAATTTCTCAATCAGATGCAGGTCGTAGAGAAATTCAAGCAGAATCATTAAGAAGAGCTACAGCAGCTGAAAAAATCGCATCTGCGAAAGCTTTAGAAGAATCATATGTAGCAGAAAAAGAAGCGGAACTTGCAAGAGCAAGCAGAGAAAAAGCTTCACTTGAAGCAGATGTAATTGTGAAATCAGAAATTGATAAACTTAAAAAAGTTATTGAAGCAGAGGCAGTTGCTGAACAAATCAGAAGAGAAGCAAAAGGTCAAGCAGATGGAACATACTCTAAAATGGAAGCGGAAGCTCGTGGTACATTTGAAATTCTATCAAAACAAGCAGATGGATTCAGACAACTTGTTCAAGCAGCTGGATCAAATCCAGATGCTGCAATTCAATATATCATAGCTGAAAAATTAGAAACTTTAGTAAAAATTCAAGTGGAAGCAATTAAGAACTTGAAATTTGATAACATTACAGTTTGGGATGGCGGAAATAACGTAGATGGAAAATCTTCAACAGCGAATTTCGCTTCAGGACTAATGAAATCAATTCCACCTATGAGTGATTTATTTAAAATGACAGGTATGGAATTGCCAACGTTCTTAGGAAAAGATCTTCCAAAAGAACCAAAAGAGGTTATGGTAGAAGTGAAAGAAGTAAAGGAACCAAAAGCAGAAGAACCAAAACCAGAACCAAAAACAAAGAAATAATCTAAGATAAATATAAAACTGACATGAATAAATGTCAGTTTTTTTTTGGAAATATTCAAAATAGAATAAAAATACAAATGAGTATGATATAATTTTAAAAAAGGGGGAAGACTATGATTGAATTTTTTGAAAATTTAAGTCCTATTGTCGCAGCTTTAATCGGTACGGGATTTACTTACTTTATGACAGTTGCAGGTTCTGCAATGGTGTTTTTCTTTAAAAATATAAATCAAAAAGTGCTCAATGGAATGCTTGGCTTTGCTGCTGGAGTTATGATAGCTGCTTCTTTTTGGAGTTTACTAAATCCAGCAATTTTGTTGGCTGAAGAATTGAATATGATACCTTGGGTGCCTGCGATAATTGGATTTTTAGCAGGGGGCGCATTCTTATTAATCGCTGATAAAGTGTTACCACATTTACATATTGAATCAAATCACAAAGAAGGTTTAGAAAGCTCGTGGAAAAGATCAGTTCTCTTAGTTTTAGCTATCACACTTCACAATATACCTGAAGGTTTAGCTGTTGGAGTAGCGTTTGGTGCTGCAGCTGCAGGTTTACCTGGAGCATCTATTGGAGCTGCTGTTGCCTTAGCTATCGGGATTGGGATTCAAAACTTTCCAGAAGGAGCTGCAGTTAGTATCCCTTTGCGAAGAGAAAATATGAGTTTAGGAAAATCATTTATGATTGGACAATATAGTGGTATTGTTGAACCAATTGCCGGGGTTTTAGGTGCGGTCTTGGCAGTAACGCTTCGTAACTTCTTACCATATGCATTGGCATTTGCAGCTGGAGCTATGATATATGTTGTAATTGAAGAATTAATACCAGAATCTCAAATGATGAAAAACACAAAGATTGCTACAATTGGAGCGATGCTGGGATTTTGCGTTATGATGTTACTAGATGTAGCGTTAGGATAATAGTTTAACTCTATTATAATTTAAGTTTAGCACATAAATAGACTACACTTCATAATTTGAAGTGTAGTTTTTAATATAAAGGCTGCAGGTGTTTTTCTAAAATTAACGATTAAATTTATTGAACCATATTTTTTTGAGTAATTTTATATGATATAATCTAAAAAGAAAGCAGTAAAATCTATGTATTAACTAGAACTTAATTAGGAGATATTATGAAGAAATTTTATGAAAGACTGAAGTACAAATTTGATCAATTCTTATCACTAGGCACCATTGCTTTGGTATTATCATTATTCCTAGCAATGTTTTTAATTGTATCGTTAATCGGAGTAATTATCTATATAATTAACCCAAATCTGGGATTGGGTAATCTAATTTGGGTAAGTTTTATGCAAACATTAGATCCAGGAAATTTGAGCGGTGAACAAGGTAGTTTTGTTTATATGATTATGATGACTTTAGCAACAATTGTTGGGATATTTTTGACCAGTTTGTTTATAAGTTTTATCTTAAATGGATTTCAAAATCGGTTGGAAAAATTGAGCAGAGGTCGATCCAAAGTTATTGAAAAGAATCACACATTGATTCTTGGATGGGACGACAATATTTACGTTATTTTAAATGAACTGATTGAAGCAAATAAGAGTATTAAAAAGCCTGTAATTGTAATTTTGAGCGATATAGATTCTGTTGAGATGAATCAAAAATTGAGAGATAATATATCACAAAAATTCAATACAAAAATTATTTGTAGAACAGGATCAATTTACAAAAATGAAGACTTGGATATGTGTAATATCGTAGATGCAAAATCCATTATTATCAATGAAAATGATATGAATACAATTAAGTCTCTATTAGTTGTAGTGAACTCTGATTTCTATACAAAAAGTGAAGGACATATCTGCGCTTTAATGTACGATGAATGTAACATTCAGGTAGCGAAAAATATTGGGAAAGAAAAATTAGAAGTTGTGTGTTTGAGCAGCGCAATTACTCGAATAATAACACAAACTTGCTTGCAACCTGGGTTATCATACATTTACAATGAACTGCTCGAATTCCGGGGCGATGAAATCTATTTTTACCACAATGAAGAAGTGATTGGAAGAACATTTGCAGAAGTGGTGTTGATGTTTAATAACGCTGTTGTAATTGGAGTTAAGAGTAATGGAAAGATACATATCAATCCAAAGAATGATTTCGTTATAAACAAAACAGATGACCTAATTCTTATATGTGAAGATGAAGATACTGCTACTATAAATACGGAGCAACCGACAATCAATATAAAAGCTATTCATTCAGCTAAACGAAAAACAAGCATAAAAAAAGCCAATATATTTGTAATTGGTTTTAATCCTAAAACAGTATCTGTAATTAAGGAATTTAATAACTATTTAGCAAACGGATCAAGAATAAAGATATTGGTCAATTCTGAAACCTACATAAATGAACTTGAGAATCTAGATGCAGAATTAGATAAACTGAATATTGAGATTTGTGTAGGAGATACATTCTCTAGAGATGTACTAGAAAAGTATGTGCCTCAAGACAATGAAAACATAATAATATTCGCAAATGAAAATGTATGTTTTAAAGATCGGGATTCACAAACGTTACTTACACTATTGCATCTAAGAGATATGGAAGAAGAATATAGTGTTAAGTATGATATAATAACAGAAATAGCGGATGTAAAGAATTCTGAAATCATTGATTTAGCGAAGGTAGATGATTTTATTATTAGCGAATTGATGGCAAATAAAATGTTAGCTCAAATATCAGAAAATCGCTATTTACAGGGGATATTCAATCATCTACTATCTGATGAAGGATCTGAAATATATTTAAAACCAATTAGCGATTATGTTGATATAAAAGAACCATTAGATTTTTATACTTTAGTCCAAGCAGCAACACTGAAAGGTGAAGTGGCAATCGGATACAAGTTGATTAGAGAAAAAGGATTGCCTATCATTAAACTTAATCCAAACAAATCAGATAACGTTACTTACAATGATCTAGATTCCTTAATTGTAATTTCAGAGGATTAGTATAGTTCATAAATTGAGCAATTTTAAAGGAGAACACAATGTATAGAATCAAACATAAAGAAATATTGAATGTTGATGTAGAACTCATGATAGTGGAAGCGCCTTTTGTTGCAAAGAACGCACAACCAGGTAATTTTTTAATTGTGAGAGTGGATGAATCAGGAGAAAGAATACCACTAACCATCGTAGAAAATAATGAAACGGATGTTACTATTGTCTATCAAAAACTTGGTTATTCGACTACGTTATTAAGCAAAAAGCAAATTGGAGAAGAACTATTTGATGTGGTTGGTCCTTTGGGGAAATCGTCCCATATTCGAGACGTGAAATGTGTGTTAGGTATTGCTGGCGGAGTAGGAGCTGCTCCCTTATTTCCACAACTCAAAGAATATGCAAATCAAGGTATTATAGTTGATTTGGTTATTGGTGGTAGAACCAAAGAACATTTGATATTGGTCGAGAAATATAAAGAATTTTGTCGAAATATATATTATGCAACGGATGATGGATCATTCGGTACTAAAGGGTTTGTAACGCAAGTTGCTGAAGAATTATATCAAACAACAACATATGATTTATCCATTGCAATTGGACCTCTTATTATGATGAAAAACTGTGTTGCTTTAAATAAAAAATATAACGTATTAACCGATGTATCTTTAAATCCGATTATGATTGATGGCACAGGCATGTGTGGTAATTGTCGTGTGACCATTAATAACAAAACATTCTTTGCCTGTGTAGATGGTCCTGATTTTCCTGCAGATGGGATTGACTTTGAAGAATTAATGTCTAAACAACAGTATTATAAAGAAGAAGAAAGCCATATTTGTAGAATGAAATTGGGGAAAGAATGATGAAAAAAGAAAGAACAATCATGCCGGTACAACATCCTGAAATCAGAAATAAAAACTTCTTAGAAGTTGCTCTAGGACTTAATCTTGGATTAGCAAAAATTGAAGCGAGTAGGTGTTTGGACTGTAAAAATCCAAGATGTGTTCCTGCTTGTCCAGTAAGTATTGATATCCCCGCTTTCATCAAAAATATTAATGAAGAAAATATTGAAGAAGCGTATTTTACCATATATAAATCCAATATTCTTCCAGCGATTTGTGGAAGGGTTTGTCCTCAAGAAAAACAATGTGAGAGGGCCTGTATTCTAGCGATTAAAAGTGAAAGTGTTTCGATTGGGGCTTTAGAACGATTTGTTGGAGATTATGCGTTAGAGCATGAACTAAAAATAGAAGAATGTATTTTAGAAAACAATATAAAAGTTGCAATTGTAGGTTCTGGACCGGCAGGTATTAGTGCAGCTGCTAGTTTGAGAAGACTAGGGTACAGCGTTGATGTTTACGAAGCTTTACATGAATTTGGTGGTGTTTTAAAATATGGAATACCAGATTTCAGATTACCCAAAGATATCGTTGATTTGGAAATAGAAAAAGCGACAAATATGGGTGTCCATTTTCACAAGAATATCATTATAGGAAAATCGATTACGATCGATCAACTGTTTGACGAATACGGATACAAATCTATTTTCTTGGGAAATGGAGCTGGACTACCAAAATCATTAGGTGTACCCGGAGAAAATCTTACTGGAGTATATTTTGCAAACGAATTTTTAACTCGAGTGAACCTTATGAAAGCAAGAGATTTTCCTAACACACCAACACCAGTTCGTATTGGACAAAATGTCGCAGTAGTAGGTGGTGGGAATGTGGCAATAGATGCAGCTAGGACTGCTAAAAGATTAGGTGCTAAGAATGTATTCATTTTATATCGAAGAGATATGGATGCATTACCAGCAAGGCTAGAAGAAGTACATCACGCGATTGAAGAAGGAATTGATTTTCGATTGCTTCTTAATCCAGTAGAATTTAGTGGAGAGAACTATTCTGTTAAAGAAGTAAAATGCGAAATTATGGAATTGGGTGAACCAGATTCTTCTGGTAGAAGAAGACCAATGCCGACTGGTAAGTATAAGACATTTAAAATAGATTCTAGTATCATATCAATTGGGCAAAGCCCTAATCCAATTCTAAAATCTGCTACACCAAATCTTGAAACGGATTCAAGAGGTAGAATTGTTGTGAATGACTATCAAACATCGATACCGGGGGTTTTTGCTGGAGGCGATGTTGTTAGTGGAGCTGCAACGGTAATTCTCGCTATGGGAGCTGGAAAAGAAGCTGCTGTGGAGATGGATAACTATATCAAGAATAACAACTAAAAAAATAGAACTAGATGAAGAGGATATTTATGGAAAATGCAAACGAAAAAATAGTCATCACAAAAAAAGAAAATATTATTCATATGGTTAAGTTCACTTTGTTTTCAATCTCTGCTGGAATCATTCAAGTAATATCATTTACCATTTTAAATGAATTTACAAAAATGGCATATTGGCCAGCGTATTTAATCGCTTTGACACTATCTGTTTTGTGGAATTTCACATTGAATCGAAAATTTACATTTAAATCCGCAGCAAACATACCAGTTGCGATGATGAAAGTTGCAGGATACTATGCATTGTTTACACCTCTGTCAACGTTGTGGGGAGATGCTCTTGTAAACTTTGGTTGGAATGAATATATTGTATTAGTAGGAACAATGCTTATTAATTTTATTACAGAATTCTTATTTACTAGATTTGTGGTGTATCATAATAATATCAATACAGCCGTAAAAAAATAATCGATGCTTAATAAGCACCGATTTTCTTTTTATTTGTTTTGATTATGCTCCTAGATTAATTGGAACAAATACTCTTGTTGCTAATTCTTTGTCTAGCATATATAGTCCAGCATCTTTAACTAACTTTACTTTTTCAATTAAATTCGAGAAATTATCTTCCTCTTCAACTTGTTCATCGACATACCATTGTAATAAACTAACGCTTGCATAATCCATTTCTTCAATTGCCATTTTCATAAGGTTATGAATTCTTTTTGTAACCTTTTTTTCATGAGCTAATGAAGCTTCTAAGACTTCTAAAACTGATTTGTAATCATTTTTAGGAGAATCCCAATTGGTAATATCTACTCTGCCTCCGCGTTCATTGATGAAATTCATGAATTTTTGAGCGTGAGCCATTTCTTCTTGAAATTGAATGTCAAACCAATTTACAAACCCATCTAAAGATAGAGTTGCTAAATAGTTTTTCATTGCTAAGTATATAAATGCTGATTCGATTTCGAAATTAATTTGACTATTGATTGCTATTTCTAATTTTTTATTCATTTTTATCACTCCTTTTATAAATATATTATAACATATATCACGATGTATCTCAATTGAATTGCACTTATCACAGGATAGAATCATAGAATGCTTCAAGTTCATCGTAATGTTTGATTTTGATAATTCTACCAGAATAATTTTCGAGCATCTTATCGATTCTTGGAATATTGTTTATAGGAAAACTTTGTATGTATTCTATAAACTTTGGGTCTAAAATAGTATTATCAAATTTAGGAGCGATATCTTCTCTAGGTATTCCTGATTTTGTTCTATTAATAACATTTTGTATGCAAGTATCTCTATCGATATCAAAATATAGGATGGTATCCGCATGTTGCATCCGCAGTGTTAGTGTATTGGTGTAATTTCCATCTATAATAAATGTTTCATTCTTTGAAATAAATTCCGTGATTTTTACACTCAATTCGTCTCTAGTAATCTGATGTTTATTATCAATATGAAAGATTCTGTCCAAGTGTAGTATTGGGTAATGTAATATCTTATGCAAACGTTTAGCACAAGAAGATTTGCCACTTCCAGGACAACCAATAATTAAAATTCGTTTCATATAACCTCCCAAAAATTGTTTAAAGGGCTCTTGCAAGCCCTTTTTATTATAAATTCATATCGTCTACATTGTCAAGATATTCTTTAATTGGTTTGATGATAGATGTAACAGTTCCCGGTACAAATGGATTCTTAAGTCCAGCACTACCTAGTAAATTCACGAAACTTTTTGAACCACCCAATTTACACAATGCTAAATAATTTTCAAATGCTTTATCATGATTTTCTCTAGACATAACGAAATATTGGAATGCACATACTTGCGCTAATGTGTAATCTATGTAATAGAATGGCATACCAAAAATATGGCCTTGTCTGAACCAATAGGTTCCTTTTTTCATAAACTCATCATCACCGTAATCTTTATAAGGTAAATATTTTTCTTCTATTCTTTTCCAAGTAGCTTTTCGTTCATTCGGAGTCATTTCAGGTCTTTCATATACTTCATGTTGATATTCATCAACTGCTACTCCATATGGTAAGAAGGTAATAGAACTAGCTAAATGATTAAACTTGAATTTGACGGTATCTTCTAAGAAGAAGTCTTTCATCCATGGCCAAGTCAAAAATTCCATACTCATAGAATGAATTTCTGCAGCTTCCATTGTTGGCCAACGATACGCAGGTATCAAGTTTTTGCTTTGGTAGATTTGAAATGCATGACCAGCTTCATGTGTTAACACTTCTACATCATGAGAGGTGCCGTTAAAATTTGCAAATATATATGGAGTTGAATATCCAGGTATAAATGTACACCATCCACCACCAGATTTTCCAGCTTTTGCATCTAATTCTAGGACTTCCATATCTACTAAACGATTGAAAAACTTACCAGTTTCAGGAGATAATTCATCATACATTTTTTGAGCTCTTTCAACTTGCCATGCTCGATCGCCCTTAGGCGTAGGGTTCCCTGATTTAAATGATAAAGTCAAATCATAAGATTTCGGATTTTTAACACCAATTCTTTTGGCTTTTCTAGCGGTCAATTCACTTACTAAAGGAACCACATCATTCAATATTTGATCACGGTACGTTTTAACATCTTGAGCGTTATAATCTGTTCTTCCTAAACGATCATAACCCAATTGTACATAGTTTTTATAACCTAGTTTTTTTGCGATAGAAGTACGAACTTTAACCATTTCATCATAGATTCTATCTAAATCCGTTTCTTTTTCAGCTAAAAACCCAGAAACTGCCAGTTGTGCGCGGTGTCGAACATCTCGATCTAGATTTTGAAAGAACGGAGTCATTTGACTTAAGTTATAGACGCCACCTTCGAACTCGATTTTAGCACTAGCCATTAATTTTTGATACTCAGTACTTAATTTATTTTCTACTTGTAAATCTGGAATGATTTCAGTAGAAAATGTTTTTTGTTCCAGTTCTGCCTTATCAAATAATAATTTGCCTAATTTTTTCTCTAATTCTTTACGGTGTTTTGAAACCAATAATTTTTTATCGAACTTATTAAAAAATTCTTGTAAAATTGGATTACTTTCGTCCATAAAGTTTTGTTCTTCTTCATAGAATTTGTCGGTTGTATCAACAGCACTTCTGATAAACGCTAAATTCTCTGTTGTATCTAGTTCATCCATTAATTTAAACATGTTTTCAATTGCGTTAATTTCAGTTTCTAAAGATTCATTTTCTCCAACTAAAGATGTCAGAGTCTCAATGTCTTTTTGAAGTGTTACCATATCCGGTCTTTTATACTTAAATTCACTAAATTTCATATGCTACCTCACTTTTATTTTGTTATTATTAGTGTATCATAAATGCTTTTAAAACGCTAGCGTTCTGATATTAGGATTTATAAAAAAACAATTCAGCTGTTTACTGAATTGTTTTTATTCACCTATGATTTTAACTAATACTCTTTTATTTCTTTTACCATCAAACTCGCCATAAAATATTTGTTCCCATGGACCAAAGTCTAATTCACCATTTGTAATAGCGCAAATAACCTCACGTCCGAACAACTGTCTTTTTATATGAGCATCTGCATTATCTTCATAACCATTATGCTGATATTGACTATAAGGTTTTTCAGGAGCAATCTTCTCTAGAAAAACTTCGAAATCGTGGTGCAAACCGCTCTCGTCATCATTGATAAAAACAGAAGCAGTGATATGCATTGCATTTACTAAAACGAGCCCTTCTTTGACAGTACTTTCATTGATTGCCTGTTGAATCTGATGCGTGATATTAATATATTCTCTTCGACTGGTTGTATGAAACCATAACTCTTTACGAAATGATTTCATGGGTGTCTCCTTTTTGCGATTTCATTTTTGATAGAGTTAGGATCAATCCTAGTGCAATTGATAAGAACCCAGCCATTAAAATTCGATAATTTTCAGGTAACATAAATGTTATGGTATGTGCCGGAATCCAAAATAATGGAATTGTTCTGACAATGACAAATCCAAAAAAATGTTTCCAATCAATTGTTTGAATAATGGTAGATAAAGACACTTTTTGATTTGAGTTCGAATATTTTAAGTCAATGAACGTATCTGTTACTCGATGTAATATCATAAAGGTTGGTGCGAAGATTACATTCATTATCAAACTGATCATGAATGCTCTATATAAATTACCTAAAAACTCTGTATTCGCAATGCTTGGAAGAATACCAGAATCCATTGCTCCAACAACGCCTAGTGCGAATACTTTAAACATTAAGACGAATGTCATTCCTAACATCCCCCAAATGATAAATCTAGGTACGACACCCTTTCTGCAAAAATATTTGCCAGTCCGAATACGGCCAGCTAATAATTCGCCCATAGAGGCTAAAATAGATGTCTTTACAAATCCCATGAGATATGGATAATTTTCAGTTAAATACTCAAATCCAGTTCGGGTAAAAGGAATTGCAAGTATTAAGATTATTATAATAAAGACGAAAACAAATAAAAAGTCAAATTTTTTCATAAAAACACATATACAGTCAAGCTCTTTACTGTATATATTCCCTTCTTAAAGTTGTATACATTATATCATATTTGAGTTTCCTTCAGAAAAAAATAGTTTAAATTCAAAATTAAATAATGTATAATTTTTATATAGACTGAAACTGGAGGAAGAATATGGAACAACTTAAAGAATTTTTTGAGAAAATACCGAATGCAAAAATCCTTGATGTTGGTACTGGCAGAGGAAATTTTATTGCGTTGATTGATCGCCTCTATAAAGACTATCAAGAAATTATTGGAATCGATATTATCGATGGATTTGTTAAAGCTGCTAGTAATGCTTTTAAACAAAATAAAAAAGTCAAATTTGAAAAAAGAGATATTCTAGATACAGGATATGAAACCGAGAGTTTTGATATCGTTTGTTTATCAAATTCATTACATCATTTAGCAGATATCAAAAGCATGATTGAGGCGATGGAAAAATTGGTAAAACCAGGTGGCTATTTGCTATTTAATGAAATGATGAGTGATCATCTCAATAATAGTCAAGTTAGTCATAAATTGATTCATCATTTCAGCGCGAAACTAGATCGAGAAATAGGATTGACTCATAATGAAACATATAGAAGACAAGAAATTATCGATGTAGTCAAAGAAAATACCACATTTGCTGTGGTTGATACGTGGAATATGAAGGTTCCAATTGAAGAAATTTCACCTGAGCAGCTTACATCATATATTGAAATGGTGGATATATTAGTAAATCGAATGCCTTTGGATAAACAAGAAAACCACAAAGAAGAAGCAATGACCATTAAGAAATATATCCAAGACAATGGAATGCAGGGCTGCACACAAATTTTAATTATCTGTCAAAGAAAGGTTTAGATAAATTTACTGTGCATAAACAAAAAGATAAATTATAGCTAATAATTTACCTTTTTATTATTTTTAGCATACTTATAGTAGATTTGCTTCTTGAGCGATCTGTTCAATAATATGGGCTTCATATAGTTTAAAACACATAATTTAACGAACAGAGTTTAAATTCCAATATGAAGATGTCGATTTACTGTTTTATGATATAATATGATGATATAATATAATTATATAAGTATTTCGGTTAAAACCGTTATTACATAATTTGTGTTTGAATAAATTCTGGTTCTCCAGAATCCTCAAAATCAAATTGTCTTTCAAAAGTCATAGGTACTCTTGAACTAAGAAGTAAAATATATTCAGGTTCGCCAGAATCTTCAAAATCAAGCATTAAAATATATTCAGGTTCACCAGAGTCTTCAAAATCAAGCAATAAAATATATTCAGGTTCACCAGAGTCTTCAAAATCAAGCAGTAATATATATTCAGGTTCACCAGAGTCTTCAAAATCAAGTAGTAAAATATATTCAGGTTCACCAGAATCTTCAAAATCTAATAGAGCGGGTTTATTTACTTCGTTAATATCCTGTGCATTAACTGTGAAAAATCCAAATCCAAATAGCATAACAAATAATAATATAATTTTTTTCATTTAATTCACCTCACACACATTATACTTTTTTTTGGTTTTGCTATACAGCGCACATATGTCACATTTTAAGGAAAACACTATGAATTCGATGGAACTTTGCAACTACCTTGAAAAAATTAGATATGGAAGAAACGTCTCTCAAGAAGAATTTGTTGCTGGTATCGTTTCAATTCGACAATATCAAAGATACAAAATTGGCGAGAGTGTTATTCCTTACGATAAAATTGAACAATTTGCAGAAAAATTAGGTTTGAACTCAAAAAAACTATTATCTGAGTTTGAAAAAGAGAAAAGTTTACAATACGCAAAAATCAATGCGTTTTATAATGCAGTTGCAAACAATGATTATAAAAATGCAATTCAACTTAAGAATAAGTTAGACCATGATCTCATTATTTCTTCTGAAGGGAAAAAATATTATGAGCATGCAAATATTGTTTACAAGTACTATTCTAGAGAGTATACCTTAAATGAAGTTATAAACAAAGTGACCGAGCTAATAAATTATCCAGAAATATTAAAACAGCAGTATTTTACAGATGTCGAAGTACTGATTTTAAGTTTCTTATTGAGTGTCTTTATTGGTAAGCAACAAGAAATGCTACTGAATCGATTAAATTCATTGTTTGATAGTTCTGATAATATCATGTCTGGTGACAGTGATTATATATACACTTTGATACTAGTGCGTATCGCAAAGGTATTTGGAATCAAGAAAAATTTTCCAAAAGTAATCTATTATTGTGAAATAGGTTTAGAAAGAGGAATCGCTCATAAACAATACTACTTGTGGGAATATTTCTTTTATTATAAAGCTTTGGCTCACCACGCTTTAGGCCAAAAAGAACAATTTGACGATGCTCTCCTTAGATGTTTTAATGTGCTTACTATGGAAGGGAATCATTCTAAAATGGTGAAATTCACTTCTTTAATCGAAAAAGACTTTAAAATTAATTACAAACAATATGTTGTCAATTTAATTATATCACCTGATAAAAACGATTTAGAATAAACTAAATAAAATAATATGTTATTTTGTTGTATGCTTTCCTATAGTAACGATTTTGTTCCCACAGCACAAAAACATCATTATTTTTTGTATTGGTTTTTAGATAAATCTATGGTAAAATTAGATGATAGCAAATGTAAACTTGAAAAGAATTATACAATAAATAACATTTGGTTGTACCTCATGAGCTAAAATGTTTTTGTTTTTAATTTTTTTTTCTATCTAAATTTATATTTACCTATGATACTCGTTTATAATTTTTGTAGTAACATTGTGTGGAATGTGGGTCTAAAGTTTTGTTATTTTAGTTTATTTACTGTCATTTTATACAATATTCTAATTTTTCCGGGCTTATGAAAATTTATGATATCGTTTACATCTTTTTTTTTGAGACAGGCATTGTTTTTAATGATTAAATTATATATAATTGTTTTTAAAATTTACAGTTTTTAAGGATATTTTATATTTAATGCATAATAATACAAAAGAATAGGAGAATAACATGAAGAATATTTACAAATTAATTTTAATGGTTTTTGTAGTTTTTGCATTTTTAGGATGTGGAGAAGATGTTACAACCGTTGCGACAACCGCTGCAACAACAGTAGCTGCTACCACAACAGCTGCAGTTACCACAGTAGAAACCACCGTAGTTACTACAGTTGATCTTGATCCTGTATTTACTGGAGTTCAAGATGTTGTAGTATTAAAAGGGGATTCTGCATTTAATGTGTTAAGTGGAATTACTGTTTCCGATAACGAAGATGGTGACCTTTTCTCTAGTATCACTGTTAGTGGTACTGTAGATGTTGATGTTGCAGATGATTACATAATTATACTTACTGTTACGGATTCAGCAGGCAATGAAGTTTCTGAAACCTTTACGGTTACCGTGGAACCAAGTGTAGATGAAGCAAATGCATTATTAGATGTAAGTGCTATTTCACTTGATATTGATAATCTTGTTATACCAAAAACTGGTGAGAATGGAACTAGTTTTTATTGGGTTTCAGATCAACCAGAAGTTATCACTAAAAAAGGTTTTATTATTAAACCTGGAATTGGTTATGACCCTGCGGTTGTTACCTTAACGGTTAAAGCTATAAATGGTTCTTTCTCAGACTATTTTGATTTTCAATTAACTGTTCAACCAAATGAAGAACTTACGGGACCTATCTCGATGAGAACTGTTCCATTTGAAGGAACAAGTGATGAGTATGTTGTTGCAGATCAAGCAGCAGTTTCATTATATTTTGTAGATAACGGAAATGTACCTTATATAGATATTGAAACATTCCTATATTTAATCGAAGGTGCTATTGACCCAACAATCATTTCATTTATACCTGTAGGTGATGATGGTCTTACAATCGAATATAGCGTTGATTATGAAGATTTTGATGGCAGTACAGTTACAGAAACATATACTGCTTATGTAGACTTCACTTTAAATACATTCACAGTAAACAGTTTTAGTTTCTTTGGATCTTATATCGCTGAAACATCTTCTGATTATGGTGAAGGATTAACTTATGTAGATGCTGATTATGGCGATCCAAATGAAGTTACAATACCACTTGGATTCTATAATATAGATTTATTAATGTATGATGATGGTGTAGATATGAATTACCTAATGCCTTTCCATGTAGCGGACTTAATTTTCGCTGGTGATGTATATTATGATGTATATTATAATGGAGATAAATTATGGGGTATTGACACCTTTGGTTTAAGCGGTAGTGATGCTGCTGATTTACTTCTTCAAGACCAAATTAGAGTGAGTTCTTCTAACACAGAAGACATTCCAGAAGATCTTAAATGGGCAACCTATAACTTCTTAGGACTTGCTATGGATTACTTCTATGGGCTAAGAAATACATATGATGTAGATACGTATTTAGAAATTCTTTCTGCTACAGCTTCAAAATTTATTGATGCTAGAAATGATGTTGATTTCTATTCTGAAGTATTCTACACGGCATATAATTTAGATGATTTACATACATCACATATCTTTACTGGATATTATGAAGAACCTTATCTTATGCAAGTATACTTGAATGATTTAGGACCTAAAACCATTAACTTCTACGAAGGTTTATGGGCGGTACAAGACATAATGGATCTCAAATATGGTTCTTATGAAAACTTACCTGAAGATGCTATACTTGATGATGGTAAAACAGCTGTATTCTATATAACTGGATTTGATATAGATTCACCAGACAGATTCCACGAATTCCTTCAATTCCTTCCTGCTGAAATAGAGAATGTTGTTATTGATTTATCATATAACACCGGAGGAAATGTTGGTGCAGTACTTAGAATGTTTGGTTATATGACAGAAGATGCAAT
>Ga0222658_1000498_pt1 | contig 20915 bp, 16 predicted proteins | sample AntAcemetagen476_FD_179830 | JGI IMG/M metagenome (GOLD analysis project Ga0222658, IMG submission 179830) | Saline water microbial communities from Ace Lake, Antarctica - #476 | ecosystem: Environmental > Aquatic > Non-marine Saline and Alkaline > Saline | place: Antarctica: Ace Lake... | reverse complement strand
ATTGTTGATGCTATTGCAGCAGTCCCCCGAGATGCTAACGACATGCCACTGGAGCCAGTGACGTACACGATGGAAGTGAAATAAGTATGTTATTGCGAGATGAAGATTTCGTACAAAAACGAGTTAGGACAACATAAACCCATCTTTGTTAAACACGTGCCAGTTACACTACGAACGTCCACGCACCCTCCTTTGTTTGTTGTAGACGTTTGTTGTGGTACGTTTTGTTACATGAAACATATCGAGAATATCGGTGCTCTGCGCTATTTTATTTCGATCATCATTGGCTCGAATTATCGAGTAGTTAGCCTTCAGGAAGACGGGGAAGATGTTGAAGGTGATTTTTTAGCAACGATAAGCAAGAAAGTTTTTATTCTGACGGAGCAAAAAGATGGAAGGAGATGCCCAATAATTGTGAGAAAATGGAAAAAGGGAACGCAGAAATCTATGCCAATTCCATTGATGGGAGAGATACATACAACGTCATTCGTAGACTTGGATGCCCAAATTTGGAAACTCACAAAATCAGGTTCTGCTGCTGCCATACTACAAGGATACAAACCAATGTTTGGCGAACTAAAGTATCAATTATCTCTCACAAAGTAGAGAAAAACAGCCCATGCAATTTCTCTTTTTCAATTCGCAACTTAATTACGCCCGATGAAACATCAAACACGTATTTATGATAAAACTACTTTTATAGTCTCAATATTCTTCGTCAATTCATTAATATACTTCTTGTCCAATCTATCGGTCAAAATTTCTAAAACACTATCCATAAACCAAATCTGCTCATCTTTAGGAGCATTAAACTTTTCCCATACTTCTTCTCCCATATCTCGCAAACTGTGTACAACGGAAATTGTATTATGCGTACGATCTGCACAGCTAATGAGAAGCGCAGATATTGAGTGGTGCTTTAGACCATCCAAATATTGTAATTTTCGCTCCTTCCAAGGAAGTGATTTGTCTTGTTCCGTTACTTCTTCTACGTACTGCAATACCTCTTTCCCGAATTTTTCTTCTATCTCTGTACGAACTTTTGTACGCTCCTCATCATTCTCGACATCCTCAATTACATCATGAAGTAATCCAGCTATACATGTATTTTCATCTGCACCCCAATGAACAAGTAAACCAAAAACTGCAATAGGATGATTGATATATGGAGATCCATCTGCTTTTCGTGTCATTGTTCCATGAATACGTACAGCCATTTGTATCGCTGATAATAATCTGTCAGATAGGAACTTTTCATTCATGTGCATAATTTACCACGATCAAAAGAATTTAACTTGATAAGATGTTGGACTACGGGCATTCACCCCTTTAGTTCCCCTCTGCCCCCTTCGCCCAAAAGGTGGAAACAAAATTCCGCCAAAAGTCCACAAGCTGCACCCACACACCTGCGCTGATGCTATGCTACGCACATGCGCACCCGCTTCGCACCATCGCCAACAGGTTTACTCCACGTAGGTGGATTACGTACTGCTTTGTATGCGTATCTAATTGCAAAACAGACTGGTGACGAATTCATTCTGCGTATTGAAGATACAGACAGAGAAAGACATGTGGATGGTGCCATAGAGAACATCCTGAACACATTGTATTGGGCTGGATTAAACCCTGATGAGGGCGTGATGATGGAGAAGGGGGTAATAGTTCAAAAAGGAGATAAAGGCCCTTACGTCCAATCTGAGAGACTGGATATATATCGCAAGTACGCTGACGAACTTCTCGAAAGTGGCAACGCATACTATGCATTTGATACAAAAGAAGAGATTGAACAGATGCGAAATGAGCAGAGGAAAGATGGTATTGCGTCACCTAAGTACGATGCCGCTGCGCGTATGAAAATGAAGAACGCGCTGACGCTTAGTGAGGAAGATGTACAGGCGCGACTCAAAGCAGATGAGCCGTACGTGATCCGCATGAAGGTGGATCCGGATCAGATAATTACTTTTCAGGATGATATTCGTGGCCAATGCACTTTTAAAGGACACGAAGTGGATGACCAGGTTCTCTTAAAAAGTGATGGGTTCCCGACCTACCATCTGGCACATGTTGTGGATGACCACCTCATGGATATAGGTCTCGTGCTGCGCGGTGAGGAATGGCTCAGCTCGCTACCAAAGCACTTACTCCTCTTCCAATATCTTGGCTGGAAGGAGCCACGTTACGCACATGTTCCATTGTTGCTCAACCAAGACAAAACCAAGTTGAGCAAGAGGCAGAACGATGTAGATACAGATCACTACATCCAAAAGGGATACATGCCAGAAGTTATGGTTAATTTCTTAAGCCTCCTCGGCTGGAACCCCGGCACAACGCAGGAAAAATTTACTATCACGGAGCTACAAGAAGCCTTCTCATTGGGTCGCGTACAAAAGTCTGGAGCTGTATTTGATACCGAAAAACTCGACTGGCTACAGGGGCAGTGGATTCGGGAAATGGAGACTGATGTTTTCGCAGGACGCATCCAGCCACTCGTTCCAGCCGCACAGGATGATGCTGATTTCGTAAAAAAGGCAGCTCTCATCCAAGACCGTATAACGTTCTTTAATGAAGCACCTGAAATGCTTGGTTACTTCTACGAGGAGCCAAAAGTAACTATTGATCTGCTCGCGAATAAAAAGCAGAAAGTATCTGCAGAGCAATTGCCGGAGATTCTGGATGCGATCATTGAAACACTAACGGAGATCCCTGAGAAGCAGTGGAACGAAGATGATCTTAAAGAAAAGCTCTTCGCACTCGCCGATGAAAAGGATCTCAAAAAAGGACAAGTGCTCTGGCCTCTCCGCGCAGCCCTAACGGGCTTGCCGTACAGCCCTGGAGCATTTGAAGTTGCATCTGCACTCGGGCAGGAAAAAACATTGGAACGACTCAAGGCAGCAAGGGCGATCTGCTAATTGTTGCCACAATCAAATCAGCGTACAATCACAGCCAATGCAACATAAGCACGAAGATCTTGAAGTGGAGATCAAACCAGGCGAGAACCGCGCCATCATCGCGGGGAAAACTGCCGTGTCTTTTAAAAAATTTGTAGCACTTATTCTTCAGCGCAAAGTGACTACACTGTTTAAGGAATGGGGCGACGATCCTGTTGTGGTCAGCAGTGAGCTGCTCACAGGTCTGGCAAGCGCTCCGCAAGATTCACAAGATAATCAAACGCACCTAGTACTTGTAACACTTGGCGCAGGAATAATGTTCGGTATCTTCCTCTTCGCATTAATCCTTGTCGTCCTCTCTGTACTCGATATGCCACTCAAGACAAGTGAGTTTGCTGTGCTTGCCGGAGGACTTTTTGTACTAGCACTGATAGTCACTTTTCTCTCAAGAATCAAACGCCGGAAGCGTGGTGAAAAAGTGGTAGAAACTATGGAGAAACTTGCGAGTCTGTTGTCTAAATAGAACATTAGTAATTTAGTGCTCCGATGCAACCGCAAATAACTTCTTTGACGTCACTGCTTCACTGCTTCACTGTTTTACTGCTTCACTCTGCCACTGTTGAATGAATATCCAGGAAAACGTTCCCCTTAGGCCCAAAACCACCATGCGCATTGGTGGCACAGCTCGCTATTTTGTTGAGCTCAAAACAAAGGAAGATGTGCAGGAAGCAACCGCTTTCGCCACATCCCACAACATACCGATCGTTGTGTTTGGAGGAGGCTCAAATACCATTTTCGCTGACGGTGAGATCGAAGCACTCGTCGTTCGTACCACTGCCAATGCAGTACAAATAGAAAATAATTGTATAACGGTGGAAGCCGGTAAGAACCTCGCAATGCTTATAAACGAGCTTGCGGAACAGGGCTTAGATCTCTCTCCTCTTACCGGGATTCCTGGTTCAGTTGGTGGCGCTATCTTTGGCAACGCAGGACAAGGTCCAAAAGGAACTTGGATCGATTCTTTTGTTGAATCTGTAACTGCATACGTAGATGGAAAGTGGAAAGAGTTCTCACGTGACGAGTGTAAATTAGGCTACCGCAACTCCATATTTAAAAACCAATCTCAAGCCCTAGCCCCAGTAATCTGGTCTACAAATCTCTCCATACCAACCCTACCTGCCGCCGAGATAAAGGCAGAAATTGATCGACTCCTAAACAAGAGGTTCGAAACACAGCCGCATGTAAAAACTGCAGGATCGTGCTTTAAAGCAACGGATGAAACGCCAGCATGGGGACTTATTGATGAAGCTGGATTGCACGGACTGAAGATTGGCGATGTGCAAGTAAGTGAAAAACATGCGAATTTCCTGCTCAATGAAGGAGAAGCCTCATTTGAGGATGCCGCAGCAATCGTTCAAAAAATCCGCGACTCAATAAATCAGCCACTCGAAGTCGAGATGAGATTCATAAAAAATGACGGACTCTCCCTGTTCTAATGTGCGCACCAGAACTTTGCCCTCGGCTCAGCGCATCAGTACGTGATACATCACCTGCGCTGCTTCAGGCACTCGTAAATAGGATGTGCACATCAGCACAGATGGCTGCATTTCGTCTAACGAAAGCACCTCATCCATGCGACAAATGTGCGCTAATGGGCAAGGGGTTTGCCCGCCCGGATAACTCGGTCGGACGGGGAAACGGGTAGGCGGACTGTAGGCGAGCGAGCTAAAACGGCAAATCCTCAACCTTCACTTCGGATTTATACTGCACATCCGGAACAGTAACACCCTCTGGTGCTGCAGGAGTTTCTGCAGATGGTGCAGGTGCAGGTTTAGCAGCATCTGCTGGAGACGCTTTTTCGGTCGGAGTGGCTGCGGGACGTGCCGTACCTGAAGACTGCACAGTTTCTTGCGCTACAGAACTAGCAATTCCAAGAAGTGAAACTCGTTCTGCAATTACCTCAGTTGTGTAGCGTTTTTCGCCACTCTGCGTTTCCCAACTGCGCGTTTGCACACGTCCGGAAACGTACACGCGCATGCCTTTCTTAATGTACTTGCTCACCTCCTGCGCCAGATCTCCCCACACAACTACATTGTGGAACTCAGAGCGCTCTTGGTTTTCACCAGACTTATCTTTCCAGCGATCATTTGTAGCAATGCCGAGCGACACTACTTGTTGCCCGCTTGTTGTTGTTCGCACTTCTGGATCGCGAGTTGCGTTACCTACAATTTCCGCAGTATTGACTGCGTCTGTAACGAGTGAGGCTTCCTGTATTGCTGGAAGTTGACCATCTTTTGGATCGAGCATAATCATATCTAGTGCCACAATCTTGGTCTTAGAGCGCTTTTCACCAGATTTTGTATCATCCCAAGAATCTGTTTGCAGGCGTCCGCTAACAAAAACCTGCGAACCGGGATTAAGATACTGACCGGCAATGTCTGCCATGCCGCCCCATACAGTCACAGTATGGAAGCTCTTACCAGTTTGCTGTGCTCCCGACTGATCTTTAAATGAATATGGAACAACAAGATTTAAGTCAGTCACACTCGTACCACTGGGTGTCTGACGTATTTCTACTGGCTGTGTCTGGTAACCGATGATGTGTATACGATTGTATGAATACATGCTTTTGATGGGAAAAATGGAATTAGAGGATGCCTCGATCAAATGCCTATGGTTGGCGTGCTTGCGCGCTGAAGCCTACTGCACAAGCGTGCCTGCACGCCGAAGCTTTTTGCGCAGGCGTGGACAACTGTACACCCTAAAATTTACACATCAACAATCCGATGTTGCACCAAAGAAAAAGCATGGCGCACCAAACTTGGAAACGTGCGCATGATGGAGCGTTTGAAGTACCATACAAGCCGTGCATAAAATGCTACATCGCACGGGGTGCTTAAAAACCATATTTACGCTCGGTATGGGAATGATTATTTGTATAGGAATGCGTGGAATGGTTTATGCACAGAATTTGAATGGAGACATGCTGTATCTAAATCACTTCCCTCCAGATACATGGGAAGATGTAGAGACAGATTTAAAAAGAATTTCAGACCCCGACTTCAAAGGGTCGGAGGATGGGAACATTCACAACGCAGAATGCGGCGGTTGGGACTGGGATATTTCCGCAGTAAATAAAATCGCAAGAGTATCTGGTCTTCCAGGACGAGACGCTGATGCATTTGCACAAATCGATCTTGGTATGGGCAGTAGAGAAGAAGTTGGGGGACTACTAAACGATGGCTTTATATTCCCGGATACAAGCCATGTGTGGGGTTGGACTAGCGACTGTAAACCGGGTTACCCGTGGTATTACAAAAACAATACTCCGTGCAAGAATACGAGAGAATGTGCTGATTTCTACGGGCGCTTAAACCGATGGCAAAAGCCAATATGGACATGTGTGAACCATAACAGTCTATTGCCAAGTGTAAAAAACGTGTGGGGAAAATGCCGAGAACGTAAGCAGAACGACAATGGCTCAATGCACGAACCCGATAGGCCAGATTCACTAAGCAGCTGCGATGAAGTGCGATTTCAGGGTTGGTACTATTGTTGTACAAGTGGCAGGGTAACCCAGCTCAAATACGAAGACTGTAATGAAAACAATAAATGGCCATGCCTTGACCACCCGGACTACGGCATGGGAATAATCGAATGGAAAGTATTTATCCCGCTGAACCCTATTACTGGGGTTGGGACATGGATCACATGGTATTTCGCAAGGGACAAAACCCGCAATGCACTGCGCTGCGAAGGAGATGGGGCAAAGGGAGATGGGGATAACTTAATAGATTTTAATGGGGAACGATTGGAACGTAGTGGTGATCGTGTCGAGACAGGTTGCCGTGTTGGACGTGGCCCAGGAGAAGTAAACAATCCAGACCCCGATTTTATTGTAGACCCAGGCAGACCAGTACAGGTTTGGATCCCTCAGCCAGATTACGCAGAAACGGCTCCACAGCTCAAAGAAATTGTCCCTCGCCAATTTGTATCGTTCTTTCGGCGTTACAACAATGCATCGTATGAACGCGATGATCTCTCTCAATATGTACCGCGTGATCAAGCTTCAATGAGTGGCATCCCATTTAATTGTTTTGGGTTGTATTACGAATTCGATCCCAAGCTAATTACTACAGTTTCTGAGGACTACCGTTGCATCGTAGACATGACTAACCATCGTCGAGATTTTGAGAGGCTCAAAGATACGCAAAAAGGAACGGGGAATTTTGGGGAAGAACTGAACTACCCAGATCCTCCTTTCTGGGACGCGCCAATCCCTCCTGAGCCCAGCCATACAGAATTTCCACCTACCGGTCCAAGACCATTTATTTTCGGAGCAAGGAGCCTGTGGGGAAACGACTTCCTCAACGTTGTAGCAGATGGAAGCAACACCGTAGATAGTAAGGAGGGACGCTACGAAAAAGGATTCTTGGAACTTGAAACAATGGAAATGCGCCCCACAGTGCAGATGACAGAAGACGAACCACGCTCCACTGGTTCATTAATGCGCGCATTTGATGACACAGTTGCAGACGTAAACCCAGAGCGCAGCTTTGTGGAACTGTGGCAGGAGATCGGAACAAAGGAACAGGTTTTGTTCACACCTCCAAAAATCCGCATGGCCCTACCTACGGCGTGGTCCATAGGACTGGACCCACTGGACCCACTTTTCTCTCCGAAGCCACTCGAGGAGCTCACTGCAAACTGGAAAGAAGATCCACTCATGCAATCTATCGAAATCCAACTAGAAGTACGTGATGATCTGCTTGGCGATATCGCTCAGTACATTCTCAACACAGTGATACCGCAAGTAGAGCAGGAGACAATGAATATTGTGGTGCCTCTGGCCTCACCGCCAGAGCTCAGATCTATAAAGGAAGGATGGTGCCATTGGTATAAGTACCAGAATAAAAAAGGAGACTGTGACCAAGTAAACAATGGAGAGCTGCAGGAACTACTCGATAAGTTGGAGGAGTATGCAGTGCGAATAGACGAATACCGGAAGCTTCGTGCAGAGCTGAGCGAGTACCTCAGCAAATATTTGAATTTCCGCCAAGATGTATTGGGGAATGTGGCAGATTGGTACAAAGAAAATCTGGAGTTCTTCCGAGAGTTCGAAACATCGAAACAGCAACTCTTGGCGCTACAGGCCAAGTGGCAGGAATATCAGAGGATTTACCGTGAATACGACGAGATAACCAACATGCCATGGTGCATGAATACACGATTCACAACTCCTATTTATTCGCTCTTGGATCCGTGGGCAGAATGCCGATGCAGAGGTGAAACGGAAGACAGACCAGGTTGTTTGCCAGACCCGCCGGACTGCTCCGACGGAATTGATAATGATGAGGATGGACCAATTGATGGTGCCGACATCGATTGCGATAACCCCCCACCATACCATGCACGTCGCATGCGATACTGGGACCCATGGTGTATAGAAACAACTAAAGCCGAATTGCTTGAGGCCGCAGGAGGTACCGATATACCCGATATGGTTCTAGACCTAAGCCACTTAAGTGTAAGTACTGGAGTACTTAAAATTCCGGTTCTGGAACCAGTTCAGGTTCAGTACGATCTGGCTCTTCTTAGGCCACCTTCTCCACAAACTAAGGATCCAACAATTCCAAGTTTGCCAGAGCTCCCGCCGATTCCATCCATAGTGGAGGGGATGGATGAAAATATAGTGAACTTTGAAGTAAGCGACCCTCCAGAAGTTGGCGTACCAATATTGGATGACTTATTCGCTGTAGAAGAAGTTATTGATTCTCTGGATGTAGAAGACAAGCTCGCTGAAATGAGGGAATCGCACAGAAAATTCTGGGACAGCGTGCAAAAAAATCTCGGAGATAACGATTGCAACCGGTTTAATGAGGGCCGATGTATGCACGTGGAAATGGACCTCAAAGAGAGGCTCACTCGCATTGGATCTCGACCTGCGATACAACTAAAAGAGGATATTCAATCTCACGGAAAATTCCGCGAATCCGCAGGTTCCTTGGGCGACTGCCCCAAGTCTGACTGGGTATGCCAGGTATTACGGTCTGAGTACACATATCCCAAACGGGGATGGCACATTGAAATAGAAGGAGATACGAACAAGCAATTGGAGCCTATCCGCACAAAGATTCTCCAAGATACAATTCAAACTATGAACATCCCCATGAAGAGCCTCCCAATCGAAATATTACCGTCTCTTGATTTCCCACCAGCCATCCCATTGTACGAATGATCTCTCGCTGGCTAATCATCGGCTCACTCATCTTTACATCGACAGTAGTGACACTCCAACATGCGTCTGCTCAGGATGTAAGCGCTGATTCGTGCCAAGAAGCCATCAACTCAGAAATCGCAAAAGAGCTACGTTTCCACAGAGCTGTTGTTTTTGGTGAAATCGCTCCGGAATCCGCACCAATTGGTCATGTGAAATATGACACAAATGGTAAACCTTGGATCAAAATGGAAGAAGATAAATGGGCTTCCATAAAAGAAAAAGATGAAGAAGAAGATCCAATAGAAATTGTTTTCCAAAATGACGACGCAATGGAATCAGATGCTGAAATAGAACCACGAAGAGGAATTCTAGATACCAAACGTACATTAACCCATGAGCTCATTCCGTACCTCATGCAAAGCATGCGCGCGTTGCAGTGCCGCACTCAGGCAATCTGCAATATTGCATTGGAATCCATGATTACATCCCCCGAAGGTGGTGAAAACGCTGTGGAAATCGTTACTGTAGAAACATTGGGGTGTTTGCCAATGTTTAGATCTCCTATCAACGAATGTAGGTTCCCAAGCGAAGGAGGAAACGTGATGGCCTCCGAACAAACCGGCATGCTCGACTACTGCCCAGGCGTGCGAGATGAACTACTGGAGCGTGAAGCCTCACTTCTAAAATTTGTAGTGGAATACGATGCGGCCTATCGCACCATGCTACAGCTTGCAGGGAACTTCGATCTCATGATCCAAGAACTACGTTGGCCATTTACACACACCATCCGAAATGTCGCCTCCATATTGGGAGTTGTATCTCGCATCCCCTGCTTCCTAAGCACCTGTGATTCGTCACCGATTCCATTCCCAGAGATATAATCATGAGATCCATCATGAAATCTCTGGCACAGAATATAGGGGCAAAGTACGCCCTTGGATCCTTGATGATTGTTGCAGTTCTGTTTTTGGCAACAGGTGATAATTGGAAGAACCTGCGTGCAGAACTTAGTGACGCCGAAAATCTGTCACCTAAATATCCAATTCTGGCAAGCTGTAGCGGAAAAGACCATGGGATATTCCCTGTCTATGAAAATATATTGATAGGCAAATCCCCATTTGGAGGAGACCTGGGGCTATCTCCGTCTGGAGACTCTGGTATTGCATGGGTGCCAGGAACAGCTCTCCCAAAACCAGACTCGGAAGATTCGGGAGACCAACCATTCGACTACAGAAAAACTGACTCCGTGGATTTGTGGCGAAGGCAATATCACGAAACTGTAGCCACAATCATTTCCGAGTTTTCGAATGAATCATTGCGGCAAGAAGAGTCAGCGGAAATTAATTGCCTTGGAGAAGAAGATCACGAAATGTTCCCGCCAACCGATCTGCTTTTGGAACTCGCGGCAAAATTACCACCATGGAAAGAAGAATCTGCACGAGAAAAACTCTCGATTTACGACACCTGGACAGTTCTACTGGAATTCCTACGACTCTACGAATGCACACTAACAGAGCGATACTTCTACCTCTACAGTGATGTTATCCGCGAACGAGCGCTTCTCGCGGAGGAGGAGGGTAAAGAATTAACGCGACATCAAATCACAGTAGAAGACGCCGACCAGAAGAGGAAAATTCAGATGGAGTTGGATACGGCGAGGCTGACTTTGGAGCGTGTAATTGCCTTACATTTGGACAGAGCAAAATTGCATGCCATCAATGGTGAGATTGAATGTTTGGAAAGAGCATCAAAAGACATACGAATCGCAACAGCACTGAGTGCAGAAACTGCAGCATGTTTACCACGAATACAAGATGCAAAAAGCCCACTACGTGACCTCGCAGAAGAATAATGAAACGTACTTACCTCTCCATAATCGGGATATTGCTGACCAGCCTTATAGACCTGCCAATAGCACATGGGCAAGGCGTTGTGGGCTACAACCACATCAGGGCAATCACGCTGTATGAAAAAGTTGGAAATGAAGTAGAGCTCCTAATTGAGCATTTCATACCGCAAGTTATGAGGCTGCAATGGGATTGGGATATACAACAAAAGGATATAGACCAGGCAATCCGTAAGGAGTACGAAAATCTCTGCGCAAAGGAAACAGAAGAAACCAGGAAGGACATGACTTACAGCGAGTGTTTTGAACTCGCACGGGAAATTCGTGCATTAGCAGAACGCGAATCCTGGACCCGCGCCCTGGGACGAGACTTACAAATCCTAGCCACAGGCTATGAAGTAAAAATGAGTGGATATACATCGCGAGTAAACGACCTATCAACTCAGGTAACAAAAATAGGGAAAATTTGGCAATCGGGAATCGATAAAATGACCAACCCTGTTAAACAGCGCACTATTCGAGAAGCAAACTGGTCAGACTACCTAACCCAAGACGAGCAAGAAGAAATCGAAACAGAAATTGGTAGTGCGCTTATGGAGCTAATCGAGCAGGACTCGGAAACCTCAAAACAGGAAGTCCCCACGAACACCGCCATATTAGATAAATACTTTGCAGCTGGATGGAGATACAGACATGGCCTTGAAGAATTTTCAGATAGATATGATATCTGTAATCCAAACGGAGATGGAGATGGAACAGAACTCGAACTTGTGAACAAACGATGGTGTGAATTGGAAGAAGCTCTTAAAAAGTTGAAAGAGAAGCTGCCAGAGGAATGGGAACCTCCTATCGCCCCGAGCGAGCAAGTGATATTCAACCCACTTATCCCAAAATCAGGAGGAAATGTTCCATATGCAGAAATTTATATGGCAGAAGATACTGGAAGAGAACCATTCGGCGACGGTGGCGAGATTCCAATAAATATTTGGGCGCATGATGATGATGTGGGCCTCATATGGAAGCGTCCAATTGAACCTGTCCTTCCTGCGCTCATATCACTCGCTGGGGAACCTATTCTTGGTGGCGAGTACCCTGAACCTCCGCCCATCCCGGAGCCGGGAGAAGGCATTTGTAGTCATCCTATTGGTGCACGTGGCTACCTGTGCCGGAAGATACCGAATACACGCTGCCCCTATCCCGAAGAAGATGACGATAGATACGACGTGAGACAGCCATTGGAAATTACTATCAAGCTTTCTGCGTGTGAGAACAAGCTCTCGCCGCCACAAACAATTAGAGAAACAGAGAGCGGTCCAAACATTTGCACACAGGGAGGCTGGCGAGACCCCACAGGTGAAGATGGTGATACGCCAGGGGAGGATCGTAATCTAGTCCCAGATGAATGTAGCAACTGTGTAGCAGACCTTTATTGTGGCAACTGCCCAATGGGCGGCGAAACATACAAAAAAAATGAGAATGGCAGAATACCCATCTGCATCACTAACTCATTACCATTCAAAAGGAAATATGTGATTATCCACGAACTGGTGCACGCCCAGCAATTGTGCAACAAGCCACCAGGAGCAGAATTTAACACCAACACAGATCTCAAAAGTTGTTGTTCTGTCGAATACTATCCACACATCATATCCTGCAAGGCGATGGCAGATGACGATCTGTTGCAAGACATTGATGTTACGATCGAAGAATGCGCATACATGCTGTCTGGCTTTAGCTGCGCTCAGGATCACAACGCATGTGTAAGCGGAACATATGAACAACAATATTTCGAAAGTCTTAAAGAGGTTATTCGTGCTGGTGATGACGAACCATCATGCCAGCAAAGTCTTGAGGACCTGGACGCAAGAGCACTCTCCATCAAAGAAACTCTCAAACGCAGCTGCAGACCAGGTTGCACTGTTAAATATGAAAATACGATCGGTAACAACCTCTGCTATCTCGGACAATGCATAGAAGAATCGGTAGAAGAACACCGTCTGATTCCGGGGAACATGCCATTTACCACAGGTGACCAACGTGCGCCGTGGGACTCCTGTGAAGCACCAGATTCACAAATTGCAGCACTTACAACTGTGCCACCGCAAACACCGTCAAAGATTCCAACCTACAACCCACGTCAGATTCTGCAAAATGTAGAAACAGCAATTTGCCAACTTAACGGCTACCCAAGACTTGCACCTCCTGTTCTATGTGCGACTTCATCTACACGACGTATTGGACTGCCTTTGGAAGGATATTCGGACACAATTGAGAACCTGATAAGCCTACAGCGCGAAGCGATGGCTCAAGCTGCAAGCATGGAAACAAGTTTGGGAAACATTGCTACAAGACTTGGCACAGAGATCCGCAATACATACCTCAATAAGGCAATAAAAGAGCTGGCCGACGTTGTTGGAGCGGCACGGAAAATTGTGGAGCAGATAGGAACTGTTCCTATGACAAAAACAATGTGCCCACGGTTCCATGTTGGAGAAGAGAACAATGGCTGCCAAGCCTTTGAATACGCGAACTAATATGAAACGCATTCTGCCAATCATCGGCCTGCTACTGGTAGCTCCGTTGGCGCATGCCAGTTGCCCAGGCGATGGCGCAGCAGAAATTCTGCAACTCACTCCTGTTTCCAGTCACTACACGCAACAAGTGTTGGAGCGAGCAGATCGAGGTATTCAGTTTGCAGAATCATCTTCATCTAAACCTTTCGACTTCATGGTGCTTCTACTGCCATGGCTAGACGAAGTGCTAGATGCAAGCATGCAATTGGTGGATACAGAAGTGCAGATAGTGGAGGAAGAAAGAAGCTTGCGCCAACACACACCATGCCTCTTCGTGGATGTAGCACTTATTGAGGCAAAAATGGAAGAGGTGCGTTGCAAACTGAGCAACGAAACCATGGATATCGATGAAGGAGGAGGAGAGATAAACCCCGGAAAAATCGCACGGCTTAGGGCTTTGCTACTTTTCCTCAACGAACGAAAGCACCAGCTATTACTCGGTGCAACAAATCCGCATCACGAAGATTATGGATGGCAACAGCGGCAGCTTTTCGATGATCCCACAGATGTCTGGTGCGCCATCATGTACGGCTCGGAGGAAGAGAACAACACTTGCGAACTCATGACAGAAGAAAAATGTTGGGGGGCAGGTGGAGGTGCTGCATTCGATTCAGAATCCGAATGCTGGGCAACATTTCTCGGACGATCGAGAGGTGAACCAGACGACCCTACAAATACAAGCATGTGCCCCTTCCATAGTAACTATCTCCCCCCAACTATCTATGGACTTGGATGCGATGCATCTGTGCTGAATTCCTATAGTTCCAATGATTTAGTAAAACCTGAAATTGATGGGCTCAACACCATTGTAAATGCGCGAGGAACATTGAAAGAAAAAGTGCAATCAATCATAGATGTGTGGTCAGATATCGCTGAACTACTTGGAGAGGAGCTTCCGGAAGGATGGGGAGAAATAGCTGATCTGCCAGAATATGAGCACCAAGATTACAAAGGCTGCTACGAAACGATCGTTCAAGAAATTGAGAACACCACAGACGTAGAACTGGCAAGCGAAGAAGGGCAACTGCGCAGGAACCTAATTTATATTTTAGGCGGCACCAGATGGGCACTACGCGGACCATTCTCTATGGAAAAAGATGACACAAAACTCATGAGAGAATTCGCACAAATGCGCACGAGATGGGGAGGCGCACGAGAGCAAGCAGATGAGCTCAAGTTACCACTGGAATTTGATACGGAAGATGAACAGGATGCAGCAAAGAGAAAGGCAAGCGGGATATCGATCTCTCAGCGCATCGGACAACAAGTTGGGCGCCCGTACTTCACAAGATTCAATAGCCAACAGGCAGTGGAAGAGGCAAGCATTGTTGCCAAAGCAAATGACAATCAACTTGCTCTGAGCAAGGCATTGCAAAGACTCCGAAATGAAAACCGTAAACTTGCTGAACTCGCAATCGCAAAAGATAAAGGTGCGCGAAACTTTGCACGAAAGTTAGCCACCTTACTGCGGGTTTCTTGCATATATCGACCATGCAACATGCAACTCACAAACATTCTTAAGTTGGCTCTTGAAGATACTTGTTTTCCGTTCAGCAAAAAACTTGATGTAGAACTGGCAGAAGGCCAACAATCAGAAGAGCGCTCGCTAAAAACTCCAGACGAACAATGCAAGGAAAATGCAGAGCTCTCATGTGTGCTCCCTAATGGAGATGAGGGTATACAAAAAGCAAAAGATGGCAGGACATGGAATTTTTCTGATGGCAACTGGTCACTTGGGAATCAGGGCACGACCGTGTTCAAGTGCGAAAAAGAGTAAGAATCGCGAAATAGACGATGCATTCTTCCACTTACTTTTCACTTCCTACTTTTAACTTCCCACTGCTTCACTCTCCACTGCTACACTACTTTCCCCATGCATGCAGAAGACTTTGTTCATCTTCATTGCCATTCTACATATTCATTGCTCGAGGCTCTCCCCAGCCCTGAGGAAATAGTGTTGCGATCCAAAGAATTGGGACAAACAGCAGTTGGAATTGCAGACAAGGGATACACTTACGGTTTAGTAGAATTTTACAAAGCAGCACTAAGTCACGACCTAAAACCAATCTTAGGCCTAGAGACTTATGTTGCGATGCGCACACGACACGACAAAGAAAGTGGAACCGACACGAGGCGCTACCCTTTGGTACTTCTGGCTGAAAATCAGGAGGGCTACGAAAATATTTTGCAACTGGCAACACTCGCTGCGTTAGAAGGTATGTATTACAAGCCGCGAGTCGATGCAGAGCTGCTACAAAAGTTTGGCAAGGGACTCATCGCATTAAGTGGTCAGATTAGTGGAGCCATTCCACAAGCGGCACTCGCAGAAGATGGCGATCATATAAAAGAATTAACTGAACAATATCGCTCATTTTTTGGTGAAGAGAATCTCTACTTTGAACTCATGGATCTGCCGAATGTGACTGGGCAAGTAGAAGTGAATCAGCAATTAATTAAGTGGGGAGAAAAACTTAACGTGCCACTCGTCGTAACCTGCAATTCCCATTACTGCCGCCCAGAAGACGCAGAAGCGCACGACGTGCTGCTCTGCATTCAGAAGAACTCACGCGTAGACGACCCAAGTAGATTTTCCATGCGTGACAGTGACTTTTCCATGCGCCCATTTGAAGATCTGCAAAAGGCATTCAAGCACGTGCCAGAGGCACTAGAAAACACTCGTAAAATTGCTGATCGATGTTCTGTCGAACTCGACTTTAGCTCTTACCACATTCCTAGGTATCCAGTGCCAGATGGAAAAAGTGAGGCAAAGCACTTACAGAAACTCTGTGAAAAAGGATTCAAAAATCGCTATCCAAAGCCAACCAAAGAGCATGATGATCGTCTTAAATACGAACTTAAGATCATAGAAGACCTTGGCTTTTCTGGGTATTTTCTCATTGTTGCGGACTTTGTGCAGGAGGCAAAGAGACGCGGTATCACAGTGGGACCAGGACGCGGCTCGGCAGCAGGATCTATAGTTTCATATTGTTTAGACATCACAACTTTAGACCCCATAGAGCACGGACTACTTTTTGAAAGATTCCTAAACCCTGAGCGTGTGAGTATGCCGGATATAGATATCGACTTTGCAGATGACCGCCGCGATGAAGTGCTCAACTACGTTCGTGAGCAATATGGCGAAGACCACGTTGTACAGATTTGTACTTTTGGAACACTTGCAGCACGTGCCGCAGTCAAAGATGTGGGACGAGCATACGGCGTGCCATTTATGGAAATGAACGCGCTTGCCAAACTCATTCCAGAACGCCCAGGAACAAAATTAGAAGAAGCACTAGCAACCCAAGAAATGAAAGCTGCATACGATAGCAATGAGACATACAAAAAAATTATAGATACTGCCCTCAAGCTTGAAGGCAAGGCACGTCACGTATCCGTACACGCCTGCGGGGTGATAATTACAAAAGAACCCACCGCTCGATACACAGCCCTACAGCGCGCTCCAAAGGACGACAAAACAACCATCACGCAGGCCTCAGCAAAACCATTGGAATCACTTGGTCTCCTAAAAATGGACTTCCTCGGGTTAATGAACCTCACTGTAATTCAAACAACTCTTGCCATTATTGAACGCACACAAAATGAAAAAATCGACATGGCACAGATACCCATAGACGACCCGGGTGCCTTCACTCTTCTGCAAAAAGGAGATACCACTGGAGTGTTTCAGTTGGAATCCGCTGGAATGCGACGTTATCTAAAACAGCTCAAGCCCACTGTATTTGGGGACATTACTGCCATGATCTCACTGTTCCGCCCTGGTCCAATGGAGTGGATCCCCAGCTATATCAAGCGTAAACACGGAAAGGAAAAAGTACGTTATATCCACGATGACCTCAAATCTATTCTGGAACCAACCTACGGCATTGGTCTATATCAGGAACAGATCCTACAAATTGCACAGGCATTTGCCGGTTTCTCACTTGGTGAAGCCGATCTTCTGCGTCGTGCTATTGGGAAAAAGATTAAAAAAGAACTCGATTCTCAGCGTGAGAAATTCATAAAAGGAGCAACTCAGAAAGGATATGACCAGAAGCTCTCTGAAAAAATCTTTGATGATGTTATTACACCATTCGCCAGATATGGATTTAATAAATCACATGCTGCTGGATACGCCAGAATCTCTTATGAAACTGCGTACCTCAAATCCCGATACCCAACAGAATTTATGGCTGCGCTCCTTAGCTCAGATGCGCAACGCACAGACCGCGTAATGATTGAAATTTCGGAGTGTCTGCAAATGGGTATTGAAGTTTTACCACCAGATATAAACGAATCTCTGAGACATTTCACAGCCTTGCCAAATAGAGAGGTGAACGGAGTAAAGCGCCCCGCTATTCGTTTTGGACTCACAGCCATAAAGGGGATTGGTGACAGCTCTGTGCAAGAAATGATTAACGCACGAGACGCAGGTAATAAATTCGAGGATATTGAAGAGCTCGCACGCCGAGTACCAAGCAAGATTCTCAACAAGAAACTTATCGAGTGCCTCGCAAAATCAGGAGCGTTCGACTCACTTGGAGAGCGTGGGCAGTTTGTAAATTACTACGAGCATATTGTGGAATATGGAAAATCCTGCCAAGACATCAACAGCGAGCAAACTGATTTATTCGGACAAATAGATGATGCAAACGAGACAGCGGTTATCAAATTCCCCGAATCCGAAAAGGCAAGCCACCTACAAAAGCTAGCGTGGGAAAAAGAAACCATGGGGCTCTTTATTTCCAGCCACCCACTAGCTGGTCTTAAAAAGTACATAGGGAAAAAGGCGCAACTTATTGAAAGCCTAACGGCAAAAGAGGCTAAACAAAAAACTACGCTCGCTGGCATTGTGGAATCTGTAAAAAAGATCACAACGAAAAAAAATGACACGATGGCCATCGTCGTGCTCCAGGACCCAACGGGGAAAATGGAGGTCACTCTTTTTCCTCGCACATTTGCAGCAGCAGCAGAATGGCTGGAGGGGCCAGATACACTCTTGGTAGCCAGAGGCACCCTAGACATGCGCGGAGGGCAACTACAACTTCGCGCAGATGAAGTAAAACGAGCCTCTCTGGCAACCATGATTAAAAATGCAAAGAAGGAAAATTTCTACGATGCCGAAGAGGCAAAACGTGGAATCATGCCAGCACAAAAAGCACCTGAGATACTGGAAGAGGAAGTTGAAATGCTAGATGAGGAAGGCAATGTAGTTGCCGGGGAAACTGTTAAAGTTGGAGAAGAAAAGACAGATGAGTTCATGGGGCCACTTAGTCAATGGATTATGCAGGGGATGGATACAAAAGAACCACTTGCATCCCTGAATCTCACAGAGTCTTCCTCGCCCCCCGGCGACGGGCAAGCCGAACCTTCTGACCCAACACGCATCTCAATTCATACAATCGAATTGCCAGAGCGTGCCCCAAAAAAATTACTCATGGAACTTAAAAAGACATTGGAATCATGCCCAGGCAAAGAGCGTGTACAACTGAAAATTGGTGAGCAACTAATCCCGCTCCCGATCACTATCAATATGTCTACGATTCTCGAGCACAAGCTGAGTCAGCTCATTTCCACGTATGACATAAAAGCATGCCCCTGAAAATAACTAGAGTTGTACAGGATTATTGACATCCTATAAGCGAAGAGGATAATTGGGGGTTCCTCTTCCTCACAGTGCGCCATGGCCATACTTTCCACCGCCATCGTTGCATGTTGTGCTTTTGTCCTCCTTTTGGAGGGGATGATGTGGGAACTTTTTCGTCATAAAGCAGAAGGGGTGTGCTTCCAAGGAGGAGCTGATACGGCATTCTTTCGTTACTTCTCTTTGGCTCGCGTCTCTTTAACTGTGCTTTTGCACACTATTCTACTGTTAGTGATTCTAATCATTACTTTTCTGTTGTTATGGTAAAAAGCTCATCATGTTCGGCTGATGGAGCTTTTCAGGGAAAGGATGACAACGAAGAATTCCATTTCTGCTTCCATCAACATTGGATCCGCATGCTGTGGCCTCTGTTTAAATTGCTGATTTCAAGCACCAGTATTCTGATTATTGGATATCTGATATTGGTACGAATTGGAGTGGAAAGTACAAGCATGCGACGCATGCTCCTTATTGCTCTCACTCTACTGTTTACAATCTCGCAAGCAGAGTTTCTCTCCAGGTTTTACAGATATTTTCTCTACGTAATTGTAGTTACAGATAAACGAATTCACCGCATAAAAAAGACGCTGCTTACAATTGATGACCATCAAGCTATGGACCTCTGGATGCTGCAGGATATTTTTAAATGCCAACACGGGATTCTGCAAAATATGCTTGGCTATGGCAGCCTGATTTTGGAAGCGCAGGATACGATGCTCCGTCTGCACTTTGTGCCAAACGTCTCAAAAAAATATGGGCAGCTCATGCGTCTGCGAGAACGTGCTCGCATGAACATTGAACATTCTGCAAAAGCACTGAGCAATAGCTACAGGCAAAAATCATCTGTAGAATCTGATGAAGTAGTACCCAAGACCGTATACTTTCAACATGCAAATATTGCCAGCTAGTGAAGCATCCTTACAAGAAGCCTGTAACGTCCTTAGACAAGGAGGCGTCGTCGCGCATGCAACAGAGACTTGCTACGGCTTGGCGTGTGACTTGAGCAATCCCAAGGCAGTACAGCGCTTATTTGAGCTTAAGCAACGCCCACCTACACAACCGGTGAGTGCGCTCTTCACATCCACCGAAGAGGCAAAAGAATATGCAGAGTGGAGCGAAATGGCAGAAGAGCTGGCAAAGGAAAACCTTCCTGGACCTCTAACATTGATTCTGGCTCTACGAGAAGACGCCCCATGTACGCTCTTCCCAACTCCCAATGGAGGGAAAACAATTGGCATTCGTATTTCTTCTCATCCGACTGCCATGGAGCTTGTAAAACTTTTTGGCGCACCAATAAGCACAACATCTGCCAATGTGCACAAAGAGCCTTCGCCATACACCCTAGAAGAAATGACGATTCAGCCTGATTTGATTTTGGATGCAGGTGAGCTGCAGAGGAACGAAACCTCGACAGTGGTTACATGCTTGCACGGTATTTGCACGGTTGTGAGGGAAGGAGAACTAAAACCGAAGCTTTAAAAAAACCACCGGCGTACACATTAATCATGTATGTCCGAGGAGAGAGAAATAATCGTGAGATCGTAGTGGGGATTTAGATTAGGGTTTCCACCTTCGCTCCGCTTTGCAGAGCTACGGCGGACAAGTAGGATTGGAACGTGCATTGCCCCCGCTGCCGCTCACAGGAAACCTCGGTAATCGACTCACGCCTAGCCGAAGACGGTCGTGCCGTACGCAGACGGCGTGAATGCGACAAATGTGGTCATCGTTTTACAACGTTTGAAAGGCA
>Ga0222658_1000495_pt1 | contig 20966 bp, 30 predicted proteins | sample AntAcemetagen476_FD_179830 | JGI IMG/M metagenome (GOLD analysis project Ga0222658, IMG submission 179830) | Saline water microbial communities from Ace Lake, Antarctica - #476 | ecosystem: Environmental > Aquatic > Non-marine Saline and Alkaline > Saline | place: Antarctica: Ace Lake... | reverse complement strand
CTGGTAGTGGAGCAAGTAATGTTCTTTTATTAAATAATGGAGATGGTGCCCTTAGTGTAGCTGGTGAACTTTACTTTAATTTCAAAATAGTGATTCCAGGTGGATATTTAACTCCTGCACTGCATTCTCCAGTTCTCGCAGTGACTTATACAGAAAATTAATATTTATTATGAAAAGGAGAAAAAATGAATAAGTTTAAAATAACTGATAAAATCGAAATAAAAAAAAGGAGGAGAGGTAAAATGGAAAATTTTCTAAAGTTAAGTGGAGAAATGGTTATCGAAACTCGTAAGAATGGCGAAACAATTCAAAGAGAAGTAGTTAAAAATCTAATAGTAAATGTTGGCAAAGAAAGAGTAGCTAGATTACTTGGTGATGAAGCTGTAGATGGTTTTGATTATATTGCTATTGGTACAGGTGTTGCCGAAGAAGCAGCAGGAGATGCAAGTTTAGGAACTGAGCTTACAAGAGAGGCAGCTACTAAAGTATACGAAGCAGATTATAAGTATAAGTTTGAAAAAACTTTTACATTTGGTTCTGGCATCTCAGAAGCAATTACAGAAGCATGTTTATCAGACAGTGCTGGAGCCTCTGGAGAAACTATTTTAAATAGAAAAAAATTCACTGCAAAGAATGTAGATTCTGATACTGATTTGTATGTTAAAATTACAATAACTGTTGCATAAAAGTAAGGATATTATATGTCACAATCATTAGGTACTACCACTATAGCTAATAGCACACAATATTCCTTTCAACGAAAAATTGTTAGGACTAATGGAGGGACTCTAGTTTTATTTGCTAATATAGATAGTTATATTAAATATAAAACTTCTACCGATGATGGTGTTAATTGGAGCAGTTGGAGCAGTGCTTTATATTTTGATGGATATAGTATGGAAAGTTTTTCAATTTATATAGATACTAACGACGATATTTTAATTGCAATTACTTCTCTTATTAATCAGAAACTTTGGTTTAAAAAATTAACTTATTCGTCTGGAGATACTTGGACTGAAAACGCTTATCAACAGCTTTGGTCTGGTGCAGATTTTAAAGGATGTTCAATAACCAGAGCAAGTAATGATTATATTTGGATTGTAGGTATAAAAACGGGTGCAGATTGTGTTTATGGTTATTCTTCTAATGAGGGAGTTGATTGGCTCAAAAACACACTAACAGTGGGAGACCCTACTCTTTCTGTTAGTACAATACCCAAAGGTACTGATATATGGATGCTTGTTTCTCGTTCTAATGATTTAAAACTTTATATATATTCTAGTTCTTCTTGGGATGGTGGAACTACAATATCTACAGATTCTAATGGAGATGAAAGTCTTTCTGTTTTAAAAATAAGCGATGATAATATTTGGGTGGCTTGTAGAGGAGCCACTACAACTGGCATTGTTGTTTTTCATTATAATGGTTCTTGGGATGGTGGAACACAAATATCAAATCATTCAAATGATACTTATCCTTCTCTTTCAAATATAAATTCTAATCCTGTTTTAGTTTGGAGAGATTATGATGGAAGCCAGTATGATATTGCTTATAGAAAATTCGATGGTTCTTCTTGGGAAACTCAAGTTAATATTACTAACGACAATACAATTGATATTTACCCTTCTGTTTTAGAATTAGACGATACTGATTTATATCTTACTTGGACTAAAGGAGATTCGTCTCCTTATGATATTTATTTTGATTCTATTGTAATACATGTTTTTTCTAAATTAATATCAGAAACTGTTAACATATCCGATGATATTATTATTAATATTCCTTTAGAAAATATAATTATAGATGAAAATACAATACTCTCAGATGAAATATATCTATCTACTGATAAAACAATTGAATTATCAGAAACAATAAATTTATCAGAAGATGTCATTATTAATATTCCTTTAGAAAATGCAATTATAGACGAAACATTAAATTTATCAGATGACATACATGTTAATATCAATCAAGAAAATATAGAATTAACTGAAACTATTAATTTATCAGAAGATGTAAGAGCAACGAATGGCAAGTATATATTTTCCACTGATTTAAGAACAAAAATATCCAAGGTTTTTAAATGCTTAACTAACTTAATAACTAATATAAGAACTTTAAAAAAATATTCTACAAAATTATATACAAAAGCAATAAGCAGTAATAAATTTCTTACTGATTTAAGAACAAGGGTTAGTGATTATGATGCTATTCAACCAGGAAACTTAGATGATTTTATAGTTAAATTAGATGGAATTGAATTAACAGATGTAGATTACTCTACACTTAGAATCACTTATAATCAAAACAGCACACCTTCAAATGCTACTTTTACATTAGGTAGGTATCATGATAAATTAGATTATAAATTAAACAATGTTTTTTCAGAAATAACCAATGAAAATAAAATAGAAGTTTATGATGGAACTCTAAAAATATTTACAGGCTATATTACACAAATAAATGCCAATTCTAACACAGAAACAGTTTCTATAACAGCAGAAGATTGTAGATATAAAATGAGTAAAATATCAATGGAATTGTGGTATGGTGGCACTTATAATCTTGAAGAAGGAGATTATAATACTGTATATTCAAAAAATGTTAATGTAGCTATACTTGAAGTCATAAGCGAAATCAGTAGTTTAATATCTGGATATGACACTCCTACATTTGGTACTTTATTTGTACCAGAATATAATAATAGTTATAATGATTGTGCTTCTTTATTAACAGATTTAATTACAAATTCAGCAAATGCTAGTTGGTATATCGATGCAAATGAAAGGTTAATGTTTTCTAAAGTTGGTCAAGGAGATATAAAGACTCTACAATTAAGTTCTGTTGGTAACAAAAGACATGTATATGATACAATTGTAGATAACGTAGTATTAAATAAAAAAATCGATAGTTATTGTACTTCGTACAATGTTAAATTAGGAAAACATATAATCAAAACATGGAATAGAACTGAATTTTCAGGGATTGTAGCATATCCTTGGGAATTAAAAGATAAACCAGAATTTACAGATTTTAGATTCCAAAAACAATATACTAATAAGAAATTATATGTCGGTAGTGGAGTTACAATTGTAGGGGTTTATGTTCAAGATAAAGGTTGGATTATAGAGCCTTTCATTGTAATACAATATTTAGCTAAATATAGCGAAGATGATTTAGGAGATATTACAGTAGGTTCTGGAGAACCTAAAAAAACCTTAGACTTAACTAATTATGGAAAAAAAGAAATAAATGTTATATGGATGGAAAAAACTAAAAAAGAATTAAACGAGATGGGGTATTTTAAAAATGCAGAGTGGTTTAAGGGCAGTGATGATAGTCAAGTATATTTAACAAAAATACAAGGAGAATCATATGATTATTCTATTTTTGCTAAAGATTTGGCTAATTTTAATTTAAGTCAAAATATTAAATTAATTACACAATCTACAGTAACTTTATTATTAAATGCTTATAAATACAATGATATAAAATTAAACAATAGAATAAATTTAAGCAATACAATTGAAAGTAATATTTATAATAATAATAATGGATTCCCTTTAAATATAGATAGTATATCTATAGATTGTGCTACTAGAATAGTAACTTTAAATTTAACTAACTATGGTAAAAATTGGTATGAAAAAACAGGAAATTATATAAATAATTATAATCCTATTGTTATTGAATCTATACAGAAAAAATACTCTGCTATGGCAGCTTTTAACTTTTAAAGGGAGCCAAATGAAAAAAGATTATAATAAACCTAAAAAAATAAGAACAAATCATGATTTTATAGTTAAATTAGACGCTGCTTATCAACAGAGTTTAGAAAGAATAAAATATCTAGAAGATAAATTAGAAAGATTATGGCAACAAGTGGGTAATGTTCAGGCAGCTAGTCAGCAAGAGACACCTTATAATATAGAGTTGATTTATAATAGAAGGGTAAGCTATACAAATATACCTGTAAATTATGGCACTGAAGAAGACCCTGATTGGAATTATTTCCCTACGTTTCAGACAAGTAGTGTAGATATAAACGATTATAATACCACTAAATCATTTTTTAAATTTGAATTAGAATGTTCAAACCGCTATATTGCCGATGTAGCTTGGCTTGGTTACATAAACTCAGGTGATTATATTGTATCTGCCGATACTATAGACCCTATACCCGTTCCTTTTTCTGGCAGTGTTTTTCTAAAAGTATGGGCGATTACAGTTTTATAATCTTATAGGTAGGTATTCGACTTGATAATCCTTTTTTCCAACCAGTAACTTTTTCTCCATTATATTCTTTATCTGTTTCAGCAGTAGCAGTAGAAAACTCGCCTTTAATTAAATCCCAAATAAATAAATGGGATTCTTTTTTTGTTCTTGCCATTAAAATAACCTGCATAATTCCATTAAAACTACCAATTAAAGCATTTCCTTTTTTAACTATATGGCAATATTGTTCATATCCTTCTAATACAATTGTACTATTTTTGTAGGTATATTCTATTCGTTTAATTGCCTTGCCTGGCATGGTATTCCATTTGCAATGTTCAGGGTGTCCTTTAAATATACTATTATCTTCAAAAATTATTTTGTACATATAACTCCTTTTTTATTTAACATTTTTATTATCCAGTTTCTTTCGAATTAAATCCCTTAATTTAGATTGGTCAAAAGTATCTGTATCGAGCATGGAAAAGAATTTATCATAAGAAATCTTGGGGAACGTGTTTATTTTTGAATCAAGTGAAACATTATATATCTTTATTTTCTTCTCTCCTGTGTATGCTCCAAAGTCTCTATCTGCTCTTCCTTTATTTTTATAATAATTTACCTTACCAATGCCTCTATGATTAAGCTTTCCTTGATAGAAATGTGTTAGTAGTTTTCCATTTTTATCTTTCTCTCCATTGCTACTGTTAGTATGGTCATATCCTAATAAAAATATCTCACCTTTGTCCAATAAATTAATACCTAAAGAAAGACTGAAAAGCCCACATAAACTACTTTTGTAAACCCCTGAGCTTAAATCTCTTACATAAGTTTTAGGGTTTATTTGTAACATGATTGTTTTACTTCTAATTTCCTTTTCTATAAGTTTATGGTACTTACCAACGATTAATGGAAGACTTTCTAAATCATCCCACTCATTACTGTAGAAGTCAAGGTCAACATATGTTTGTAATGTAGATTTAAAATAATGAAAACTATAATTGATGCCCAAGGTAAAGCGGTCTTGTAATTTTTCCCAAAGTCCTTTAGATATACCTTCCTTCATACTTGTACCCCCACCCAGAATTATTAATTGAGATGGTCGTTTAAATTTAGGCGCGCCTTCAGTGATTATACATTCTTCTGGTTTAAAGAGAGGTTTTGGTATTTTTTTAGCTTGGTCTTTCATTTATACTCCTTTCTATAAGCCCTATATTTTCAGAACAAACTCTCATCATAATTTTATAAGATAATTCCAAATAATTGCTTTTATCGGAATGTAATTTTTTAGCTTTTTTAATAAATTCTAAATTATTACTGCTTATATATCGTATTATACCATATTTATTATTAGTAGCTTCAACCCAATTTTTAGCTTCTTCTATAAGAATAGTAGGTACACATATGTAAAATTTATTTGGAATATTATAACGAGCATGGTAATTTTTATATAATTTATGTTTACTTTTCTTTGCTTCCCCTTTCCATAAGTCATATTTACTAATTTTAACTTCTATTTCAGAAACCATTCCACCCTTAGTTACTACCATAACATCGTTATTTAAACATTCACTAGCACAGATACATTGACGTTGAAATCGAAAATAATACATTAAAGCATGTTTGATTTGAAGGGCTGTTATCATTATAGTTTCCTTTGTATTTCTTTTACTAATTCTTCTTGATTATAAGTAATATTGTTTAATTTTTTAAAGAATTTATGATAACTTAATTTAGAAAAACATTTAATACGACTGTGCATAGAAACGTTGTATATTTTTACTTTATTATTAACGGTAAAAGATTTAAAATCTCTATCCTCAAATCCTCTATTATAATATTCATCTCTCCCTATACCTCTATGCTTAATATCTCCTTGATAAAAATGTGTTTCTTTATTAATAGCCGAGTAATCATAGCCTAATAAAAAGATTTCACCTTCTTTTAATATATCTATACCAACTTTAAGAGCAAGTATGCCAGATAACATAAAGTTTTTATTTATTAACATTGTATTCTTTTCCCATTTACTAGGATGCAGTCTATTAGGTGTTATTATTAAAGGTAATTTAGCTAGTTCTTTCCTGTTAATAGAGTAAAAATCAGAATAATTAACACATGCTAAACACGTAGAATCATAATATCTATAGGAATAGTTAATGCCTATAGTAAAACGCCCTCTAAGAGCAGCCCAGAGCCCTTTATTCACCCCTTTATTGATACTTGCACCCCCGCCTATGATAATAAGTTGATTAATCTTCATATTATTTAACTTTTAATGAATTGACCTGTACTAGCTGAATCTGCATCTATGGTAATAGATTGTTTATATTTAGACCATTTCTTGAATTCCCGATAATCTTTTTCTACTCTATTTAAAAATTTCCTAGTTTTCTTCATTTCTTTGCTTTTTTAATTTATCGCATAATTTTTTTACACACATTCGTATATTCTTTTTACCATATTCTGTTTTAGAATTCAGATAGATAGTATTATCTTTTATTTTCAAAGTAAATCCTATTAATTTTGCCAACAATTTTACAATAAAATATTTCATTCCCTCTCCTTCTTCCACTCCCCACTCGCTTCCCCTTCGGTCGCTCGTTGGTCGCTTCAGCTTTAATTATTTTACTTTAATATGAACCAAACTTAAAATAGAATATACCCACCCTATTACCATTAAAGGTAAAGGAATAAACCCCTTAGAATAAATAGACAACGCTATCATAATTGTTAATCGTGGATAAAATACAAAACCTAATCCGTACCAAACCCAATGAAAATCACTTATATAATTCATTTATACCTCCTTTTTTATTTATATAACCTAGATACTTGATGATGTAAGATAACAGGGTTTAACAATACTAACGGCGGTTTATCCCCAGGTCTGGATTTAATATAACAATAAGATAAGGGTAGCTCATATATTTTAAGAGAAGTGTCTTTTAATAGGCTTTCTAAGACCTTTTGAGCCATTCTAGGAGCTTCCTTTTGAATATCCATCCATTTACTTACCATATTTAATACATTGGCATTATAATTGAAATAGAGCGTTCCTCCTAGTAGTTCCTTTCTATCTCCTTTCCCATACCAAGTTTTCCAATCAAGATAATGAGCAGCGACATCTATGTTGAGAGGGAGCGAAGCGAAGAGAGAAGGGTATCGTTCAATGGAAGCGTCAGCGTCAAGAGAAACAATGGGTTGTTGGTGTTTGTTAAGCATCTTGTTAATGAACTCAGGTTTATAATATACATTTTCAGCCCATGAACCTCTGTTATCTATGTAGTCAATATCATATTTTAGATTCCATTTTTTAAGACTGGGAATTAAATATTCTTCCACTACCTTCATATAAGGGCTATTTCTTGTTACAAATGAAACATATATCATAATTTAAATTCCTGTTTTATAATATCTATAAGTTGTTTAGCTCTTATTTTATGTGTGTGTTTTTCTCTTATACATTTTACAGCGTTAGTAGTAATATATTTTCGATATTCTGGTTCGTTTATTATTTTTTTGGCGTTACTTAATAAATCAGAATAATCTCTATTATAAGTACAATAACTATTATCGGGGAACAATTCCTGCAATCCATTATCATTGGTTTTATCAGTTAATAATACAGAACCACTTGCCATGATTTCGAACATCTTAGCAATGTTTAAATCATAAAGAGATGAACCATTTAGATGAGAGGTATAATGTTGTAAACAATCTATGTATTTGTTTTCTCTAATTAATCCTTTTTTATCAATTAAATTACTTTTTTTTAAAATATTAAGAGCCCCTATTCTATATTTATATACACTATTACTCATTTCCCCTACTGCACATATCCTATTTGTTCGTATTATATCGTAATTAGGTTTAAATATATCTGTATCTAATGAACAAGGTAGCCATTTATTATTAATAGACGTACTTATATTGGCTCTTTTAACATTGGCAAAATGTCTATGCAATATTAAATCTATATTTAGATTAGAATACCAGTTAGGATTTTTAATGTTATGAAAATCACCTTCTATGACTATTTTGGGTACCCCCATATTTTTAAAATCTTTTGGAAGCCACATTTTCTGAATGGAAGGGTTTTCATAAGCTCTATTCCAACAATCTAAAATAACTATATTGTAATTAAATTCCTTTCTTAAATCTTCCATTGACATGGACTGGTTATAATTTTTCAATAACAACCCATGCATATCTTCTTGTTCTTGCATCCTGTATCCGTATATCTTTAAATTAATACCTTCTTGTTCTGAAATAACCTTAGCAAAATCGGTATGAAACCAATGATTGTAATGTCTATGAGTCGTATATCTAAATAACCATAAAATATTCATATTATTTCCTTTGTATAAATTTATAATAGTTGTTTATTAATCTTAATCTTTTTTTCTTTTTCTTTAATTCTTTAGTTATTATATCGCCATATTGTTTATGTAAATAAGAGAGTACTTTATAAGGTACATTTAAAACCATACCTTTATATAAAAATTTTCTAGTATTTTGAGGTTTAGTTCCAAAATTAAAATCAGTTCCTAATACTGTTTTAGCCAATTTTGGCTTGTCAATCGCAATATGTAATTCTCCACTTAACTTATTATTAACTATAATTTCATAACAAGTATTGTTTAATACACAAATTTGAATATTTTTAGAGTGTAATTTTTTTAAAAGTTTTTCATTATCTAAACTAATCTTTTTAGTATCTTCGCATATCTGGGTTAGTTTTATATCTTTAACTTCATTTTCTTTTACCTTTTCTATCTCTTTAGATTCAATATCTATAATTTCTTTTATTTCTTCTTTGGGTTTTTTAAAGAAATCAGCAGTGAAAATACGTGATATTTGACCAAACCAATCTGAGTTTGTATTTTCTTTGTAAGAAATTCCGAATTTTTTAGTTATAATATTGATTAATTCTTTAGCTCTTATTTTATGGCTATGTTTGTTGGCAATGCATTTTGCTGCATTGGTAGTAATATATTTTCGATATTCTGGTTCGTTTATTATTTTCTGTGCCTTTGATATAATATCAGAGCCATCTCTTTTATATGTACAATAAGAATTATTGGGAAATAGTTCTTTTAATCCATATTCATTTCCTTCATCGGTCAATAAAACAGAACCACATGCCATGATTTCGAACATCTTAGCTGCTGTTATAAATTTAATGCTTGAGCCACTTATATGAGAAACATAACTTTGAAGACAATTTATATAATCTTGCCCTAATAATCTATCGTTATATGTTTTTATTAATTTGGTGGGTTTTAAAATATCTCCCATTAAATGCCTATATATATAATATACCTTTCCATATCCTCTAATAAGACAAACTTTATTTACTCTTTCTATTTTTAAATTAGGTTTGAAAATATTTATATCTACGGAACAAGGAAACCATACAAGAGGAACGGAAGATTCTTTGCTATATATTAAATTATTTAAATGTCTAACTAATAATAAATCTATTTTTCTTTTTTCATACCACTTTTTTTCATCTGGGAAACGATTTTCCATTGCCATTTGTTGATGATAATCCCCTTCTAAAAATACTTTGGGAGTGTTATCTAAACCATTTAAAAATTCAGGGTTTAACCAAAACCGTCTGGGTTTTCTCGCCCTACTCTCTGCGGCAGTTCTTGTATAAACAAATCTAGCTTTATTATCCATTATAACAACATCAAAATCAAAATCTTTCTTTATATCCAGTCCAGTTTTTTTCACATCAAATTGTATTTTAGCTATATCAGGATGTAATTTATGCATTTTATATCCATAAACCATTAGATTTATATTTAATTGTTTTGCAAGTATTCTGGCAAAATCTAAATGATACCAATGATTTATAGCATCCCATTTAGTAACAGACCCATATAACCACAATATATTCATTTAATTTCTCCGATTATTTTTATTTCTAAATGTAAAGGCTCTTTTACTACTGCCTTAATTTTATTTATAAAACTAATAATTTCTTCAAAGGTTGCATTGCCTTTATTTATAATTACATTCAATTGTTTAGATACAACTAAATTAGACGACTTAATTGCTCGTATTTGTTTTTCATAAGGTCTTAAAGTATAATGGTTTACAAAAACGCCACCTGCACTGTAACCTTTCGGAAAATCTTTTCTATACTTTTTAACTTGTTTAATTAACTCTTGATTTGGTCTTTGTTTTTTAAATGTAAATAAAGCCGATATTAATATTTCCTTTTTATCTTGTAAAATGGAATATCGTCTTCCAAATTGTAATTCTTTTTTCTGATAATGTATTTGATTGCCATTTAAATCTATTGTTGTAACCTCTTGTAAATAATCGGATATACAATATTCTCCAGAGCCAGCATTCATAATTATGGCACCTCCTACAGTTCCAGGAATTCCAATTAACCCCTCAAGACCTGTTAATTGTTTTTTAATGGTGTAATTGATAAATTTACTAAGAGGATAACTATTGCTCAACAAAAAAGAATCATGATACCCTAAAGGTATTATAATCTGTGCCATATTTTTTAAGCATATTATTCTATCTATAGTTTCATTAAGAAGAACATTAGTTCCTCCAGCTAAAATATTAAAGTGTTTTCCTTTTAACTGTTGAAGCAACTGGCATAGTTCGCCTTTAGTTTCAGGAAGCCATATATTTTTAGCAAACGAGTGCAGATGAAAAGAATTATAATTTTTTAAAGAGTAATTCTTGTAATATTTCATTTTTTTATTATTTTGCAAATATTATCTATTACCTTATCAAACCCTAATTGTCCTTGTCTTTTTAATTCTTTAAATTTGTAAGTATACCCTTCTACTTTATTTAGCATCATATCAACTTTATCTTTTAATTCTTTATAATAATCTGTAAACACATTTATTCCTAATTCAGGACAATTTATCATTTTTAAATACTCTATGCTTTTGCAGTCATAATAAATATTTATAAAAGGAGTGCCAGAAGCGAAAGACATTATACAACTATGCATTTTCATTGCTATTGTAAAAGAAGCACTGGCATATACTTCTAACATTTCATCTAAATTATCTGTATTTAATCCTTTTATTCTAGGTTCTAATTTCTGCAAATCTACTATCAAAGAATTCTCCAAAGCATCGTGAGCAATAAAAACAACTGAATATCCTTTATCAATCAAATATTTAGAAATTTCAGCAAAATAAAAGATGTTTAGTTTTCTATTACGTTGTCCTTCATTTGTACCATCGAATCTACCTAAAATAGGAGCGTGTTGAGCTATTTGAATAACTACTTTTTTTTCTTTTAAAACTTTAGGAACTTCTAAAAAATTAGCAGGGTCTAACATTAGTTTATGATTATTAAGCCCTACTTTATTTAATAAGTCATAAGTCCTTTGGTCTCTTACAGTTGAGACAACGGATAAATTATTAATAAGTTTAATACTTTGTTTAGTTTCTTCTTTAAGTTCGCTATTTAAAATACTACCTTTTAAATTTTGATTATTGCCAAGACCAAGTAAAACAATAGGTACTTTAATTTTAGAAAATAATTCTGTTTTACATGGAAAATACCAACCACTGCTTTTAGGATAATTAGTATAAAGACCTGAACCAGCTATCATTAAAGCTGAACAATCACAATTTAATTGCTTTGTAATTCTTTGTTCGCTCAACTCATCATTTTTAACACTAAAAAAAGAGAAAGGTACATTAATTCTTTTTTGTATAGCTTCTACTATACTTTTTTTAATAACCCAATCTCCTCTGTTAGAAGTATCAACATGATAATACATTATAGGTTTATATTTCATTTCTTCTCCTTTCTCGGTCTATATGTATTGGCTCTCATACTTCTGGCTATTTCTTCACATTCTATTTCTATACTTCTAAAATTAACCAATAAACTTTGATGTGGATTAAAGGCTCTGTCATCGATTAAACAATTATGCACTAAAAATCCATTAGCAATGTAGGTACCAGAAGAAGTGGTTATATCCCAAGTAGGCATTATTTGGTTTGTTTTGGTGAATTTCAAAGGTGTTTTCTTTAAAGTTTTTTGAACAGTAGAATTAATTAATTTGTCAAAGTATTTATTAATTTTACAGCCTATGCCATATACAGGTATACCAAATTTAGATATAGAAATAACATACTGCTTGTTTTTAGTTTTAAAACACGTCTTTGTTAGTTTCCTTTCAAAAATATAATGTCCTATGTTTAATTTTTCTAATATTGCTATTACTTTTTTTATATATTTTATTTTACTTTGATAAATTATATAATTATTATGAGCTATAGTCCCATCTCCTAAAATAAATCCCATAATATATCCATAAAGATAATCTATGTTGTTTTTATAACATTTCATATCGTTTTCTAAGGTGGGAAAGTATTTACTTCTAATTCGATAACAATATACTTGCTGTTTATTGCAAATGTGTTTAGTATAATCTATATCTAAATATTCTAAAATAAATTCTAAGCTATCTATATTTGTTTTTTGATATATTACAATATGATAACAATTGTTTCGGTGTCTAATATGACCATCAGAATCCAAAAAGCCTTCTAAACAACCTTTTAAATAAATTCCCTTATTTTTAATATAAGGGAATTCTATAGTTTCGAATTTATTTGTTGATTTCATTTCTTTATAAGTTCTCCAATAAAAATTCCCGCCCTTGCCTTTATAAGAATGTAAAAATAATTTATGATTTTCGGTAACATATAACAAATTATTTTTAGTTTTCATTTCAATAACAGATTTAAGTCCTTTGTATTGTTTATGAATAACTTCGGCTTTGATAAACCTTTTTCGGTTGTTGATATTTTTTTCAGACAAAGTTAAAATTTTATCTCCTATTTGTAAATTTTCAATATTTTTTGTTGTAAAATCTTCCATTAATATAGAAGTACCCTGAGCAACACAATCGTAATGGGGTTTCTCTGTAATTAATTTATCATAAGGTATATCATATTTTTTTAACCACTGTTTAGTTAATTTTCTAGCATCTTTTCCACACGCATCTCTTCGTGTGAATATTATAATCTTATGCCCTCTTTCTTTTAACTGTTTAAGTATTTCTAGCATCTTTGGTCTGGGTTTAACTTTTAATATATCTTCAGGATGATACCTTCTTATAGATGCACTCAACGTATTATCCAAATCATAAGCTATATCAAATTTTTTCATTCAGTCTCCTTAAAATATTGGAACATTTTATAAAGTATTTTTCTAGTTGCTGTTATATCAGATAAAGCATTATGAGCGTCTATTTCTACTCCAAAATGTTTACATGCTGTAACTAATTTATGATTTTCTAAATCCAAAAGTCCTCGATATTCTAAAATATTAAGTAAAGAATCTACACTTAATAGATGATAATCAAAATAGGAATTATAATATTTATCGTTGTTTTTAATAAAGAACTGTCTAAGAAAATCTACATCAAATCTTACATTGAAACCAGCAGGAGAAAATTTAGCGTGTCCTTTGGTATAATTATCAATATATTTATTCATTACTGTTTTCAACTTACAATGCATCTCTTGAGGGGTTTGTCTTGATTTCAAATCTTCTATTGTAGTATTATTAATTTGCAAAGCTAGAGGGTCTATGTTTGCATAACTAAAGGGTTGACAAAGAAAATCTTCTTTTGCTTCTATTTTTCCATTTATTTCAACCAAAAAAGATAATTGAATAATGTCATGTTTATAAGGGTCGAGTCCTGTAGTTTCCACATCAACATAAAATATTTTGGAATTTCCCATCTTTACTCCTTATTTTAGGGTGTATTTTTAAATGACATTCTTTACACAATGTTATTCCATTATCTATATCCCAAAAAGGTTGATAATTCATTGCCAATTTTAATAAAATTTCTTCATTTTTTATTATTAAGTAATTGTTATATTTTTGTAAAAAATCTTTAAATATTTTAACAAATCCTTTTTTATGGTGGGCTTCTAAATTCCCACCAAGTTGACCGCAAAGTTGACAAGTATAACCATCTCTTTTATATACATCTATTCTCCATTTCTTATATTTATTTGAATTATAAATTCTACGAATTAAACTCGTTCTGCCATCTATATATTTAGGATTATTCTTTCCTGACCAATCTGGAAATATCTTTTCTCCATACCATTTACCTCCGAAATTAGGATTATTTTCTCCTGTCATTCTTTGACTTATTTTCTTTTTAAATTTATCGGAATGTTTATGACCATAAAAAGAATTGTTTTTACCCAATTTAACTTCTGAAAGAGTTCTTATTTGAATATCATATTTCTTTAAATATCTTATAATAGTAGAAATACTACATTTTAATCGATTTGCTATTGATTTAGGGAATTTTTTCTTATCAATATATTCTTGAATAAGGAATTCTTTAGTTAAAATTTTAGAGTATTTATGTTTCATAATTTCTCCTATCTTTCTATTTCAAAAATTCTAGTTATTTGTAAAATAAAATATTCCCAATGAGGATAATAATAATCCTCTTTTTTTAAAACAGTGGTAAACCATTCATCACGAAAAAATAGTGTAACTGTATCCTTTGTAAACACTATATTTTGAATCTTTTCAGGACGAAACTCAGTAATGGCTCCATTCTCTTTTCTTAAAGTTATCTTTCTAAAATTCATATTTTAATATCTCCATAATTGCATCCAATCTTTTTTCTTCTTCTTTAGATACGTAATAGCGATAATCACACCATAAACAACCCCCAGCTGTTATAAATGATTCGTTTGGCAATTTCCTGTTACATTCTTTACACTTCATTTCTAACTCCTAAAGAGAATTTTATATAGTTTTGGAATATCTCTTGGTTTTATTTTCCCTGTTATAATATAGCATGTTGTTATAGGCAATACTATAAATATAACCAAAATAACAATTGATATAATCAATAAAATAGTTTTCATTTATTTTCCTTTTTTGGCGGTGTCTTCAACCTTAATAACTTTTACCTTATTAATTCTTTGAGCATAATTATTTATTAAATTTTGAAGAGTAGTTTCTAATATAGGTTCGTTATTTTTAACTTTACTCCAAAAAGTTTTGCGTGCTCGCCTGTTACCTAACCCTTTGTCGTTCAACCATTTAACAAAGGTATAGAGTTGTTTTAAATTATTGTAAACCTGTATAGTGGTGTTATCTTGTTTATTTGTTTGTTTCTTTTGTTGTGCATTGCGTTGTTTGTTTAAATACCATTGACTGAGTTTCGTTAATAATTTCATTTATTTTGCCTCCTTATTTAATTCTTCCAAAGTTAAACCACCATTAATTAATATATTAGCCTGTGCCTCGCATTTACCATAATGAATCTTAATGATTTTATTTCTTGGTGTTAATCTAAAAAATCCAGTATGATTATTAACTTCTTTTTGGCATACTATACAAGTGCCTATAGTTTTCATATTATTTCTTTGTGGTCTGATTCTAGGTTTATCTCCAGGCTTTCTTACTTTTCGAATAGGGCGTTCAATTCTAATTTTCAAAAAATCTAACAAAGCCAAAGTTTTAATACCTATATGTACTCTGCTTGGAACTAAAAAATACTCTAACTTTTTTATATCTGGCTTGGGTTTTAATCCTAAAGACAATAATTTAGAAATTGCTGCCTCTCTAGTATACTTCTTACTCATTTATCCCTCCTATTTTAATTGCCTTGTCTGCTATATCAATAAATTCTTGATGATGACTGGAAACTATCATCTGCCTTTTAATTTTATTATTAATCTTTTTTAAAAATTGGGCAGCCCTACCGAGATTTCCAAAAATATCAACTGCTGAAAAGGGCTCGTCCAAAATAAAAAAACCTTCAATTTTTGGTTTAGTAATTTCTATCAAAGCAGTTCTAAGAGCTAAAGATAAAATACTGGTAACAAATCCTCCAGGTTTATGTGGTTCTTCATTTCCAGGTGTTAATATGTTAAAATCTATAGTTTGTAAACTACCTCTTCTATCGCAATCTACTTTAAGTTTATATTCATCATTGGCGAGTATATAAGAAAGAGCAAAATTTACTATAGTTTCAAATCCTTCGATTACAGCTGTCTTACTTCCTTGCTCAACCACAGTAAGCAATTCTACACTCTTTTTATAGAGTTCTTTATTATGGTTAAATTCTTCTAATTTCTTTTCAGACCGAGTGATTTGGTCAGTGAGTATAGACCATTTCCCCTTGGCTTCATTTAAAGAAGAATTCAAGGTATTTAATTGAGTTTCTAATTGATTAATTTCTGGCTTCATTTTAATAAATTATTTGCTTCGGTAATTTTTTGTTGGATTCCTATTTCAAGTTCTTCTATGGATTCTTCCAATTGTTCTTCAGCAATGTTCTGGTCTTTTAATTCCTCAAGAATTTTGGTTTTATCTTCTTCCAAATTGCGAAGCCTTTCTTGGAGTTTTGTTTGTTCTGTTTTTTGTTTGTCAACTGTTTCTGTTATTTGTTTTAATTCATTTTGATAATCCATTATTTTCCTCCTTTATTTACTAAATCTATACCTTCCTCTAATATTACTCCAAATAAATTTTCCAATTGAAGGGGCTTTCAAAGCTTGTTCGTAGGTTTTTTTAGGTACTTCAAAATATTGATATACCCCGCTTTTAAATTCAACTTCTAGGACTTTTTGTTCTGCATCATAACCTACCGAAACTACAATGCTTGATTTAACTTTTGTTCTTTTCATTTTCCATTTCTCCTATACGATTAATTACAGCATCTATAATCTCTCTATCTATCTTGCTTTCCTTTCCTATTTGTTCAACTTTATCTTTAATATTAAGTGACTGAAGCTTGACTGAATTAAGGGAATCTATAAAATTATCGATGTTGTGCTCGAATTTCTTAGCTTTCATAACCTTTTCTAAATCAAATACATCTTTTCCTTCTTTAGCACTTTTTAATTTTATAATTTTTAATTCTTTTGTTTCTGTATCTATAAGTAGCACAGAAGGTTGTATATCTTGTTCATCAATTTTCCTACGTCCTATACAGCCAATGTCTAAAATAGTAGTATCTTTTAATTTAAACTCAAATGGATGATGATTATGAGCTACTAAAATATAATCATAATTAGTTTTAATATTTTTATAATAAACATGCATCGCTGAGTGTGGTAAGGGTTTCTCTGTAATTAAGGCATGTACTATGGCTATAGTTAATTTATCTTTTTTATCGTGGAGCAACCCTTCTTCTTTTATTTTAGATTCGCAATCATGGAAATAATGAAACGACTTTATATAAACTTTATCGTTTTCAATAACATCTAAACAATTGATTAAAGAAGAACGATTAAACATATGCTGTAAAGTAGTAGAGTTTGATAACTCTGAACTATGAAATTGTTCGTCATGATTGCCCCAAACTGTATAAAAGGGGACTTTACCTTCTTCTATAATATCTATAAATTTATCACAAATAGGTAAACTAATTATCGGACTATCCAAATTATCTCCTCCACTAACAATACAATCGCATTTATTACTTTTAGCAATAGATATAATTTCTTTTAATTTCAAAAATATAGAGCCCAGATATTTGTCAATTCTGTTGATAGGATTTTTCCCCGATAAATGTAGGTCTTGGAAATATAGATACTTAGACATCCGACTCCCTTTTCCAAATATAATTTTTTGCTGTTTTTCTATACCTGCCTTTATATAGAACTTTTAGGATTGAAGTACCATATACCTTTACCGCCGATTTAACACTATACCATATTTTAATCAAATTATTATTCTTGTCGTATTGATATACTTTTCTTAAACGATTTGTTCTGTCAATCCTCGCTACATTTACTCTTAATTCAATAAATCTACAATTATTAAATATATAATCTTTATTACTATCTTTTCTATCTATGCTTGGTTTATCCATTAAATAAGCTTTTTCCCTAAACCATAATTGCTTTATTTCTTCCATTGTAATCAAGCATTTAATTCCCTTTCCTCCATAATATTTATAATCTGCTATAGTAGAAACTGTACATCTCCTTCTTAAAGAATAAAAATGACTTTTCCATGGATATTTTTGTTTTAATTCCCTAGCTTTCTTTAAGCAATATTCTCGTCTTTTGGGATTATCTCTATATCTGTTTTTCATAACGTTATCTCCTTCAAAACATTATCGGTAATCTCAGACTTACAAGTTGGGCATTTTCCGTATTTTTTAAGAATTTCTCTGTATTCTTTATTACCTTCAATAATCTTCTCTCCAACTGCTTTTATTTTCTTCTCCAAATCCACCCTATTCCCTTCGCCTCCAACAAGTTGTGTTCGTAATTCTTTTAACTTTTCTAACCTATCTATTTGCTTCCGTAGTTTTGAGGTATCTACATCTACCACTTTTAAATTACTTAATTCCTTTTCTACATTTTCTAATCCTGTTTTATTTTTGCTTATTTTTTCTAATAAATTAGAAGCTTTTTCTAATAACTCTATTTGTTCTTTTAAATTTATCAGTAATTTATCGGGAACTGTTTTTATTTCTTTTAGCGAAGTATTGGTTGTTTGCGAATCGCAAGTGTTTTTATCTAATTTAAGTTTTAATTCATTTATTTTATCATAGCGTTCTTGCAGCTCTTTGATTTCTTCTACTTGTTTTTTAAAATTACCATACAATGCTTCTAATTTGTCCTTTTGTATGGTAACTTCCTCTAATGATTTTTTTTGCTCTTCTAAATGTTCTAATTCTAATTTCGATTCTCGGCTTATTTTTAGAATGTCTTTATTAAAAGACTGTAAAGATTTATCAATTAAGTTACTCCCTGTTAATTTGTTAAACAATTTGCTTTTAAATACAGATGATTCACCTAATAAGAAAGGCAATGTAATTTGGTCTGCAATGTTTAATATAATTTCTTCATTGTCTATGTTTATAGTACGAACTTGGAGAGCGTCTTTTATTTCATCTGGGATTGTCTTACCTACACTATCAAACCGCTTAATTTCATCTCCAATTTGCAATTCATATGCATTAATAGAAGCTGATTTTATTTTTGATACTTTAACTTCAGTGTCCAAGATGGCAGTTACTATTGTCTTTTTTGTGCCTTCTTTTCTTACATCCTTGCCTTCATTAAAAAATAACCATTTAATTGCTTCTACAACACAGCTCTTACCAGCATCGTTAGCTCCATACAATATATTAAGCTTATCTGAAAATTCTACAGTAAGATTTTCATGTTTTTTGAAATTCTGAAGTGTTAAAGATTTTATATACATCAAATTCCTTTTATTATATTTAAAAGTGTACGGTAAACAAACATATTAGGTGCATAATATTTGAAAAACTTTTCATCAGATTGTCCAATTCCTTTGGCTAAAGCGGCAGCCACAGCTGGACTTCTACACACCCCAACTTCGCATTGGCATATAACTGCCTTAGTTCTATCTTTGTGAAAGCTAAAAAACTCCCAAATAGATTTTGCTTGTTCTTTACTTATAGGTGCATAGGTTATACCTTTGCTAACAAAGGACTTATCTATATCATGAAATTTTAACTGTAATAAACCTATCCGAGATTTTAATTCAGGTAATTTAGGATGAGTATATCCAGGCGAAGTTATAGAAATCACTATGTGGTTTTCGGCTATATCGTACTTCTGAATCGAATACTCATTCAATACTATGAATTGTAATTTTTTACTCATTTGGTTTCCATTTAAAATCAATTAATTCATATTTCTTTTCCGAAAATTTACTGCAAAACTGTTGTTGGTGAAATTGAAATCGATGTTTTAATTGCTCTAAGGGAATTACCATATTCATACCTTCATGCTCTACAGTAATCCCCTGTTCTTTTTCAATAGCTTTTTCTACAATGTAATCTCTAATGGACACGTGCCCCAGAAACAACTTTTTGATTTTTACTTTCTTATTTGTTGCCATCATAAAGTTTGTTATTATATTACCACTTTAACTACTGTTGTTTTTTTCTTAGCTTTGTTAGCAGATTTAGCATTGTAAGCTTCCAATTCTTTATTAATATCATACCCCTTTATTCCATTGGTATTTTGCAGGTCGATTTTAATAGAATCCCTATTTCCATCCCCATAAAAAATGTGAATATTCTGACTAGCCCTACTTTCTAATTGAAGTGCAGAATCGGAATATCCATTTGCACCTACTAAAGAACTACCTCTAGCATAGGTATCTCCAATCCTAGCAGAATGTTTGTGTCCACTGATGATAAAATCCACAGAAGTTTTTCTAGCAATGTATTTGCCTTTGATTTTTTGCACCGCTTGTTCCATCTTTGCTTTTAATTGATTACCATGCAAAAACAGTACATTCTGATTATTTACTTCTACTGTTTGTTCAATAGGATTTCCTTCGATAAAATTAATGGGTGTTTTTCTGAAAATAAACTTCAAAATATTGTAAATAGTATAATCGTAGTTATCGGTGGCGAGTATTTCACTCCATCCAATATGTTCTTGTATACGACTTTCATTACCAGTTACATTAACCATTGTAATTTTAAAATCTTTAGCTAAATCTATTATAGTTTGTTCTAATAAACTAACTGCCAAAAAAGTTGCTTTACTTCTATTAGTAGATTCAGATAATAATTCATCTAATCTTCTATCAGAATTCAACAAATCACCAGTTAAAGCCACTAAAATATTTCCTACTTTAGCTGCTTTAAAATAAACTTTTGCTCTGTCTACAAATTTCTTTAGTCTTTTAGATGCAACTGTAAAATCATATTTGTTAATTTCTAAGTTTACTAATTCGTTAAGATGTAAATC
>Ga0222658_1000485_pt1 | contig 21209 bp, 23 predicted proteins | sample AntAcemetagen476_FD_179830 | JGI IMG/M metagenome (GOLD analysis project Ga0222658, IMG submission 179830) | Saline water microbial communities from Ace Lake, Antarctica - #476 | ecosystem: Environmental > Aquatic > Non-marine Saline and Alkaline > Saline | place: Antarctica: Ace Lake... | reverse complement strand
ATACCGGGGTCACTCGTATAGCTGCTGATGTTGCTTCCAGTTATGTACAGTCGTTTATAGGCAAAGAACAAATGATGGGTAAACTATGTGATTTGGTTAAACAAGGGATTATTATTCTTCAGGGAACACAAGATATTAAAGAGTTTGGTAAACTACTTAGAACTGCATGGGTACATAAAAGAGAGTGGAGTGACAAGGTAACAAATTCCAAAATTGATGATATCTATGAAGTGGCACTGAAGGCCGGTGCTATTGGTGGTAAGTTGCTTGGTGCTGGTGGGGGTGGGTTTATGCTTCTTTTTGCTCCTCCCGAAAAACAAAGGAACATACGGGAAAAGCTAAGTAGTTTAGTCCACGTTCCATTTAATTTTTCATTCGAAGGCAGTAAAATTATTTATCAAGATGAATAAGGAGTAATAAAATGAAAATATGGCCTTTTGATAAGTTTGTAGGTAAAAAGAAATTAGAGAAAGAACAACGTGAAAACAGCAGATTAAGAAATGAAATACACTCTCTTGAAAAAGAAATAGATACTGCTAATGAAGTAATAGATGAAATTCTTCCTCGCTTTACTCATATAGATATAAAATCCGATTTGGAATTTGGTCGCTATAGGATTTGTGTTGATTTTGAAAGGGATATGGTAGAACAGGCTTTCACACAAGGAGCAGACGATCACATCATACATTATTTTGCTTCACGATTAGCACATGAGATAGAATATAAGATGATTCATTTTAATTTTGCTCGTTGTAATTAGTGAGTAGGTATGAATAAAATTGAATTGATACAGAAAAAGACTGATTGGGTTAAGAGAGAACTTCTGAAGATACATAGAATAGCTCCTGGGATTCGTTTGGCTTCTTCCCTATCCTGTATTGAAATTCTTACTACTCTCTACTATGGGGGAATTATTAAGTTTGATCCAAATAATCTTTTTTGGGAGAATAGAGATAGATTCATTGTCAGCAAAGCACATGGATCTATTGCACTTTATCCTATTTTTGCAGATTTAGGTTATTTCTCTATGGACCAATTATCTCTGGTTGGAAAGCCTGGAGGTATTTTAGCAGATATTCCAGACTGCTCAATTCCTGGGTATGAAACTATGAATGGTGCATTGGGGCATGGGCTTGGTGTAGCTTGTGGCATTGCTCTTGCACTCAAAAGGAAAAATAATAAAAATAAGGTATTTGTTTTATTGGGTGATGGAGAGCTTTTTGAAGGTGCTGTATGGGAAGCAATCATGTTTGCTGGTCATCACTGCCTTGACAACCTGATTCTAATTATTGATAACAACAAAATATCTATGTTGGATTACTGCAAAAATATTATTGATCTTGGGTCTTTAAGTAAAAAATTTGTAGATTTTGGATGGCAACCACTAGTTGTAGATGGACATAACATCAATGAATTATATAATATTTTACGTTTTTTTACAAAGGACCCATTGATATATAAAGATATTGTACCAAATGTGATTATTGCTGACACTGTAAAAGGCAAAGGGGTTCCTCGTTTAGAGACAGATTCACTTTGTCACATTAAATCGTTATCAACAGAAGAAATTGATCAATTATTATTAGAGGGGGAATAATGGGCAGGATAAATATTGGTGGTGGTAGGTGGTGTAGCGATGGAACAACAAGTGAAGGGATCGGGAAAAATAAATGTATTCAATGCGGAAGAAAAACAAATAAGCCATCTTGGTGTAGCCAGGAATGTGCGGATATTTATAATGGCGAAGCGCCAAGAAGGTCGGGCAATCCTGATGCTTTTTATTTAGATTCACCATACAAGAAAAAAGACCCAAGCCACGATTATAGATCAAATGAAGAAATTAGGGTATATGGTGAATAACCAACAAAGGATAGCTATGGAAACAATGAGAGATGCTTTTATTGAAAGACTCTATGATAATATGTTTGTAGATGATTCTATCTTTTTTGTAACAGCTGATTTGGGAGCACCTGCATTAGATAAGTTAAGGGCAGACTTCCCAGATAGGTTTATCAATGTTGGGATTGCAGAACAGAATTTAATTAATGTATCAGTGGGGCTTGCCCTGGAAGGCTTCAAAGTCTATACGTACTGTATTGCTCTCTTTTTAACTTTGCGTGCTTACGAACAGATCCGAACAAGCATCTCAATGTATACACAGATACGAAATCTCAATATCAATCTTATTGGTGTCGGAATAGGACTCAGCTACGACGTAGTGGGTCCAACACACCATTGCCTCGAAGATAGCTGTATTATGAATGTACTGCCTGGTTTCACTATTTTCACACCGAGTGATTCGGTTATGGCAGGTGAATTTGTTGCTTATACTTTGGCACACCCAGGTCCTAAATATATCAGGTTCGATGGGAAGCCACAACCTGATTTGTATATACCCGAAAATATTATTCCTTTTGGTGATGGTTTTTGTGAAGTACGAAAAGGAAAAGATGTGTGTATTATCTCAACTGGCTATATGACTCATTTAGCATTGGAAATAGCAGAGCGTTTAGTACAAGATGGCATTAGTGCTGGTGTAGTAGATCACTTTTTTCTAAAACCATTTAATGAAAAAAAACTTCTTGGAATTTTGAGTCGATATAAACATATTGTTACTATGGAAGAGGCATTTATTAATAAAGGAAGTCTTGATTCTGTTATTGAACATTTATGTTTCTCAAATAGACTTTTTATTGGGATGACTAAATTTGGGTTTGACGATAAATACGTGTTTGAAGTCGGTGATAGAAAACATCTACATAGAGTAAATAATTTGGACCAAGAAAGTATAGTTAACAAAATAAAACTTGATTTTGGGGAGAATTGATGGATATACTAATTGTAAAGCCTGGGTTACAAAAAGGTGTTTTTGGTGGTCTGGATGATTTTGCATTAACTGCGATTGAGCCGCCACTATGGGGGGCTATCCTTGCAGGGTATTTGCGTAAGCTTGGTTATGGTGTTGGAATAGTTGATCTTGAAATTGATCCATTACCCGATAAAATCGATACAAAACTTGTTATGATTTCTGTTTCTGGGCACAATCCATCAGCATCTACAATCTATATGGATGAAACTATTAGACTTGCAGCTGTAATTAAACAACAAAACCCAGAGGTGAGGATAATATTACACGGTCTGCATCCTTCTGCACTTCCTGCTCGTACTGTAATAGAGCCAAATATTGATTTTGTGTGCCAGGGAGAAGGGTTTGAAACTCTACCTGCTCTTATTGATATGTTACGAGAGGAAGGAGAGATAAAAAGTCTTCCTGGTTTATGGTATAACCCAAAAGGTGTGTTTCGTATAGTAGGGCCAAATCCACCGCCTCTATTGGACTTGTCCTTACTACCAATGCCTGCGTGGGATCTTCTTCCTATGACTAAATATCGTGATCATAATTGGCATTGTTTTGATGATATTAAAAATAGATCTCCTTATGTTGCAATTTATACCTCTCTTGGCTGCTCTTATAACTGCCTACGTGGGGACACTCTTATAAACACGATAGAAGGAATGATTCCTATTAAGGATATGGTAGGACGCAAAACTATTAAAGTTTTATCTCGTGATCCGAAGACAAATAATCCAGAATTCGTAGACGCAATTAATATTAGAAAAACACGTGCTAATGCTGAATTAGTTAGGGTTTCCTTTGATGATGGCACACATATAGACTGTACCCCAGATCATAAATTTAAAATTTTTAAGGGTGGGAATGGGCATACTAAGACTGTTGAATATGATGTGGAGGCTAAGGATTTGAAACCAAAACAGAGAGTTCGGGCAGTAAAATACAGAACCAATAAATATGGATATGTCGATTTGGAGTGGGGAAGAAGGAAAGCGGCTAAATTACATAGAGTAATCATGGAGGGTATTACGGGAATAGTTTTAACGAGAAAGGATGTCGTCCATCATCTTGATAAAGATAAACAAAATAATCATCCAAGTAATTTGAGTCTATGCAATATCCATAACCATGTCCCTTTATTCCATCCTGAAATATCAGAGAGGATGAAGAAGTCTAACCCATCATTTGGTCTCCCACATGAGCATTTTGTTGAGCTTGGTAAAATGCAGAAGGGGAAGGTTCGGAGCTTTGAAGCTAGGGTTAAGTATAGGTTATCTAAACTTGGTGAAAAAAATCCAAATTATAAAGATGGGACTAGCACATTAGAAAACACTGGGCTGGAAAGTAGGTTGTGTGTGAACCATAAGATTGTGCGGGTTGATTTCCTGCTATTCAAAGAGGATGTTTATTGTATGGAAGTTCCGTCCCATCCTTGGTTTTATGCAAATAATGTATTGGTACACAATTGTTCTTTTTGTAACACCAATTCTTTATTTGGAAAGTCAGGAATCAGATACCGCCCTGTTTCTGCTGTTATAGATGAAATTGATTTTCTTGTTAAAAATTACGGTATTAGAAATATCAAGATTGCTGATGAATTGTTTTGTTTGAAAGAAGATCGTGTAGTTGCTATCTGTAATCAGATTATAGAGCGTGGTTACGATCTAAATATGTGGGCTTATGCTCGTATTGACACTATCACATTGTTAATGTTGGAAAAAATGAAAAAAGCAGGATTTAACCTTATAAGTTATGGAATTGAATCTGGTAGTAAACGTGTGTTACAACAAGCACATAAACAATATAATCCTAATTCAGTAATGAGTGTAGTTAAAATGACAAGAGATGCTGGTCTAATCCCACAAGGGAATTTCATTTTTGGTCTGCCGGAAGATGATTTTGGTAGTATGCAGCAAACATTAGAAATGGCATTTGCTATCGAAACAGAGTGGCCTAATTTCTATGTCGCAATGGCCTACCCTGGATCAAGGTTGTATACTGAAACAGACCCTTCCTTATTGCCTGCTAAATGGTCTGGATATTCTCAATATTCCTATGATTGCCAACCTCTACCCACTAAGTATTTAACACCTACAGAGGTCTTAGCTTTTAGGGACTATGCCTTTCACGCTTACTTTGAAAATCCAAAATACTTAAAAATGATGCAAGATAAATTTGGTACAAGTGTTGTTAGCCATATTAAAAATATGACTAAAATCAAACTAAAAAGGAAACTGTTGGGAGATTAATAGAATGAAAATAAACTGGCCTTTGATGGATAATAATATTATCCAAGATGATTTAGATGTTGTTATTAATTTTTTGAAAGGAACCCCAAGACTTACTCAGGGTGAACAGGTTATTGCTTTTGAAGAAGAATGGTCTAAATGGCTTGGAGTTAAATACAGTGTGTTTGTGAATTCTGGTGCTTCTGCTAACTTTATCACAATGCACCTTCTACGGGCTTCTGGTATAACTGGAAAAGCTGGAAAAGCTATTGTTCCAACACTGGCATGGGTATCTGATATTGCATCTACTCTTTCTGCTGGATTTGATCCTGTGTTTGTTGATATTGATCCTGATACTTTAGGTATGGATACAGGACAAATTATATCAAAAATAGATGAACAAACAAAGGTTATTTTTCTAACTCATGTACAAGGGTTCAATGCTTTGAATTGGACGTTGCTTGGAATATTAAATGAAAATAGAATCATTTTGATAGAAGATTGTTGTGAATCATATGGTGCTACTTTTAGTGGTAATAAGATTGGGACTTTTGGTTTAGTTTCCAATTTTTCTTTTTACTACGCACATCATATGAGCACAATTGAGGGAGGTATGATTTGCACTGACAACCAAGGGGTTTATGATATTGTGAGGATGTTGCGCTCTCATGGGATGAGTAGAGAAGCAAGATCAGGTAATATTCGTACTGATTTAGAAGAAATGTATAAAGACTCACTCACACCAGATTTCATCTTTGGCTACCCATCATTTAATTTCAGGAACACAGAGATCGGTGCTGTGATAGGAAGAAATCAACTAAAACGATTAGATAAAAATAACGCCAAACGTGTACATAATTTTGATGTGTTTCTACACTGTATTAATTCATCCAAATACAAAATTGATTTTGACATAGATGGTAATTGTAACTATGCTTTTCCGTTGATCTTGAAAGAAGCCAATGTTGCTTTTAGGGATAGACTTGAAATTGCTATGAAAGATGCAAATATTGAATTTCGTAGAGGCAGTTCAGGTGGTGGGAATCAATTAAGACAGCCTTATCTAAGCAACATTGATTGGAGTCCAGAAGAATACCCAAATGTTGAACATGTCCATTTCTTTGGTTATTATATTGGAAACTACCCAACATTAACAGATGATAGAATTATGGAGTTATGCAAGTTCTTGAATTCAGTTGAGTAATTATATCTTTCTTTATTTCTGCAGCCATATTTTGTGTATCCAACACGATAGTTGTATCCTGCATCATAGGCAAAATACATTCCATAACACGTTCTTCTAATATTTTACATCTAAGTCTCATTGTATTTTGATGTGTTTGGATGTTATCTTGCGGGTATTTTACAGGCAACTTCAATTTATAAATAGGTTCATACTGTTTATATAACTCATCTATAATTGCATGTTCAAATGCATCTTTTGCTAATTGCTCAACCCAGTGTAAAAGAACTGAACATTGATTTAGACAACTATCAAGTGTTGCTATTTTAAGTGGTATTGTTTGTTCAGTATGGTTAGTTTTGTCTATAAGAGAACACACTGCATGGTAAAAATATAGTTGGTTACGTACATGGTAAACCCAAATTGAAATGGGGTTTGGTGGCAAGTCTTCTATTTTCTCTATTTTAAATGGTCTGCTATGATGTCTGTAATAAAATGCAATACTATCTACAAAAGATGCTTTATGTTTACCCAAAAAGAATTTCGCTGCCCACAGACTATCCATATCAACTTGTAATGGTTCGCATGGCCACAGCGTTTGGTATACTTCTTTTCTAAACAATCCAAATATAAAAGGTAGTGTTTCCCTACTGTGAATGACTTTACAGAAATTCTCGTAATAATACGTTGAGTTATACACACCATCTTTGTTAGTAATAAGATCCTGCTCAACTTGGTTACCTGCATTAATATACCTACCATTAGTATACGCCATATCGACGCTTTCATTCATTTTTAATTCATTAGCTAATACTTTGATATAATGATAGTTTAGAAGATCATAAGCACATACTACTGTAATAAACTCACCTTGTGCCCCTAAGATGAGTTTATTAATGGCCCCCTCTGTTGATCTCTGTTGAGTATCAGTATATACTTTTATTCTATTATCCTGTTGCGCCATAGCTTTACAAACTTTTACTGTATTATCCGTAGACTGGTTATCCAAGATTAACAGTTCAAAATCTTTGTGTGTCTGGTGTACTATAGAATCCAGCATCTGTTGTAGAAAGTTTGCCGTTCCTACTGAATTATACACAGGTAATAGAATGCTTACTTTTGACATGATTACACTTCTTCTGCTTTTGGTGTTGCTGGAGTTGACGCTTTCTTTGTTTCAAAGTTATCAGCTCTTTGTTTTTGTTCTATTTCCTGTCTGATATCTTTGACTGCTCCTGGGTTAGTATCCTCTGTTAAAGCAAAATTTTCTTCTGTTAAATTGTCAATTGCTTCATAGATGACCAGTAATTTTTCATCTGCTAAATCAGGCAACATTCGTTTAGATATTACCTTAGCCATCTCTTTTTTGAAGTTGATTTCTGGTACTAGTTTATCAGACATAATAGCGTTTTCAAGGCCCTGAGATAAGTCATCAATACTAAAATCTTTGGATCTTGATATTCTAACATCTTTAAACCAACCATCCCTGCCCTGCCATTTGAGCCAGTATTTGATTATACCTAATTCAGTTTCAGTTAAATTCTCGCTCTTCTTTGATAGTACCAGACTTAACTGTTGGTACTCATACCTTAACGCCACACCAGATCGTACCTGATCACTTTTCTCATGTGCATGTATGCCAGATAAATGAGCTAGTTGGAAAACCTCGCTGATTTTCTTACTCATCCAGCTAAGTATTGCCTCAACAGGTTCAAGTACTTCCGACTCAAGCCAGTCTGGTTTTGTCCATTCGCCACCAACTGGGTCAGGGTCAAATTCAAGTATTGCAGTTACACCAACTTCATTATTAATTGGCGCACTTCCTTCCTTTTCCATCGGTCTACGTGCTTGTGGGAATCCGGCAAATTTAATAACTTCTTCCCCATAAGAGATATTCCGTATGATACTTGCAGTAATTCTGGAAATCTCTTTGATATCAGATACACCAATGTATGGATTGACAACACTCTTTATATTTTGAAACCAGAGAAAGGGTATTTCCCCTAATGGATTATCACCTGAATCTACCAAAATTGGTTCAGCACCACCAAGTACTGCATTGTATGGCTGTCCTGGTTCATCTGCATATTTATTGTCGCCTGGTTTTGGTTTGTAATCAGATGTATCCTTATGTTTATGTACATTAAATGGTGATGGGGCACCTTCAGGCAATTCCCATATCTCCCATTTATCTTGCCACCATAGTAAATACCTATTATCAAAATCCAACAGTTTTAAATAAGTCAAAGTTGGTCTATTAGTTACTGGATGCCGTTCGTGTTTCCAATCGAGTATATTTGGTAATGTAAATAAAGCGCAGTAGGGGTACACACCTTGTTCAATATCATCTTTTAACACTTCACTTGTACTATTTGGTTTATCGATTAAAACACCCACTGCTCCATAAATAGCAGCCATCTTCTGTGCCTCATTAAGAAACACATCAAAATTAGTCCCATATAAGTCAGCGTCTTTGAGAAACATTTTCCATAATTCATTCCCTGCTAATGCGCCTAAATCTCTCACTGCTGGCTTTTCTGTTAAATAGAAATTAAATAGATCAATAACTATACTGGAATAATTGAAGCATATGCCTTCATCTTGTCTTGCACGCCAGTTTGAATCACTTTCTCTTTGATGTTTTTGTAAACTGTAGTCAATAAAGGGGGTTCCTCCTGAATATGCAAGACCGAAAAAAGCCCAATTTTTAATATATTCCGCATGAACTTCGTGCGTTTGTTGTAGTGTAGCGATATCCATTGTTTTGTTCTCCTCAAAGTTTAAATTGTTATTATTTCCAATATAATTTATTTGGGGGTCTACGAACATATCTTGTTTTATTTGCCACCCAGTTTAAAAACTGTGAAACACTATCTGTGATATCATCAGGTCCATAAGAAGGGAATAAACAAAGTTGGTCTTTTGTCTCTTCCAACCAGTGTGCTGTAGTTGGTAAATATACTTTACCTGATTCGAATTGTCCAGACACAGCATCTAGTCGTATGGCTTTACTTAGATTTTTTGTTGATATTTCAATGACAGGTATTGTTGTTTCTCTTTTAAGGTGTTGTATAAGAGATGTTCCTGATCCCCTATCTTCTATAAGATGTGCTGATGGGGTTGGGTTGTGATTTTCATGCAACTCTTTGACTTTTTTAACTAAAGTAGGAAACTCCATTTTTTTGTTACATACGTCAATTAAGTAATAGCCATTTTTTGCAACAACCCATACAGTTCCTGCAGTTGGATCATGTAGTTCATCTTCTTTTTGTGCTGTATCCCAACTTACAACTACTTTTATAATTTCTTCTTCTGGTGGTAATTCCGTATAATAATTTAACCAGTCGTATTTGATTATGCCTCCTTCTCGCACAATTGGTTGTTGTTGGTAAAGAGATTCCCAGTTATAAGATTTTTGTACTGCTTTGATATTATCTAACATTTTTCGTGTGTACATACTAGGGCATATAGCTTCACCAACTTTTCTTCCTAATATATCATTTTCTTCTGCTACTGCCTTTAATTCAATAATTGTCCAGTTTTCAAAGGGGTATTCATTGAGTACATGACCTGTCAAATCGTCCAAATGCCATCTGGTATTTATGATTATAATACTTCCATCTGGCCTAAGCCTTGTGTATAAGACAGCTTTATACCATTCCTTGACTTTAGCACGGGCTATCTTTGATTCAGCATCTTCACGACCTTTGAAGGGGTCATCAACCAAAAATATATTTGAGCCACGGCCTGTGCCAGTAGAAGATAGTCCGATACTATAATAATGCCCTCTTTGTTCTGTTGCAACATGCTTTGATGATTTGATATCTGGGGATACTGTGCAATTTGGGAATACTGCTCTGTGAATTGATCCTTTAAATTGATCTCTTACTACAGCACCAACTTCGTTTGCTCTTTCTTGGTTGTAAGTAGCTGATATTATTTTCCAATCAGGGTGTCTACCAATGACCCATGGAGGGAAGAATTCTGAGGTAAGCATCGTGTTATGTACAACGATATTTTGTATGGTAAATGAGCGATCTTCTTCTACTAATAGACATCTACATTTTTGTTTACCCGTATTTTTAATTGATGTAATTGTATCTGGCAAATAATAGGGAGAGTTTGCTTCCTGGTTGGAATGGTATTCCACATCTGATTTTCGTACTATAGCAAGTGAATCGTTTACATTTAATTTTCCTGCCTCTACCCATCCACTAATAGTTAAAAAAGGATGGTCTTTAGCCGAACATGGGTTTCTACCAGAACGTGTATTTAATTGTATTGTTGGTAAATAACCTTGTTTATAAACTTTTAGAACTTTTCTTGGTCTACGTTTATGTGTTATTACATAGTCTCCAACACAGACATCTTTTAATTTTTTGTAACTCCCATCCCTCATTAATACTGGTTCTTCTTCCCAACAGGGCTTCCCATGTTGTGGAGGGGCACTAATCAGAAGTCTTCTGATGCGACCAGCTTCAACAGCTTCTAAAGCTGATGCAATAAGTTCATGCATAGGTTCAGCACGATACTTTGGGTATTGCATACCTATGTAACTTAATAAACTTGAGCTTGCTACCTGGTATGGAGTTATATTATCTTTATTTGATTGTTTCATATTCAGCATCCATTGTATTTGGATCATCTAGTCCAAGTATTTTATCATACTTACCACGATCTACCTGTTGTCCACGTACAATTGCATCAAGTTGGGCTTGGTCGAGTTTATGCACATGCTCCATTCTTCCTTCTATTTTTTGTGGTTGTTCAATATGTGCATGTCTTCGAAAGTCATTTGTTTTTTGTAGATGTATCTTAGATGCGTATATTGTTGCTGGCATATTTCCACCATCTATTAAATCAAATAATTTATCTTCAACCCAATCCTCTTTTTCATCTTGAAGTGCTTCTATTTCTGCTCTAAAATCTGGATTTTTTTTGTACCAATCACTTACAACAGCTCTTTTCATTCCCATAGCATCACATGTATTTGTGACGTTAAAGCGGTTGGCTCTAAACTCCTCCAAAAATTTTTTTTGTTTTTCTTGCAATTTAGTAGCTGCAACAGCTGAATGTATTTCTATACGTTCTGCAAGTCTGGGGCGGGTAAGATGTTGGAGGCTTTTATACTCTTTTTTAAACCCAAAATCGGTTTTCTGCCAATAGCCAATGCTTTTGGAGGTAAGATCTTTTGCTATTTCTGCAAGAGCTGATACTATTGAATGCTCTGGATTAGCATATATCTCCAGAAATTGTTTTTTCTGCTCTTCGTCATGCTCGTGCTTCTTATCCCAGTCTGCTTTTTTCTTACCTTTTTTTATAAATCGTAGCTCTTCAAATTCAGCTGCGAATCCTGCATCTGATTCAGTCCATTTATAAACATGTTGGCGAGTAAATCCAACTATTTTCACAGCTTTGTTTATGGACATTCCCTCTTTTCTGTACTCAATCATAAATTTTTCTTGTAGAGCATCTTTTTCTTTATCAGTGAGTTTTAATTTTCTTTTTTTCTTGTTTATTCTCTGTGGAGGGATAATTCCTTTTAATTCTTTTGGCATCTTTGGCATGGCATTTCGCCTCATTTCGTTGATTTTATGGCTTTTATTCCAAATAAATAAAAAAATCTTTTCCAACTATTTTAAATAGTTAGTTCTGTTTATGGCTTATTTTGGTACTTCCCATGAAAAAAAGACTTGACTTTTCCATAAAAGTATGGTATGTTATTTGGCAGTACCATATCATACTAAAAAAAGGATGTCAAGCTTTATTTTTAATTTTAAGGAAAGGGGGGGCATAATCACATATCTTGGTAAAGGTTCCATAATGTTCGGCGGAGGAATCGCCGCTGTTTTAGGGCGTGGGCAACGCCTTGTGCATAGCACAGAAGCCGTCTGCTTTAACTGACGGAGTAGTCACCACATATTGGAATATATAATGGTTGGATAAATTTAAAAACAGTCTGGAAAGACGAGGGTAGGAAGATGGCAATTAAGCCACTCAGTAATAAAACAAATTTAAAAATAGCCTGGAAAGGCAAGGAGTAGTAAAATGGCATTAGTATATAAATCATTGGAAGATGGTTCTGGAATCAAAATGGATGAAAATGGAGATCCTTTGGTTGTCGATGATGAAAAAGATGAAAAAGAATTTGGTGTAAGGGCACTTGATCTCTATAACAAAATTCCTGCATTACAGGCGGAAGCCAAAGCATATAGGGAAGAGCGTGATAAACATAAAACAAAAGCGGAAGCATTTGGAGAATTGGACCCAGAAGAGGCTGTTGCTAAATTGAAAGCTCTTGGTGACCTAGATATAGAGGAAGCAAGAGCAGCATTAGATACTGTTGCTAATTTAGGAGATGCCGACAGAGAAATAAGCGCCGAAATTGACAAGGCAAAAAAAGCAACTGCTGATGGGTATAAAACCAAAATCCGTGATATCGATGAAGCGTGGAGTAGAAAAGCACAAGTTTTGAAAGAAACTGTGTCAGTTAAAGATGCTTCAATTCGTAGGTTACTAATTAAAGGTGCTTTTGATAGTAGTGTTTTCATTAAAGACCAAACAGTATTGCCATCCGAAATTGCTTATAACACTTTTGGTAAGTATTTTCAAATTGATGAAGATACTTTAAAGGTATCTGCTATTGGTTATGATGGTGAAAAGGTTTTTAGTGTTGCTAATCCTGGTGAATTTGCTTCTCCAGAAGAAGCTATTGAACTACTCATCGAGCGTTATCCACAGAGAGATAGTATTATGCGTACCACATCAGGTGGTTCTGGTGCTGGGGGAAATACAAGTTCTAATAGCGCAAAGAAACAACAGCTAAAAGCACTTGTGGGAATGGCGCCGGCAGCACGTTTAAATGAGTTAAGACGCATCAATGCTCAGTAATTTTGGAAAAAAGCACTGTGGCCTGAGAGAACCACTCTGAAGTATTAGTTTTTTATATTTTTATTTGTGTTATTATTAACTTTAAATTTTTATGGAGGTATTTTTCATGGCTTTATCATTAATTGAATCTGCCAAATTGGCACTTGGAAGAGATGAGACTCTCAAGGCTACCGTGATGGAACTGTATGCAAAAAGTTCTGATCTTTTACAGTATATGCCTTTTGAAAGCATTTCTGGTAACTCTATGGTTTTCAATAGGGAGCAAACGCTTCCTGCTGCTGGTTTTCGTGCCCTAAATGAAGCGTATACAGAAGGTTCTGGGACAGTAGATAGAGTAACCGAGGCACTGGCTGTTGCTGGTGGGGATCTTGATGTTGATGTTTTCCTTATCAAAACAGGTAATGCTGATCAGCGTGGTACACAAGAAGCAATGAAGATCAAAGCGCTGAGTCTTGCTATGACCAAAACTATTGTCAAAGGTGATGTTGGGACAACCCCGAAAGAGTTTGATGGTTTGCAAGAACGCTTGATTGGAAACCAGAAGATTGTTGCTGGAACCACCGGCGCTGGGGATAATCTTGAACTGACCTATTTGGACAAACTGATTGATGAGGTTGACGAACCTACTCATCTGCTTATGAACAAAACTATGCGTAGGCGACTGTCTGCTGCTGCAAGGCTGACCACTGTTGGTGGTTATATCACCTATGAGTTGGATGCCTTTGGTCGTAGGGTTACAAAGTATAACGATCTACCTATCCTGATTGTTGATAAGGATAATAACTACGATGACATTATGCCGTTTACCGAGCTTTCCTCAGATGGCACCAGTGCTACTAGTACATCTATTTACTGCCTGTCTTTTGCAGAAAATGGTGTAGTTGGTTTACAGAATGGGGACATGGATGTTAGGGATATGGGTGAGATTGATACCAAGCCTGTTTACCGTACCAGGATTGAATGGTATGTTTCTATGGCTATTCTGCGGGCAAGGGCTGCTGCCAGACTTTATGGTATTACTGATAGTGCTATAACTGCCTAATATAACCTTTAATATAGTGAGGTGAACAGATGGCTTATATGGATTTTTTAAAAAGTGCTAGGGGGCGAATCTATGATAGCCTCCTATTACTAAAAACCAAAGGTACTGTTGCCACTAGTATGGTAGGTGAATCCCCAGTAGGAACAGACAAGTACTTTGATACTGGTGGGGGTCGTACCCGTGGTGATGTGGTGTATAATGTATATGCCATAGGATCAACTCTTGCAACAAACACCCTTTTTGCATTAAGATTGCAAGGAAGTAAAAACAGCTCCTTTACCACAGGTGTTGATCTTGTAATCACTGAAATTGGTAAAGCCAATGTGCTTACAGGCAATTCAAGTCTGGCTACTAATGATGTTTTTGGTGTAGGCAGGTACATTGTACCTTTTACCAACGATTTTGATGACACTGTGTATAGGTACTTACGTCATTATGTTACTGTTGCTAACACTTTAGCAAGTGGTGTTCTCACAGCTAATCTTAATTTACAGTATGAGTGTTATCTCAGTGATATTAGAACCTAATTTAATAATAATCTTTGATATAGTGAGGTGGACAGATGGCTTATATGGATTTTTTAAAGAGTGCTAGAGGGCGGATTGTAGATGACCTCCTGATACTGAAGGCAAAAGGTACTGTTGCAACCAGTATGGTAGGGGAAGACCCTGTAGGAACGGGTAAGTACTATGATACTGGTGGGGGTCGTACCCGTGGTGATGTGGTTGTTAATATGTATAGTATGGGTAGTATTACTGAAACTACTCATATAAAAATGCGGTTGCAGGGAAGTAAAAACAGCTCCTTTACCACAGGTGTTGATCTCGCAATTACTGAACTTGGGGGTGCTAATGCTCTTAATACAGGCAGAAGCTCATTAGCAACAATAAACTCTGGCGTTGGCAGGTATATTGTGCCATTTACCAACGATTTTGATGACACAGTATATAGATACTTACGTCATTATATATCTGTTGACTTATTCACAGGTGCTACTGGTGTTCAGTACGAGGTTTATTTAAGCGACATTATAACCTAAAAAGACGGAGAAGCGTGATGGAAATCTCGGGGCAAAAAGTTACGCTATCTGTCTGTATGATGATAAAGAATGAAGAGCACAATTTAAAACGTTGTTTATCGTCATTAAATGGTATAGCTGACGAGCTGATAGTTGTTGATACGGGCTCGAACGATAGTAGTGTGTCTATTGCAGAATCGTTTGGGGCAAAAGTGTATCACCATCCATGGGAAAACGATTTTTCCAAGCACAGGAACCAGTCTATGGATTATGCATCTGGAGACTGGTTACTAATCTTTGATGCAGATGAAGAGCTGTTTGTAGAAGACTCTTTGTCTGCATCTGATTTAAGAAAGTGGCTTGGAAAAGTACCAGCCGATTGCCAATCCGTGGCAATCACTTTGCATGATATTCAAAAGAATATGCAAGCCATGCAATTTAATTCTGTGCGATTGTTTCGTAAAGGAGTAATGCGATACGAAGGCATCGTACACAACCAACCAAAAATACTTATTGGGAAACCAGAAGCTCTTTTCTGCCCAATAGTCTCTCTCAAACATTATGGGTATGATCTCACGCCTGAGCAGACAATCGCAAAACGTGCTAGAACTGAAGGTCTGCTGACTGAACGTTTAGAGAAAAACCCAGATGATGTAGTTGCAATGTTTTATCTTATTCAGGCGTACACTGCCTACAGTGAGTATAATAACGCAGCTATATATATTGAAAGATATGAAGAGACATCTGCACGAACAGGTGTTGCATTCAATGACTCTATTTATTGTACAGCATGCCATGTTTATCGTAAATTGATGGACAAAAAGAATGCTCAGAAATGGTTGCTTACTGGTTTGAAAGAGCACCCTAAAGATCTTGATTTGTTAATGTCTCTTACTGAATATGGTGTTTGGGTACAAGATATAAATTTACTTATACAAGGTGCGCGGGGATTTTTACAGGCGTATGATGATTATCAAAAAGACCCAATTGCAAGTGGGAATAGATTCACTTACGCAAACACACCTGAATCTGTGTCTTACTGTTTATTTCATTTATCTATGGCTACATTTCAACAAGGATGTCGTACATTAGATCAACTTAGTGTAGTTTTGTCCAAAACTAAAAGTGAATTTGATGGTGGCCTACGAAGAGATGTTGCTATGGTATTTAAAGAATTTGGTATGACTAAAAAAGGATGGAGTTTACAACCAGAAGAACAATCTAAAAAAGTAGCAAATTTAAATGCGTGGAGGTAAAAATAATGCCAATTGTGTATAAAAAAAGTACTGGTGAAGCTGTAACTGTTGTACATGCTATTGATGCAAAAGAGTATGTTGCTGGTGGGGCTTATTCTTGGGCTGATCCAACGAAGAAAACTGAACTGCCTGCAAAATCAGAGGCAAAACCAGCTGTAATCCCAACTGTTGCAGACAAGAAACCTGTTGTGGCTCCTATGGTGGTTGAAGAAAAACCTGTTGCAAAAGAAGATTTTAAACCTTCAATCAGAAAACCTATAGCTACACCCAAAAAGAGTTCTCGGATCATAAAAAAGTAGGTATAGTAAATGTCCTTAGACCCTTTTATAAGTTATCGTAATCTATCAACTAGTGGCTTAGAAGATGTCCCAGTAGTCCCAGAAGGCACTTATGCTGTTAAGCAAGGCTATATAAACAACTATGTGCTTGTTGCTAATGATGCTAATGCCATAGCAGTCCCAACAGATGCCAGATTTGTACTATTTAATGCTGACTCTGATATATGGGTAAAAATAGGTGGTGTTGCTGAGATACCTACTATTAATGTTACTGATGGAACTGGGTCTGAATTAAATCCAGCAATTCGTTATTTGGATACAGCTACTACTATTGGTATTATTTCTGAAAGTGCAACCAAGCTCAGCCTCATGTTCTACAAATAGGGGTAGTAATGGGTTTATACAATTATGCATCTAAGATAAATAGAATTGCAGAAGCTACCTCAACTACCTGTGGTTGTGTGCAAAAAGTGGCAGTGTCTGATGATATTGCTCAGAATATTTTGAACAATGTTTTGATTGAACTGAAGAAGATAACTCTCCATCTCAGTATTGTCAATGGGGAAACGATTAAAGATGTGGAGGTGGAGTAAATGGCTGTAATTAAAGATGGTACTGGTTCTGGATATGCAGCAAAGGTTGATTCATCACAGAAGTTGGATGTTTCTGCAAGGGCGAATGACAGAATCTACTATGCATCAAGGGATTCAGGGAAAGCGTTTGTTGTTCAGTTTGAATTGACACAAGCTGTTGATGGTGTAACTGAGGGGGTTGGGTATATTAAATATACTGGTAATGACCGTATAAATATAAAGCAAATTGCATTCACATCCGAAGATGCTGGCATAACAAAGTTTGGTGTGTGGAAAAGTCCTACCGTATCTGGTGGTGCAACTGCCATACCAACAAATCTGAACTTCGGTTCAAATATTACATCAGATACAACATGTAAAGAAGATAGTGATGGGACCACAGTGACAATAACAGGTGGTACATCTATATTTACATTAAGAACGAATGGTCCAGATACAAAAGTAGTTGAGTTTTTTGATGCTGTCATTATGGGACCAGACGATATTCTTGGGGTAAAAGGCAATGCTACAACAGCTACAAGCAAAGTTAGAGTGAATATAATGTTTGCTGAATCAGTGGAGTAGGAGGATGCTATGCTAATAGATGATGGCAAAGGAAGAGGCAATAGTGCTGGTGTAAGTGATGAGAATATGTTGACTACTTTGGCTATTACATCATCGCTAGAACATTATGTAAACCATACAAAAGGCAAAGCATTTAATTTATTATTTGGTGCTACTCCAGCTAGTACTGGTGATTGCTTTTTGTATGTTAAAAATACAAGTGATACTGACCTTGTTGCTGAAGGGTTTTCTATCAAACTTGCAACTAGTGAATATATAGATATAAAGCTTGGTGATATTGGTACACCATCAGGGGGAACCGACATCACTCCTGCGAATTTGAACAGTGGTAGTGGTGTAACTGCCACTGGGACATTTCAAAATGGTGCTGATATTACTGCCTTGAGTGGTGGCACAACGATTGAAAGATACTACCACCTTAATAGTGTGGCTAGTCTTTATACAAATTTTAACCAAGATATTGTTTTACAAAAGAATGGCGTGTTGACAATGTACGTACAAACTGGTGGAACCGCTTTAGCAGGAACATTGGTTTTTAATTACCATGATGATGAAGATTAAATGACTGATTGCGAACAATGTGGGACTTGCTGTTTATATGTAGAAGTGAAAATGCGAAACAACGCATTTGATAAGCAATGGATAGACTTTTTAAAAGTGACACGGCCAGACGGTTTCATTTTTACAAACGATAACAAAAATTTGAAGATTGTGGCACCTTGTAAGCACTTGGACAGAGAAACTAACAAATGTGAAATTTACGAAGACAGACCAATAACTTGTAGGGAATATCAATGCCAGTAAACGCTCATATAACTGATCCAGCAACAAAGCTAAAAGCTGAAGTTGTCTTAAACGAGGATTGCGATTGCAATGCTTTAATAGTTGCAACAGTTCCATTAAGGACATTTGATAATGAATTAAGGTTTTTCATTAATGATGATTATGGTTCTGATATGAATCAGGGTACATCTGCAACAGGTACTCCTTTAGAAATATATAATGCAGATGATACTTTATGGACAGCCACAAATATAGTGGGCGGTAAAATGACTGCTGTAAGTGCCGACAGACCCCACACAGGAACAAATAGTTTAAAAGTTGATAAAATGGCAGTTGATGATGTATATCAAATTGCTAATCCTGCCGGTGATATAAATATGGCTCTGTATACAAGTTTAACAATCTGGGCCAATATCGACAAAGATTGGAAAGCTGGAGATATTGTAGATCTTTATGGTTGGGATACCAGCACAGGATTACAAATCGGAACTGAAGTAGATTTATCCGATTATTTTTCATATTTGAGTTATGACACTTGGCAAAAGATAAACATCCCCTTAACAGATATGGGTGATTTATCCGCTTCTACAACCCTTGATGCTTTGCGGGTAAGGCAAGTAGCGGCTGAAGGCAAAGCCCCGAAATACTATCTGGACGATATCCAATTTGAGGAAAAAGTAGCTGATGAAACGACAGCAATTGAGTTTGAGATTAAACCTGACACTGGAACCTGGATGTACGTTGAAGGTTTCAGGGTAATAATAGCTGGGCCTTATAGCGGGATACTTGATGTTGCAGATGCTACTGAAAATGCAACAATGCCAAAGCTCCCATATAATTCATTATTGAATGTAGCTAAATTAGATTCAGGAATTTCATATAGAAGATGGCAAGATGGAAAAATTAGAAATTCAAACCAACTAAAACAGTTATTGGATTTGCTGAGTTTTGGCGATTCAGAAATAGCTGGGTATGGTTCAGACGGGACAAACACTTGGGTTACAGTTAAGATAGGTTTCAGTGTCCCGATACTGTTAAAACCAGAAAATGAAGATAGACTAACACTGACTGTCAATGATGATTTATCAAGTCTCCTTGTGCTGAGAGTAGCCGCTGGGACCAAAGTAGAGGCAAGGTAGGAGAACAAGATGGAAATAATTCAATTATGCGAAAACTGCACCTCACTCCATACTGGAGGGGCGTGCAAACTGTCTGGGAGTCTGGCTGGGCCTATGCCTGTACATATTTATTCTGTTGGTTCAGAGCCATTTGTAGGCACTGTACAATTGGAGGGAACCATCTCAACTGGTAGAGAAATAGAGTCCGGCACAGCAAAATGGTCTGTACTTTCCGGGGCCACTTGGACTATTGAAACTATCGATGCCATATTTGTACAAGTTACCCATATTAGAGTAAAGGTTAGTGAATATATCTCTGGCGCAATTTCAGTACGACTTGGGTTTTAAGGGAGATCATTATGACCACCACATTTCCACCTGTAGCTATAAAGGCAATTGATAGAGACTCTTTTGATTCAAGTAGTGTTGCTGCTAATCGAGATGGTTCTTTATTGGAACGCTCTGAGTGGATTATAAACGCACTCAGTAATGATCCAACAAAGTTGATTACCGCACAGTCAAAGGCTGCTACTGCTAATGAAAACGCAACACAACAGTTTACTATAGCTATTGCCAATGCTGATAAAGGCTCCATACCAATTGAATCTATAAATATGCGTTCAGCTAAAGCAACTATGTGCCGAAGCAGAGATGGATCCAACTTTACAATAAAAGGTGTTACACAGCCTACTTTCATAAAAGAAACAGGTTCTATTCTCTGCACATATCAGTTTTCAGGAAAAGAGTGGCAACCAAAAGATGTGTATAAATTATCCATCAATGGTATTACAGCAGATTTAAAGAATACTGCGTATATCCCAGCAATGATCTGGAGTAATTTAATCACTAAGTTTGATGATACCAACGCAAAGGTTGCCACCATTAAAGAAGATTTCAGGGGTGTTTGTGATGAGTTAGCTAATCTTACCAAACAGATACCTTATGCAAAGGATTTAGTTAAAACTATTGTTGATAAGCAAACGGGCATTGATCAAAATTCTAAAGATATCTATTCACGGATTGTTGATGATTCTAAGGTTTTACAATCTGTTCACAAAAATACATTTGATATACCCCAACTATTGCCTAAACTTGTATCACAAATCGCTGATATTACTAAGACAATTAGGGTATTGATAAATAGTTCAGAGAGTAGCTTTCAGAATGTGGTAGAAGATCTGGTTGAAAGATTAGCTGCGGTATTTGCAATATTGGATACTGTTTCAACCAAAATAGGAGCGACGGATGGGAATATTACTAAGATACAAGAAACTGTTGCATTGCTTCAAAAAACCATTGATAACCTACAAATGTCTGTAACCCCTATTTTGGATAAGATGAATTCTAATTTTGGTGCGCGTAAAGTACTTGTAGAAAAAATAGATGAAATGGGTGTTGTTG
>Ga0222658_1000483_pt1 | contig 21295 bp, 47 predicted proteins | sample AntAcemetagen476_FD_179830 | JGI IMG/M metagenome (GOLD analysis project Ga0222658, IMG submission 179830) | Saline water microbial communities from Ace Lake, Antarctica - #476 | ecosystem: Environmental > Aquatic > Non-marine Saline and Alkaline > Saline | place: Antarctica: Ace Lake... | reverse complement strand
GAACAGGCCGTGAAAGAAGGTTCTGAATTAAAGATAGACACACCTGTAGATATAGTTGGATACACAGCCATTCTGGTTGAGTTCCTTACAAATACAAAGCAAAAACCAAAGAAGAAGAAAAGGAAATTAAACAACGCGGTGTACATCTCAGCATGACAAAACACCGTAAGCCGCCAATCTCTCTTCTCGGTGACGCTCCTCCGCCTCCTTGTTCTGATTTGTTCAAGGTGGACGAGGAGCGAGTTAAGGTAATGAAACGAAAGAGGACAAGGAAAAGAGCAGCTCCAGTTATCTACCTACCAGACGATGAAGAGAAAGAAATCTGGAACATAATCGAACGATACAGAAAAACCAGAGAACATGTCACCGGCTTTCCTTACCAACCGATACCCATAAACACCAATCCAAAAACAACAAAGAATTGGAAGTCATTCAGAAAGATGTATAGCATAGCCACACTTAATTCATTAGACCCAGGACATTTCTTTGAATGTATAATAAATCATTTCGTTAGAAAATTTGGGAGGTTTCCATATCCGGCTTCTTTCTGTTGTGAACGTGCTCTTGATTACGTTATGCAGCAAAGGATGATCGAGGACATAGACCCGGATCAGTATCGAACAGAGGACTGGCAGCTTGAGAATGAGGAAGAGTGGAAAGAATTAGAGGCTGAGGTTGAAGAAAACCAGAAACGATTAGCTTTACCCATAAAGAAACGCACTACTAAAATAGATTATGCTTGGAGAGTAATTTCTATAATATTGAAAAAGATAAGCAGAGACCGGAGAAGGATAGGACGGTGGGATACTCATAAGGATGAGGAGTACACTATCTTGTTGGATAATGAGGACTCCGATAACTACGAGAAGGTTATTGATTGGTTGAATGGTACTGAAGGTAAGAGCTGGATGGTAGAGCACGTGCCTGACCTTTGCTGTGTCAGTTATATAGATTGTCAAAGAACCGGAGAGAGTAACGAAAGAAAAATAGCTTTTACTGATAGTGAGATAATGGAGATGGATCATTTTGAATTGGAGAATGCTTTCTTGGATAGAAAGTTGACAGCTAGAGAATATCAGACAGCGATTTATAAAAGGAGAAAATAATGAGCGATCAACCAGAGATTTACGTTATTGAATCAAAAATTAGCAACTCCGATCCGGCTATTTGGATTCCTGTTGGGTCGATTCATAACGCTCCGATAGGATTACTCGACGTTCGGAATGGTATACAGTTTGCCAGGACTTTCAGCCACTTGCCTGGCGTTCTTGATAAATACTGTCTAATGTTTAAAAGAATGACCGGTGTTGAATATCGAGTAGCTATCTATAAAAGGAGGGACAGGACATGAACAAAGATTGGTTACAGGAGATACGGGAAAGACTTGAGCGCCGGTACGAGTGCTGCGAGGACGAAGAGGATGCCTCTTATCTCTTCGCCCACATCGACCAGCTTGAAGTTGAGTGTAGGCGACTCCGCACGGCGCTGGAGAAGATGTTATTGCTGTTTGATACTAACGATTGGTACAATGATCAGGTGGCAGATTCAGCCCGTACCGCCCTGCTGAACGAGACGAGCAACGGCGTCCCGGTCTACGATCCCAAGAACGTCCACCTGTTGAAGGGCGTGGAATTGAGGCTTGCGCCGTGACCGAACAAGTAACCACTAAACCCCTGCGAGTAGAGATCCGTATGGAGTTCCGGGAAACTGTCTACCACCACCGGCTGGCGATCACCGAGAAGGAAATGTTAGCCTTGAAGGGGCCGCTCGTGAGGAAGCAAATGGTCCGGCTGATGGACGAAATGTATGAAGCGCTGGTGTGTGCGGTGGAGGGCGACGAGGGACTTGCCAGGTTTGCACTGTCTCCGGAGAAGAGGAAATGGGAAGATGAAAATCAAGACTGAGGATATCGTGCTGGGAGATGTTGACGTTGAAGCAGGATATCATTGCCAGTTATTTATCACAGACCAGTTGAATAAAGTTGAAGGGTTCACCTGTGATAAGATACTTTTCCACTCCTCGCGTACTCCTGACCAGGATGCCGACAGATATTGTATCGTCCTGGAAAACGTCAAATACTCCGATATCCTCGCTGTCAAGGGAGCGGCGGCAGCCAGCTTCAAGCGTGAAATTGTTGAAATAGAAGTTGATAACTTCGCCCCATACATGGCACCGTGCCCTTTCTGTGATAATACCGAACTCGAAATACACGTAAGCCATGAACCTACTTACGGGCCGCCCTGCTACTACGGCTGGTGCGCACTTTGCAAAGCTCAGGGGCCATCGTGTCAGACTTCAGAGGAAGCGATGCATAAATGGAATGACCGGGCAGAGACGGAGGAAGGATAACCATGGGAATGTATGACCTGGATCGGCCAACACAGGAAAAGCTTCACAGGATCAGGGAACGGTACCACGACACAAAATCAACCATAAAATTTCTGTTGACGGTGATCGCCGATCAAAAGAACATGATGGATGGTCAGTAGTATGTCGCAAGGGCGGTTATGTTTACATCGGATTTACCAGCCCGGACATGGAGGGAACAGACAGATGAACAGATACCGTTGCAGTGCTTGTTCTGATACCGGATGGTACGGAGATAACGGCCCAGGTATTCTAGGCAACAGTGAATTTATCGAATGTGACAATTGCGAAGAGCCAAGGGTCAGACAATTGCGGCTTGCTCCTGAGTTTGAAGAAGGAAAGTTTTACAGCCGGTTGGCGTTGCAGATGATGATCGAAAGGGATTACCCAAGTGACGTGATATCGGCCATCGCTATTAAAGAAACCGGCCCGAACCTTTAATAAGGAGAAAATGAGTGTTTGAAATTGAAGATGTAAAACCTTTCTTTATAGGTGAGTTTGTTACTTCCGACACGCATCTTATCATTTCTGCTTGTCATCATTTTCCTCGTTCAGTTATATGTATTCCAATGGATGATGCATTTAACGCAACAATTGACAGTGTGCTAATTAATTATCATAAAATATGTGAGTTAAACTTAAAATCAGGACACATAGACAGTTGACAACAAATGTAGATAGGTTGTGAGGAAATGACGTATTGGATAGCTTCAGATCAGCATTTTAACCATAGTGGTATTATTAATCTTGAAAAACGTTCATTCAGTAATGTTGTAGAGATGAATGAAAAGATCGTTTACAAGTATCAAAATCTGGTAAAAGATGACGATACCGTTTTCTTTTTAGGTGACTTCGGCTTTGGACAGAAAGGACCGCTGCTTAATATTCTAAGTCAATTACCGGGATATAAGATTTTCATCAATGGCTCACATGATAACCATCGTCCATTCAAATCTATCGTTTATTGTATGGTGCTTGAGTATGGCGGTGAATTAATACTTCTACAACACGAACCGCCGCAGGTTACAGGCGGAGCCACTATGGTTATCCACGGACATCTTCACACCAGAGGTACACACCCATTCATGGATAGATGTTGGACAAAAAATGATATACCATATATTAATGTTTGTCCTGAATTGTGGTCATACGAACCGGTAAAGTTAGAAACCTGTATCAAGATTGTTCAAAGGTGGAGAAAGATCCAATAGGTAGTTAGAGGTAAAAATGAGCAACCGATATGATAAGCCATACAGAGTAAGATTATTATCCTGGTTTGCCAAGGACAAAGCCTTCTTCCTGGAAAACCACCTATCTCTTATTCCTGAACATTTCTCTATGGCAACCACATGGGCAGAGAAGGCTTTGGTTGTAAAGATGCTGGAACACTTAGCGGAATATAAAGAACCACCAACCTTTCCTATATTAGTCAATGAGGCAAGGGGACTCGTTGGGTCTGACGAAGGTAAGAAGAAGAGTATGCTGGAGTTGCTTAGAGATATAAAGAACACCGAGCTTACCGATAAATCATATTTTGAAAACACGCTCCTCCAGTTCACCAGAGGAGAGGCCGTAAACAAGGCTGTACTGAATGCCGTTCCACTGTTTAACAATGGAGATTATGACCTCGCCCTTAGGATGATAGATCAAGCCAGTCGTATAGGATCACAAGAGGAAACTATCTCTGACTACTTTGCTAATTGTGAGGATCGAGTAGCTGAGATGGGTGACGAGGAAGATGAGTACTGGCCTACTTTGATTAAAGGTTTAGATATGTCAGTAGGTGGCGTGAGAAAGATTCAGGATCTGTCCATCATTTTAGCTCCCACAAATGTCGGTAAGACGATGATGCTGATTATCATTTCCTCCGGTTTGCTCTTCGCAGGAGCACGTGTTTTGTATGTAACATTGGAGCAAGGTACAAAGGATATAGAAAAGAAGTTCGATAGCAACTTTTCCGGCGTACCGATAGGTGACGTGAGCAAGGAGAAACATACAGTAATCCAAAGAGTAACAGCAATAAAGAGACTCTTCTCTCCAAGGTTGATGATCCATTCAGCTTCGGCAGGAGAGTTTGGTGTTGATGATTTAAGGCATCTCATTCAACACACTCTTCCGGTAAAGAATGGTTTTGTGCCGGATTTCATCGCTCTTGATTACGCCGATAAAATGAAACCTGTCAGGAGAAGAGGAGCAAGGCACGAGGAGCAAGGAGAGACAATGGAAGCTCTGTACTCCTTGACACACGAAATCAATAGACCACTCTGGAGTGCAGCACATACAACGAAAGAGGCATCGAAGAAGAAGAGACCAAGACCGGAAGATATGGGTGGGGGATATGAAAAGGCAAAGGTTGCTGATGGTGTTTTTGCTTTGTGCCAAACAGCGAATGAGGCTATTAAAGGTAGGATGAGGTGGTTCACAGCTAAACATAGATTTAGTAAGAAGTTTTCAACGGTGAATATGCTGGTAGATCCAGCCAGAGTTCGTGTATTAAATTCAAGTGAACCTACATGGTACGGAGATGATGATGACGATGACGATTAAAGATATTGAAGCTATTTGTGAGGTAGTAATGAAATCTTACGGTGGCAGTTGTTTATGCGGACATTCTGAGAGCTGCTCTACTTGTGATGGATCGGAACACTATTTGAAGAAAAGAATTTGTAAGGCAATCGAGGAATGGTTTGACAATAATATAGACATGGGATTGTGATGGAACCCACTGACTTGTAGCTACGGGTTGCTCTTTAGAGGTGCAACAACTTAGGAGGAGGAAGACAATGAAGAAATGGAATAAAAAGTTAGGCACGAGCAAAAAAGAGCAAGGTATTGTAACTCCCGAAGCTCCGCAGAATACAGCAGGTTTTAAAGCTAAAAGAAAAGAAAAATCAGATATATCAAATATCAGGAAGATGCTGAAAAGAAGAGAGAAGAGCAAGAGAAGATGTTCAAAAATAAGGCTAAAAAGGGTGAAATGGTATATAAATGACTAAGGTATATGTAGAAATCAAAGAGGAATACAATGCATTCTTCAGCCAGCGGATAGTAAAAGATGGAAATCCTGCTGGTGTTGAAGATAATCCACGCAATCATCCAAGCATGGCCGGTTCTCTTTATTACAAAGGTAAGTCGGTTAAGAAAGATCAAATTATCGTATCGTTAGCTAGTCATCCAGATAAGTTTTTCATTCTTTCAGCGGATGAATGGGCTGAGATGTTTGAACCATATTGATATTTGAGATGGAGGCGAAATAAATGGTTTTTGGTGTTAAAGATGGTTCCGGTAAAGGAAAAGGTAAAGCTGATGGTGGACAGCGTAACGCAAATAAAGGTGGATGTTCAAAAGGCGGTTCCGGTAAAAGTAGCGGTGGAGGAAAAGGTAAAGGAACTGGACGTAAAGGTTAAATTGAGATGGAGGTGAAATAAATGGCACAGGCATATTGTATGAAATGTCGAACAAAGGTGGAGATCACGGAGGCCAAAGAGGTAAAAATGAAGAATGGCCGTCCGGCTGTCAAAGGTGTATGTGCAAAGTGTGGGACGAAGGTATTCTGTATCCTTCCTACCAAAAAGAAAGCTAAAAAGGCGTAAAGGTAGTAGTGGTGCCAAGTAGCTCTGTTGGTTGAGCACCTTGCTAACAAAGAATGGAGGGCGGGAGTTCAATTCTCCTCTTGGTACTTGTGTCGGTAGCTTAATTGGTTAAAGCCCAGGATTGTGGCTCCTGTGATCGGGTTCGAGTCCCGCCGACACCCTTGAATAAGGTGGTAACAAATGGGAAAGATATTATTTATTTTTTTAATCTTTGTTTTATTAGTTGAAGTAGAAATACGAAGCTAGTTTTAGGAGCCCAGGCAATGAGTATCTTCAACACAATCAATTTCATAACTTCCAATTTCAAAGTATACAACCACAACGACGGCACCGGAGAATATGAACTAAATTGTCCGAGCTGCGGAAATGATAAGAAATTTTTCTTTAATGTAAAAAAAGGAAAAGGACAATGTTGGAAATGTGGTTTCGCTGCTGGTAGTCTAAAGACGCTTTTCAACAAAATGAAACAGCTTGGTTTGGCGGTCAACGGACAGATAGAAGAAAATCCAGATGAAGAAGAATATCGTTACAAAGTTCCTCAATCAGAAATGCCTACAGAAGAGGAGATACAGGAGGAGGACGGATTAGAGAACTACCTGAGAGGCGCCTTGACCACTAACAAGCCAAATCCCATTCTATCCCGTGTTCCATTACCTGAATATTACCGTCCTCTTCCTGCTCCTCCTTCATCTCACCTCGGACAACAGGCATTTCATTGGCTTACCTGTGCCAGAGGCTTAACCGAAGAACAGATAATGAAATATGAAATAGGATTCTGTTCTAAAGGTGAACACGCCGGTAAGATTATAATTCCGGTGCGAGATGAGCATGGAGAACAGGTGTATTGGGTTGGGAGGAGGTTCACCGGCGCTGCTCGAATGAAAAAGAGATTCCATAATCCTACCAGAAAGAATGAAGGAAAGAAAATTTATCACAGCAAGAAAACTGTTCTCTTTAATATTGACAGATTGATAAAGGAGAAAGTAAAGACTGTTGTTCTAGTTGAAGGATGGAGAGATGTATTTTCGTTGGATAGCAGAGCGATGGCTTTGCTTGGAAAGACTTTATCAAAAGAACAGCTTGAATTGATGACTAAATATTTTAGTTCTTTCATCATTCTTCTTGACCCAGATACATATGAGGATGGTTATGATATGAAGATAGCTACGGAACTGTATCAATACACGCAACAGGTATGGATTGTAAGGCTTCCTCCAGGTGTTGGTGATGCCGGTGATTTGAGTAGTAAAGTATTGACATATTGGATCAAGCGGCTTGCGGTTCGGTTCTCCCAAGATATGTTAGTGGTGGGTCACTCTTACAAATGTAGCTGAAAAGGAGAAACGAAATGATTAAGGATTTTGAGCCTTTTATTTCTACAGGAACGGAAGGTAACTGTTATTGTTGTGAACGCAAAATTAACGCAGGGTCTTTGGCAGTAAAGAGAGATGGTATAGTATTTTGTTCTCCGATTTGCGGTGGAGTATATATAGCTGTTAAAGATAAGGTAAAAAAAGTAATGGGTCAATTCATAAATAATCAAAAGGAGTGTTAAGGATGCGAGAAGTCATTGGAGATAAGAAAGTGATTGAGATGGAGGGATGGTGCGCTGACCATATTGGAGTGATTAAACGATTACAAGATTGCACCTCACCAAAGTTGCTTTTAATACTAAATGGCAATGTACTTGAACTATTTACAATGGCTACAAGTACACCAGTAACATTCATTTACAGAGGAAATTTAACGTACAACGCGGGATATGACACATTAGTACTACAATGTTCAGCAAGTGACATTGATCTTATACGCCATGTATCTATGGCAGTTAGACAGGAAAAATATCTGTTTTTAACATTAAAGTTTACCAATTTTATATTTCCTGACGCGTATGGTGATCTATTTGCTAAGTTAGGGTCACTAAAGTGTACCTGAAAAGGAGAAACGAAATGACAAAGATGAAAATTACATTTCCGGCAAAAAAAGAGATAGTCTGTCCTAATTGCAATAGCATAAATATTGCGTCCTACAATGATAAGGACTGGAATTGTGAGGTGTGGAACTGTATTGAGTGTAATTGCACATGGCAGAAACTTGAGGAAGAGACGCAGAAACCTCGACTTCTTTTGGAGGATGTATGATGCAGGAGATAGTCTTGTTCATCGTTTTATCAGCCATTGCAGTATTTTTGTACCATAAATACATAATGTGGCGCGTAGGATATGTCAAACGCGTACTAGATAAGATGATGGAAGAGGCTAAAGACCGTGCTTTGGTATACGCTGAGATATTGGCTGACGATGAGGACATAGATACCGACATATTCTTTCATGCCTTCAATACGGATGATAAAGTGAACGCTTTGTATGATAAGATGATTTATTCATTCAGGTTCCGTTGGAAGTTGAATCCCGATAATGAAGTTGAGTGAACTCCAGAAAACAAAAAAAGGTAGATTGGTTTGGTGTATTGCTTTAGAGCTATTACAGAGAAGGCCCGGATTAGGATTTGGTTTGATGGAGGACAGTGTAATAAAACATCTGCACTCTCCTTACGATGGGTCTAAAGGATCAAAAGAATTTCAGATGGCAAAACGTATTGAGATAAAAATAAGAAAGAAAACTGGGAGGTTATTACCGTGGCAGATTTAAACTTTAATTGTGCAACTTGTTATTCAACTTCATATGGTAGCCAAACTATTAGGGTAACAGTAGAAGAAGCAGACGAGGATGATATATTATCTCAGCTTGTAGATAAAATGGGTCTGGATAAAATAATATCCGAACTCAACTCTGATAAGGTACTTGAAGAGATTGGTGTCGATGATGTTAAAGATTATTTTGATCTAGTGGATTCAGAATAGAAAGGAAATGAACGATATGACAAAAGATAAGTATGTTACAAAAGGATTCTACGGAACAGTCTTTATGAAAGATTGGCTGAGAACTGTTGAATGTGGAAACGTTCTGGCACTTCGTGGAATAGTCACAGTTTTAAAAGACGAGGAGATTGTTGACTTTAAGGTGAAAGGCACTGAGTCTAATTGGGTAGCAAGAATAGTAGGAGAGAATAACGAGTACACTATTCTTGGATGCAAGGTTAAAGGATTCTGTGCTCACAGTAAAGACAGTCTACTTCCAAGCGACCACGGACTTGTGGGATAGGAGTACATTATGATTCCGTGCAAGATAAACAGTAAAGGTGAACTAACGATTTCAAGAGCAGGGAAGTTCACTACATGTGCCTGTCCTCATTCAAAGAATCCGATAGCTGGAGAAAAGTGTGGTGGCTGGTGTCCGCTGTTCTATGAGGTATCTATAAAGACAGAGCGAGGAGCCGTTCCTGTTATAATTCTTGGTTGTTCTGCTACTCAGATGAACTTTCCTATATTGGAAGATCAACGACTTCAGCTTGCAGAGGTTATTCCTATGAAACCCGCTGGCAATAAGTTAATCAAACCGTAGAGATGGAGAATACAGTGGTTGAGATTGGCGAGAGAGACGAAAAGGTGTACGCCTGGGAGTTAAGATTTCCTCAGCACCTACTAGATTCAAACCTGACACTTGTTAAGATCAAGGAAATGGTGCAGGAGATATGGAATCGACATGAACAAAAATGTAGGCATGGTGCAGGAAATTGTCCGTTTCCGTTACCACCCACAGTTCATGGCGCTCATCCTAAACATCCAAAGACTCCTCTTGCCAATGCTCGCCACATTTATCTACCACCTGGAACACGTTCTCTGTTGACCGTCATGCACGAGCTTACTCATTCTTTGGTAGATGTAAAGAATGCTTTACTTGGAATGGAAAGAACAACACATCATGGAGCAGATTTCGTTAATTTCTTCATGCGCCTGTGTAAGAGAGAATTAGATGTTAGTTATAAGGACATGAATAGATGGGGCGAAGAGGAAGGTGTATTTGAGCTATGATGTTAATCCCATATAAACCAATTGACAAATACACGGATGATGAGAAAAGAAAAGTTCTTCGTGAGAGTCCTGAACACCATCTATCTGCCAGAGGAAAATATACGCCATACGATCTTGGGACAAAAAGAACATGGGAACGAGCTAGTTACAATTATGTTATTGACTGTGTACTAGCAGGAGAGAGTACGTTGCATATAGCGTTTATGGCTGGAAGAGAATACGAAGATGTGTTCGCTGTCGTTAAAATTATCAAGTATTTATTCAGTCAGGGTGGAAAGAGGGAAGTGTCGTAAGATGAAAATAATTCTTGAGGCTGTAGTAGGATCGCAAGCTTATGGACTTGCGACACAAACTAGCGACATTGATAAATTAGGTTTATTTGTTGTACCAACGAAAGATATACTTAGCACAGGTAGTGTCAAACAGACGATTGTTCACAATGAACCGGATATAACGATACATGAGGTCGGTAAGTTCTGTACCTTGGCGTTAAAGTGCAATCCCACAATCCTAGAGCTTCTGTATCTTAATGAGTATGAAACGATAACACCTGAAGGTGAGATGCTTATCAAAATTAGAGACTCTTTCTTGAGCAACACCGTAAAATTCTCTTATGGTGGATACGCTTTACAACAGGCACGCAAGCTTAGTAAACGAGGACATAGCTTTTCATCAAAGACTAAGAACAGGTATCCTAAACACGCACGTCATTGTTTCAGGCTCTTACAACAAGGTAGACAATTACTTGAAGAAGGTACGTTAGACGTGCGGGTCACTCCTAAGATACGTGAGATGTTATTTCAAATAGGAGAGATGGAACCACAAGAATTAATCACTACGTTTGAACGAGAGTTTGAAAGCTTTAATCAAATAGAAAGTGTCCTTCCAGACGCACCGAATTATAACATTGTGGACAAGACACTTATAAAGATTAGGAGAATGAACTGGTGAGTATTCATTGGGAAGTTGAAAACATTGTTTCGCCTGTGTATCAGGTAGGTGGTTCGGTTAGAGATGAGTTAATGGGTCGAGAGCCGCATGATTATGATTTCGCTACTCCGTTGACTCCGGATGAGATCGAAGCTGCCGTTCGTGCTGGACACCGTAGACCGTATTTGGTAGGTAAACGATATGGAACAATTGGCTTCAAGGTAGATGGTAACATGGTCGAAGTCACCACATTTCGTAATGAAAAGTACAAACCTGGATACCGTAAACCAGAGGTGTCTTTTGTAAAGGATATTACTGCTGATCTTAGTCGTAGAGATTTCACGATAAATGCTATTGCTAAACGCCACGGTAAATACATCGACCCATTTGGTGGAAGACAAGATATATTACGAAAAAAGATCATCTGCGTTAATAAGCCAAAGGACAGGTTCAAGGAAGATCCATTAAGAATGTTACGTGCTGCTCGATTTGCCAGTCAATTAGATTTTACAATTGACGAGTACCTATTTGGTATTGCAAGGCAATTGAGCCACAAGATTCTTGAAGTGAGCCGTGAGCGGTGGATTATCGAAATGGATAAACTACTTATTACTGATAAACCAAGTGTGGGTCTTGAGTTTCTTGCACAGGCCAGGTTGCTGAACTTTATGGTTCCAGAACTTGCCTTGCAGGTTGGATATGACCAGAACAGCAAATATCACGACTATACGCTGTGGGAGCATACGAAGATGGTTGTGGATGATACACCTAAAGATATTACGCTTCGATGGGCGGCGCTATTACACGACATTGCTAAACCTTTCGTGCGGACTGATAAAAAAGGTAAGGATTACAGTAACTATATCAAGCATGACCTTCTTGGTGGAGAGATGGTTCAACGTATCGCTCTGCATCTCAAATGGTCTAACGACAGACGAGAACAGGTAAGCGAGATTGTAAAAAACCATCTGCAAGATAACAGCCCACTTCGCGAGGCTGATAATAAACATAAACGGGACTTGAAAGGATAATTGAATGTGCTGGTGGAATGAGGATAGCAGTGTAGACCAAAAGGCGTTTCAAAAGGCTATTGATAAAAGATGGAAACCTGTAGGTGGATCGGTTTACAAATGTAAGGTTCATGGGACTGTCTTTCAACCGGAGGAAGGAGAATTTGACTCTCCTGTGTTAGAACCATGTTGGGACTGTTTTAATGAGTTTTCGTTAGATAATAAGGAATAGAAGATGTTTGTTGTCAAGACTAAAAAGTGGTTAGGTGGTATAAAGGTACACACAGAAGAAGAACTAAAGATTAAGATTCGATGGATGGTTAATAACGGCGTTACCTTTATTGTGAAGAAAGATGGAGAACTGTTGAGCGGAGTACAGATAATTGAGTTTATGAATGGACGTTGAAAGGATGTGCGTGAAGGTGAATTTTGGAACAAAAACATGTAAAAAATGTGGTTTTGAAGATTGGAAAACGGGCTTTTACAAAACGTACAAATCTCCTAAAGGAGTGCAATACTACACCTCGTATTGTAAGAAATGTTCTAAAGAGATGGGAGATTCTTATCGTCAAGCAAAGAAACGAGTAGGAATTATTGTAAATATTGATAAGGATCTTTATCAGAGAGCAGCAACAGTCGCAAAGATCACATCTGGAACTGTTACATCAACAATCAATTACCTATTGAAAATAGGACTGGAAGGAGCTGGTATGAAATGATGGAAATCCTCGGCCATCAAGTAAAGAAACCAACAGGCTCTTTGTTTGAAGATTATTTCAAGGTGAGAGTAGGTAGATTTTTAGCTCAGAATTGTGGGAAGAAAATCACTGTAGCTATCAAGAATCCTCAATTCAGACGGCTTCGTGCTTCATTTGGTAAAGAACACAAGGTTCCTTACGGCATCATCGTGTCATTTCAACAAGGAGACGAGCTTTTCTACGGATTATCCATCCAGAACGAACATGATAAATGGAATCTATTTGAAGGATGGAAATGGGCTGTTGATAGAGCTGTGCAATCGTTGTATAGTAAATTAGCCTACGGGATATTATGGTTATGGATTCCTGCTGCTGCTTCTGATAGAGAACTATGTGCATGTGAAGAACTTGAGCGTGTACAAAAAGAAGATAAGAAATGGTTTTCTAAAAGTATTAAATCAGACCCACTCGTTACTTCGGTGGGACACTCTATACAGTGTAAGCAGTAAAACGCAGCAACTTGACAACTGAATAAGATTGTAAGTGAGGTAGTGTAGATAACGGTTACTTCCACTTCTAATGGAGAGGTTGCAGGTTCGAGTCCTGCCCGGGGAGAAGGGTTCGTCCCCTCCTCGGTAGCTCAACTGGCTAGAGCACTAAATACACCGTTATCGCCGATTCTCCTCATTTACAATAATCATTATACCGTGATGGTGTAGATAACGGTTACTTCAATAGGAACTCGTGTCTTTATGGCGTGCAGGTTCAAGTCCTGCTCCCCTTTCTTCAAACACAGACACATGAAGGGGATGGCGGAACTGGTAGACGCGCGAGATTAAAAGCCCGTTATCGCTTAATTCCTCACGGTGTATAATTCCAGTCTATCGGTAGTGTAAATGACGGTTACTTCAATCGGTGAAATCACACCGTCATTGCTTTTTCTCCGGTAGGCTGGAATTATGTTACAAGGTAATACTTCCAATAAAGAAAGGATAGTGATTAGTATGAGAATGAATAAATTAGCACCGGCAGAAAGAACACACGGAGGAGCAAAAGCAACACGTATCAATCCTGAACTTCAGCTCCGTCGATCAGTAATGGCAAATATGCTGTGGGAGAACACGTTCTACGAAGATGGACAGTCAGTTGCATCAAGAATTACCGAGATTATTCCTAAAGTTCATCCTGATAAGGTAGCTGCTATCGCTATTGAGGCAAGAGTGGAAATGAAACTTCGTCACGTACCTCTTTTGCTTTGCCGAGAACTGGCACGGAATCATACACTGAAAGCTGAAACACTCACAAATGTAATCCGCCGGGCAGATGAACTTACCGAGTTCTTGGCGCTGTACTGGATAGATGGAAAAGTTCCGTTGAGTAATCAAGTCAAGAAAGGATTGGCTGAGGCTTTCAAAACCTTTAACGCTTACCAGCTTGCCAAGTACGACTGTAAAGGTGCTGTGAAACTGCGTGATGTGTTACGGCTTGTCCACCCATGTCCTGAGAACGAGGAACAAGCTAAACTATGGAAAGATGTACTTGATGGGACATTAGCTACTCCAGGAACGTGGGAGAATAAGCTCTCACTGGATGATGGTAAATCTAAGAAGGATAAATGGATTGACCTTATCAAAGAGAATAAGCTCGGTTGCATGGCGCTCATTCGTAACTTGAGGAACATGGAACAGGCTGGTGTAGATGATATTCTTATCAAAGGTGCTTTACTTACTGCACGTATCGGTATGACACTTCCGTTCCGCTTCATCACGGCAGCTAAGCACGCTCCTCGTTTTGAGCAAGAAATTGAAACCGTTCTTTTGAAATCTCTCGCTAATTCTCGTAAACTCCATGGTAAGACTATTCTTATCGTTGATGTGTCTGGTTCCATGTACAATGCTAGTGTGTCTGAAAGATCAGAAATGGATCGTGCAACAGCGGCGTGTTCTTTGGCTATTTTGGTACGTGAGCTTTCAGAAGATGTGCGGGTATATGCTACTGCTGGATGCGATTATAATAGAATCCATGAAACGCAATTAGTTCCTTCACGTCATGGCTTCGCTCTTTCAGATGCCATTTATCGCCTGTGTAGTCCTCTCGGTGGCGGTGGCATCTTCCTGAAACAGGTAATGGACTTCGTAAAGAATAAAGAGAAGGATGCTGATCGGATTATTGTTATCACTGATGAGCAAGACTGTGATAGTGATTCAAACAGTCCTGGAAAGGCTGACGCTTTTGGTAAGCACAACTATCTCATCAATGTAGCTACGGATAAGAATGGGATTGGCTATCACAAGTGGACACACATAGATGGATGGTCTGAGGCTGTTTTGGACTACATTGTGGCTTCAGAAATGAGTGGGTCATTACAATGAAATTCAAAGCTAAACCAAAAGGTGCAAAGAGACTTATCAAGTTATCTCCGAATAGTAAATGTCCTTGTGGTAGTGGAAAGAAGATAAAGAAATGCCACGGACCGGAAATCTTAAAGAATGAGTGAACAATGAAGATTTACCAGATCGAACTAACAAACGCATGTAACCTTAATTGCTCTTATTGCCCTCGATCAGAGGCGAAAAGAGCAATAGGTTTCATGTCCTATACCATCTTGAACCGTATCCTTAAAGTGATAGAGAATGATCGACTTGAATTACACCATTTCGGAGAGAGCCTTCTCGATTCGGAAATAGCAAACAAGATTCGGCTTATCAAATGGAAAAAGCCTAAATTAAAGCTCGTCCTGAACACAAACGGTACGCTTCTTACTCCTGAGAAATGTAGAGAGATATTTGAGGCCGGACTAGATGAACTATATATCTCCTATCATATTCCTGAGTCATTGAAATACATTTACCTTATTGACAGGGAACTGCGGGACAAGATAGAGATACTATACATAACAGATGATTTAACCGGAGCATTAGATCCGCGACTTATCATTGCACGCGACGTGGGATACTCTGTAGTATTGAAGAAGATGAGAGATCTCGGAAATAGGAATAGCAAAACAGTTCTTCCAGGTGCTTCAAAAGATAGATGTTCATTTATCAAGAACAACGAGGTAGTTATTCAGTGGGATGGTGCCATAGTGCCGTGTTGTGAGGTGTTTGATAAACAATGTGTACTCGGCAGTGTAATGAAAGAGTCAGAGGTACAGAACAAGGCATTCTCGATGTGTGCAACGTGCCTAGGATACGGTAACAACGGCGAAGAAACGGAGCTGTACAAGAAATGGGTGAAGTAATAACATGTATCAGTTCTTAGCTTATTTAGGAGAAATCGCATTAATTTTCTATATGTTCACTCTGTATCGTTATGATATTATCCTGTCGAAACGTGTTAAAAATTCGTATCTGATAACATCGGTAGATAATCGTTCTAACGTTATTACGATAGCCAATAGCCAGTGTTTTAGTCCTGGAGATAGAATAGGAATAATAGGATGCTCTCTATCCCCTCTACACAGCCAAAGAGATAGAAAGTCTCATTCAGGACATCAAGAGAATGGATGACACACCGATTTCTGAGTTTGGGTATTCAAGGGATTTGGTCTTTAAGCTGGTAGACATAGTAATCTATCTCCTAAGCTTTGAAGTGCAGGTACAACACCTTATTAGGAACACACAGGAGAAGGTGGTAGTGGTAAAGAAAGAGCGAAAGAACAACGCTCTATTTTAGGAAGAGGGAAATGGAATGAAACATTTAGTCGAACCTAAACCTTTAGAGAAATTGGAGATTCGTGTAGTTTACACCGTAGAAAGTCTACAGGACTTAGTAGTTTATCATGGTAGAGAAGTGGCAATAGACGGCATGGTAGAGTCTTTTAGAGGCGAGCTAACAATAGCAGTAGATAAAGCACTGGATGCTAATGTCTAATCCCACAGATAAAGAACTCAAGGCTGACAAATAGATGCTGCAACTGTTCTTGTGAATGGTTACAGACAAGAGAAGATGGTGAGAACTTAAAATGAAAGCAGAAATACAGCCAGATGGCACCTTACAGGTTACAGCGGAAAACAATCTGGAAACTTACGCTCTAAAGAATTGGTCAAAAGATAACTTGTGTCCAGAAGGGTTAAGGATAGCGTGGGGAGAAAACAATTACAGAAACTATTCAGATAACAAAGTAAAGGTGGTGGAGAAACCATGAATAAAATATTAACTGGTATTGGAATAATTATTGTAGTAGGCGCTATTGTGTTTTATTTGTGGAATAACATAATGATCGACGCCATAGGTGCGGGTAAAATCACGTATCCACAAGCATGTGGAATGTTTATACTGAGTAATTTCTTATCTAAAAGCAATAATAATGGAGACTAACGACAATGATAGACGAAAGTAAATGGGAGTACGGATACTTCGCAAGTGGAAAACCAAAACCGCCATGTGGTCGAAGACTTAGAGAACATGATTATGGCAGGAAATGCCATGTCTGTCAAAGCTCCTTGAAGAAAGTATGGTTATTCTTCAGGACAGATAGATGTATACAGCCGGAATGTCCCAATTACTTCGGCAAGAGAACAGGAGGAACAATTTCTTATGAGTAAATCCAAAGAACACGAAGATAGAGAGTTCTTGAAAAGTATAGTCAATGAGCTTATGAACGCACGGTTAATAACGTATCTGGAAGTAAAGAATCATTTAGAACTAGATCCCAACTACTCACATGATAGTCACCGGACCGAGTTACGTGCTAGTAAAAAAAGAACCATGACCGTAACATATTTTATAGATTGAGGTGGTGGAGAAACCATGACAACCCAAGATAAAATGGAAGGCATCTCAAGAGAACTTGGAAAACTTGGTGCCAAATATGAACTGATAAGAAAGCTATCTTCTGAACTTAATGTAACTTTTCCTCCGGGACTCGGAGATCGTGACATGGTTAAATCTTACAACAACATGGAGGTCCATTTGATAGCCGAACTTAAGAAACGGAAGGAGATAAGTAATGGATGAAGAACAAGAGACTTTGAAACTAAAGAGTTAATGCTTTCATTAATGTTAAATAAAACGTGTTACAAGTGCCAGTTCTGGACAAAGAACCCAAATGACGATTTCTGCCTGTGCCACTGTCCGCCGTGTCCCGATATAGAACGTCGAAGAGTAGCAGCATTAGATGAGGAATAAGAAATGATTAACACAGACAAGACAGCAGTAGAGATGCGAGCAACTATTAAGAACATCTTGAACGAATGGCCGGAAGCTGAGTTTGATACGGCGATAGATACCTTATCGGACTTTACCGAAGGATTGCTTATCAAACTGGATCAGGTAAACAAACGGTTAAATAATTTAATGGAGAATTATCATCACTTTCCTAGAGATTCTGTGTTCGTAATAGTTGAGGATATTATAAAGTGTGAATGTACCGAGCTGTTTCCTAAAGAAGAGGAGGAATAAACCATGCCGATGAACTTTCCTGATATGAAGAGCTTAGAAGAATATGCTGATATGATAAAGTTCCGTGTCCGATCACCAGAAGAGTCTGAGGAGCAGTACAGAACTATTCTTGCAGATCACGTGGCCTCTGAGGGACGGCACCTTGAAAGTATGGAAATACGCAGTGGGAAAGGTTGGGATCAGTTCACTGACGATGAGAATGACCAAGTACTATGCCAAGCAGCAGGAGTAAAGGATATAACGCATCTATTTGGCCTTCCTAGTAATTGGGTTATGAAACCATGAATAAAATAGCAAGAGATTATTTAGGAAAAGAAATTCACTTGGGAGATAAAGTAGTTTTCGTTCAATTAGGATACCGTAATTTCTGGAAAGGTACAATTTCAAGGATAACAAAGTGCACCGTCATTATAGACCATCAAAAAACAAACATGTGCAGCACACAGACGAAACAGAATCACAACCAAGTGATAGTGATAAATAAATGAGTGTAATAATTAAGAAATGAAAAAGAAAAAATGCTATTGCTCTGGAGAAGGTGACTGTCTATGTTCAGGATTACACGTACTAGTGGAAATGAAATGTTTTGAATGTGGGATAGCTATCATAACTCCTAATCCCTGGACATGTTGGGACAAGAATGGGATAGCAAGGCCACTATGTGACGCTTGTTCAAGTACACCTGATCCTTGCAACAAGAAAGAGGAAATAAAATGATTGCACATAACAAAACGATAAAACCATATACATACATTAATCTCAAATCTACTGGTGGTTTTAAATACGGAGTATTTATTGGAACGATGCCAGAATATGGAGGACTGGATGCCTTTTGGGAACTTGCTGAAGCAGTAACGCTAACACCTGAAGGAAGAAAAGAAAAGAAATGGGAACAAACGAATATAATCGGAGCGTACTGGATGAATGCAATAGGCGATTTTTCTGATTGTAAACATTTAAGTCCCACAGAACTACAGACGGCCATTGAGGTAGCCAAGGCTAACGGTGTAGTTCCTTATGAAGAGGTGATAGACCCATGAAAGTAATAATCGCAGGTTCAAGAGGATTTACAGATTACGAAAAAGTCCTGAAGTCCATCCAGGAAGTACAGACATCGACCGGCCTGAAGATAACAGAAGTAGTATCCGGCACGGCACGCGGAGTGGATCAGCTCGGAGAACGCTTCGCAATCGAGAGCGGCATCGCAATAAAACGGTTTCCTGCAAAATGGAAAACATACGGCAAGCGTGCCGGATATGTAAGGAACGTAGACATGGCGGAGTACGCCGATGTGCTGATAGCCATATGGGACGGCAGGAGCAAAGGCACCAAGCACATGATCGACATCGCCAAGAAACAAAAGATTCCAATCCATTACGCTTCTTACTACTCCGAAGGATCTTTTGCAAATGAGTTGAACTATATGCTAATTCCGAAACCACTCTTTTAACCCAAGAAAGGATAAATAGCTAATGGGACACATACCTAAATGGAGATTGTACAGGATAGGATGGAAAGAAGCTAAAAAAGCTGTAGAGGAAGACGGCTGGACAGTAGTTCCACAAGAAAACGGCACGGCTGAACTCAGGGACACAGAGAGGTGTGCATTTGCGTATCTGACAAGCCGAAGTCTGGAACTGTATTTTAAAGCAAGATGGAATAGCAAGGGATAATAAATCCATGAAAATAGTCCAGAGATTCCATGAACCTTATCCGGCATGGCGCGGTGGAATAAGTATTTGTCCTGAATGTAAATTTGATCAGTTAAGCCATGCACTAGCATTCTGGTTAGATGTAGCGAAGGTGCAGGAGATAGCTATAGACCCATTCGCTCCTTACGCCAAATCAAACTCTGTGCTTGTTTCTTCCGAATGCCCTCACTGCTTCACTATCTCTTGGACCCATACAAGGCTAGATTCAATATGCTTCTTTGAAGATTGGAACTGGCCGATAGAAGTTATTGCTATAATGGAAAAAGAAAAGGAACGAAGAGAGACCGAAGGTAAACTTAATTGGCGGCAGTCCATATGTAAGAATTGTAAACTTTTAGAATCGGTTTCTTACATATCCTTATATCCATATCGAATTTGCAAGATGGGTATGGGTCCAGTATTTAAGCCAAAAACAGAATGTGAACGGTTTACTGGATAACAAAACAGCCAATCCTGAGCCAGGAAAAGACCAAAGACATACCGAGGCACCTATAAACCTCCACCAAGCCAAATCCCACAGCGTAGGGCACTGGGATACAGAGCATATCGGCCTTTCAAATACCTCATCCGCCACCTAAACCATAAATATCATGCTTTACCTTGTCAAAACAAATCAACAGGTCAGGCTATATCTTGTCAAACCAAAACATCCTTTCCAGATCCGAACCAGAAATTTTTCAAACCAGAAAACCGAAACCTAATTCCTGAAACGGAAACAGCTTTTCAAATCCAAAGCCTCACGCATACACGTACACGCATGCCTACGCATATGTACGTGCGATACACACGCATGCATACACGTGCGAGGCGAACACCGTTTTTAGCTACGAATATTGTAGTTTGTCCTGAGGGAAAAACACCTGAAACAAATAAAGAAACAATCCCATAGACCCACTGCAATGAATAAATCAATAATAAACAAAGAAGGAAAGGAAGCCTCGCATGCACACGTATATGCATGCACACGATACACACGCACATGTACGTACACACATAGGCACATGCAGGTGTATCGCGCAAAAGGAAATTTAATATCCATAAAGGAAGGAGAAATAGGATAGATAGCTATATATAAAGAAACCCATGAACCCACTTAATAAAAAAATTGAAAATACATATAGGGCCATATAACTGTTTAATTAAAGCCCTTAATTTGCGGAAAACTCATCATTACATACATTAACACCATTGTAGCTATTAACACCATTGTAAACAAAGTATGTATTCCCTCCTTTGTATTAAATAAAGCTATTGAAGCTAATGTAGGTATATGCAGGATATACAGCTATAGCAGATATGCAACCAATTAAATTACTATAAATGAACAATTTATAGCGCCTCTTTATTTATTGCCTGTTTTGTTTTTTACTATTTGTTTATTGGCTCTATTAAATTGCTACTATATCTATTCTATGATCTTTCTATCCTGTTATCCTGGCCTTATATCTTTCGAGTATGTTTTGTAAGGTATATCTAATAGCTAGGCATGATGCGTTTCCTGTTTTCATTTTACAGCTTGTTTTGTTGCAAGATAGGCAATATTGATATGCTCTACTTATCTTTATGATTTTACTTGACATATGCTTTTTCCTTTCCTTATGTTTTGTTTTGTGTCGTTGGTATAACTGAGCGGATAATTTAAACCTTA
>Ga0222658_1000480_pt1 | contig 21349 bp, 26 predicted proteins | sample AntAcemetagen476_FD_179830 | JGI IMG/M metagenome (GOLD analysis project Ga0222658, IMG submission 179830) | Saline water microbial communities from Ace Lake, Antarctica - #476 | ecosystem: Environmental > Aquatic > Non-marine Saline and Alkaline > Saline | place: Antarctica: Ace Lake... | reverse complement strand
CCTCTTTGCGTTTTTTGGCGACACCGTGCAACTCTATATGGCGTAAAGGGTTACGGCGTTTTTATAATGACAGGCAAATCGACTTAATTGTTAAGACAGGCAAGTGGGTATATGGGGTAGCAGGGTCGCTATCCATTAGTAGGGGATAAACCGGCACAACGCCGGAGTCAATAACCGAGTACGGAGTACAGAAAATGCGAATACGATTTGAGCTTACAGGAATCATGCCGCTCATCATGCATCAGGATGATGTCGAGGCATCAGACTTGTTGAATGAGTGGCGCAAAGATCCCAGCAACAAAAACAAAAGTGTAGCTGGGGATGATCGGTCGCCCGCATGGACGTGGCAGACTTATTTGTACAGCGATGGAGAAAACGTAACGTTGCCGGCGGCTAATCTGATGGTTGCAATTCGTCAGGGAAGTACGCAATTGATTTTGAAAAAACAGAAAACGTACAAAGAAATCAGTCAAAGCGGTTTGTTGATTCCGACTGAGTATATGGATTTTCGTTGTGCCGGGAAGTCGATTGCGATGAAGTCAATCGTTGCGACGCGAGACAATCCATTTGCCAAGCAGCGTGAGAAGGCAGAATCTATGGGATTCTGTTTGTTTGTTAAACGTGCAGTGATTGGCCGGGCGAAGCACGTTCGTGTGCGTCCGCGATTCGACCGGTGGTCGGCCTCGGGTGAAATCGAGATACTAACGCCTGATATTAGTTTTGAGACGCTTGGCAAGTTATTTGAGCTTGCGGGGCGAGTGGGGTTGTGTGACTGGCGGCCAGGTTGCAAGACTCCTGGCCCTTACGGGATGTTCGAGACGAAACTGAGTGTTTGCTGAGGCGCGGCATGGCGTGGCGAGAGCGGGGCAAGGCGCGGCTCGGCGCGGCGAGGCGGGGCTGGGCTTGGCGTGGCCCGGCCTGGCATGGCAGGGCAAGGCAAGGCAAGGGGGCCAATGGCCCAGTAAATTTTAACCAAGTGCAGGAGATTCAGGAAATGAAAATCGAGCATAAGTATGATGAAATTGTTGAAGCTATGAACAGCCGCTTTGCGGACTGGAACCGTGGCTCGGTTATTCCGTGGAATGAGATCGAACTGGCAATGGGACGCTGCCGAACAGGAGAGGGCGGCTGGCAGATCGTAAACCGTTTCCGGAGGCACCTCTTGAAAGATCGTGAGATTGCAACGATCGTCAAGGACAACATTGGAATCCGATTGCTGATGCACGAGGAGGCGGCGGCAGAGATTCCCGGCCGCCGACAGAAACGAGCGTATCGGCAGGTAAATCGTGGATTACGCGAAACCTCGACGGTGAACATAGGCGCGCTGAAAGAAAAACTTCGGTTGACGTTTGTGCGACAGCGTGAAAACATGATTCAGCATCGCTTAGCGATTGGTCGCAGCAATCGGTCGGCGACGAAATTGGTAAAGGCCAGCCAAACGCACCCCGTCCGGCGGTTACAGTTGGTTGGATAATGATACGGCGGGGCCCGGCGGGGCCCGGCGGGGCGGGGCTGGGCCTGGCGTGGCCCGGCACGGCGAGGCCAGGCGAGGCAAGGGGGCCAATGGCCCAAAACAAGAAGATCGTTTGACAATTTAACACCAGCGACTTTCCCGCGAGCATTGCAAAGCGGATGGGAGAGTGGCGCAAACATAAAAGGCAGTCGGGTGCCTGTACCGTCCGCGCTGCCTTTTTGTTTGCGCCCGCTGGTTTTTCATATAGGAGACCCATGAAAATCCGTGATCGGATCAAAGAGCTTCGACGAGTGAAGGCGAGCGAACTATCGCCCAACCCGAAGAACTGGAGAACGCACCCACAGGGGCAGCAGGACGCCTTGCGTGGCGTGCTGTCGGAGATTGGCTATGCCGACGCCCTATTGGCCCGCGAGCTACCAGACGGCACTCTGGAGCTTGTGGACGGACATCTACGCGCGGAAACCACCCCCGACATGGAAGTTCCCGTGTTAGTGTTGGACCTCGACCAAGATGAGGCGAACAAACTTTTGACGCTGCTCGACCCGATGGCCGGGATGGCGGAGGCAAACAAGGACGCCCTTGGGCAGTTGCTTCTGGAATGTCAGACGGAGAGCGACGCGGTGCAGAAGATGCTTGATGGGCTGGCAGCGGCGAACGGGATTGACGTGTTCGCAGATGGGGGGATACCCACTGAAAACAAGGCTATAGATGAAGAGGCAATGGCCAACACCGAAAATGAATGTCCCAAGTGTGGTTTCAAGTGGTAAAAGAGCCAACTGTCATATCGACGTTTGCGGGTTGCGGAGGAAGTTCACTTGGCTACAAGTTGGCGGGGTTCCGCGAACTGCTTGCTGTCGAGTGGGATGATAATGCCGTTGCGGTATTCAAGTTAAACTTCCCTGATGTGCCAGTATATCATGGGAATATCACAAAACTAACAGGTAGCGAGTGCATGAGACTTGCAGGCATCGAAGTTGGTGAGCTTGATGTGCTGGATGGTTCGCCACCATGCCAAGGATTCAGTACGGCTGGAAAACGAAAATGGGATGACCCGCGAAATAGCCTATTCAAGGAATACGCTCGATTGCTCAAGGAATTGCAGCCAAAGGTTTTCGTGATGGAAAACGTGACCGGGATGGTTAAGGGGTGCATGAAGCAAGCCTATCTAGCCATCATCAAAACGCTTAGGGAGTGCGGCTATAGAGTCAAGGGTGAAGTGTTAAATGCGATGTATTTCAACGTGCCGCAGAGTCGTGAGCGTGTAATCATTATAGGTGTACGGAACGATATAGGCATCGAGCCGAGCCATCCGAAACCGCAGACCAAACCGGTGACGGTAAGGGGGGCGTTCGCGGGGTTGTCTGGTCGAGGTGACGCGCCAAAATTAACGCCAAGGTATCAGGCATATTGGGCAAAGGCCGGACAGGGCGGCGTTGTCGGAAAGCAAGAGTGCGTTGTCCGGCTTAACTCTCGCAAGGTGTGCTCAACGCTGCAAAAGTCAGAAGGCAACGGAGCGCCCTACCATCCGACGGAGTGCCGAGCAATCAGTACAGCGGAACGAAAACGCATAGCGTCTTTTCCTGACGGCTTTAAGTTTACTGATCGGGCATACGCAACAGAGTGTATCGGCAATAGCGTACCACCCAACTTAATGCGAGCGATAGCAGAGCATATTAGAGTAAACATATTAGAGAAGTTCACTGGCAAGAAGCCGAAGCTGGAGAAATCATAACGACAACAGGGGCCGGTGATATTTCGCCGGTCAACGATCAGGGCCACAGTCGGGAGTAGCTACCCGACGAGATAGCCCGAACCTATCGCGGTCTGTTCGGGGCCGGCGAGGAATCGCCGCGCCCCTTTTTTATTGCGCGATAGCATGATGGAAGTTACACCCGACAAAATCGCCGAGACAGAAAAAAAGCTGCGGAAGCAACTGATCGACCTCCGCAAGCTCTCTGGCAGGGAGGTCGGCGGCGGCTGGAATAAGAAGAGTGTTGCCGAGCATCTTGAAAACGGCACCTACCGGCGCGACCGACACGGGCCGTTGCACGTCGGGAATCTCGACATAAAGAAGCCGCCGGGCAAGATCGTGGCCTCGGCCCAGAGTCAGCACCAGTGGGTGCGCAACGCATCGGACGAACACGCGATTCGCAACGGCTGTCGATTCAATGAGCGGTTGGCCGAGTATGTCTGTGATTATTTCCCCAAGTATCTGTGCCATTCCAAGGGCGAGTGGGCCAATAAGCCATTCGAGCTAACCGAGTGGCAGCGGCGGGAGATCATCTATCCGCTATTCGGTTGGGTGCGCCCCGATGGTACGCGGCGGTTTCGGCGAACGTACATCGAGATTCCAAAGAAAAATTATAAGAGCACCCTCGCCTCCGGTATCGGTCTCTACATGCTGACCGGCGACGAAGAAGCCGGGGCGGAAATCTGGTCGACCGGTGCGGATCGAGATCAGGCTCGTGTCGTTCACAACGAGGCGGTGAACATGGTAGAGGGGTCGCCGGAGCTGGCGGCCGTCCTAAAGGTCAATCATACCAATTTCAACATCGCCTATCATGCGACCCGCTCGTATTATCGAGCAGTCTCAGCATCGCCTCGCGGCAAGCATGGTCCCAGCCTCCATTGCGTGATTGCCGACGAGCTTCACGAATGGTATGGCGACGAATTATGGAACTCGTTGCGATACGCCTTTAGAGCGCGGACGCAGCCATTGTTCTTAGCCATTACAAACGCCGGGAACAACCTGCAAAGCATTTGCTATCGGCAGCGGGAGAAGGCGCAGGCAATCCTCTCCGGCGCAATTATTGATGATGATTTTTTTGCAATGGTTTGCGCTGTCTCTCGGTCGGAAGCCGAAACGGAAATCGAAGCAATCAAGGGCGGAAGTGATTCGTTGGATGTTGCGAAGTCATGTAACCCGGCTCTAGGCCACGTTATCGCCGAGGCCGATTTGTTGCACGACATCCGCGATGCAATCCAAACGCCCAGCGAGATGCCAAACCTTCTGCGGTTGACATACGGTATCTGGGCCACCGGTGTTGACAACTGGTTGCAAATGCCTGCATGGGACAAATGCGTAGAAGATTTCACGGAAGAGGACATGGAGCTTGCTGTTTGCGGCGCGGGCCTGGATATGAGCAAAGTCGGCGACATGACTTCACTGGTGCTGGTGTTTCCCGATCCTGACGACCTCGATCTGTACCGGCAGCTTGCTTGGTTCTGGCTGCCAGAAGAGACAATCAAAGAAAGACGAAAGCTGATTGATTACGACGCATGGGTCGCGTCTGGTCATCTGCGCATCATACCTGGTTCGGTAATTGATTATTCAATTATTCGTCGAGACATTGCGGAAATCTTTGACCGTTTTTCCGTAGAGCGTTTTGCCTTTGATGCGATGTACGCCAAGGAAACCGCGCAATGGATCGAAGAGGAATACTCGGACATTGAGACAGTCGAGTTCCCGCAAACCATGCTTCACTTCGCCGGTCCAACGTCTGAATACGAACGGCTAATTATGTCTGGAAAAATGAGACACAACAGCAACCCGATACTGACGTGGCAGGCCGGGCACGTAAGCATCAAGGTAAACGCGAACAACGACAAACGGCCAGTAAAACCAAAGGCAGGCGACATCCGGGCCATTGATGGAATCGTCGCTGGGATCATGGCGTTGCGTGGTGAAATGTCCGGGCCACGAGAACCGTCGGCCTATGAGAATCAAGGCGTTATGTATGCCAACGAGGTTGGTGCGAATGAAGAGCAGCCACAATCAGAAGAGGAAGAGGAAGGTGTCTATGCGTAGTGTAATCGCAAATGTATTTGTTGTTGCCGGAATGGCTGCTATGGGGCTCAGTGCGTGGCTGATTTCGCCGTCACTTGGTTTATTTACAGTAGGCATCGTCTTCATTGCTCTTGGAATAATAATCATTAGGAGTCAAACATGATTGCGCAAGTGTTGTCTGCCATGCTCCCGTCGCGGATGTCGGCCGACTATGGTCCGCTGTCTGATTTCTGGTATGCACCAGTTGGTACGCCGTCAACGGCGGGGATCGTCGTCAAGCCTGACAAAGCGCTGGCTGTCTCTGCTGTGTACGGATGCATTCGTGTATTGCGAGAATCGCTCGGGCAGCTTCCTTTTCGCGTTTACAAAAAAGTCGCTTCTCGATCAAAGGAAATTGCGCCTGACAATTTTCTCTGGTCTGTATTGCACGATCGGCCCAACAGTTGGCAGACGCCGATGGAATGGAAAGAAATGTGTGTCGTTCATCTATGTTTGCGTGGCAATTTCTATTGCCACATTGTTGGCAGTTACGACGGGATGGAACTGATACCACTTAATCCTGATCGAATGTCTGTCAAGCAAAAAGAGAGCGGAGCATTGGAATATAAATATCGTCGGCCGGCGGGAGAGCCGCGAACATTCGGCCAGGAAGAATTACTTCATGTTCGCGGAATGTCGATCAACGGAATTACCGGCGTTAGTATTTTGGAGTATGCTCGCAATTCTATCGGCTCGTCGATTGCTCAGGAAACACACGGGGCATCATTGTTCAAAAACGGTGGTCTGCCATCATTTTGGATTAAGCGGCCAGCCGGTCGAAAATGGACGCAGCGGGCTCGGTTTAATTTTCGGGAAGGTTGGCGGGCTGTTCATGCCGGGCCGGAAAATGCAGGCAATCCTCCAATTCTCGAAGACGACATGGAGTTGCGTGAGATCGGCATGACCAACCGTGATAGCCAGTGGATAGAGGCTCGTAGTTTTGGTGCGGAAGAGATTTGTCGATTCTTCGGTGTTGTGCCACACATGATCGGGATAAAATCTACTGCGCCGCTGGGAAGCAGCGTCGAACAACAATCGTTAGAGTACGTGATTTATACTTTAAACCCGCTGGCTGTACGAATTGAGCAGGCTTGTAACCGCGATCTGGTTGCAAATCCAAGGACGCATTACACGAAGATTGTCCTCGATGCTCTGCTGCGTGGTGACATGAAGAGTCGATATGAGGCATACAACATCGGGATTCAGGGCGGATGGATCGAACCAAACGAGGCCCGGATACTCGAAGACAAAAACCCATTGCCTGGCGGCGATGGCCTTCGCCAAGCATTGAACATGCAACCGGCTGGCGGCGGCCCGGATGAAAACGAGCAAGGCGGCCAGCCGGGTAAGGGTACGCCGAAACCGCCACAGAAGCAAGCCACAGAAGACGACGACGATACGGCCTACAAAAAACGAAAAGCCGCGCAACAAGAGGTGTTTGGAATCCTGCTTGAAGAGGCTGCCAAACGAATCGCGGCCCATGAGGTTCGCGGTCTGAGTGTCCGCGCGGACAAAGCGGCAGAGGATCGTGACAAGTGGCGGCAATGGGGCGGTGAGTTTTACCGCCAGCACCATGCCTACGCCGAGAAAGTGCTTGACCCGATCTGTGCGGCTTGGCTCGCCGACACCGGAATTGAGCATGGTCCTTCCTGCCTAGCATCGCTTTTGCAGGAGCCGCAAGATATTTCGGAACTGTTTGCAGACGATGCTGACGTTCCCCAGGTGCTTGAACGATGGGGGAATGAACTGGCTAACATCCACAACCAACAATTACGAGAAAGGTTTTTCGATGAATTATGACAACATCCTTGCCCGTGTTTATAATCAGCCCCACTTGATCCGGCCGGAGAAGCTCGAAGCTATCCGACAGGTCGTGACAAATCGCTCGTTCGGAATCCGGGCCGACGCAGCCACAATCCAGGCCGCAATGGCCGAATCGGCCCAACAGCGGAAACCGACCATGCAGCGGTCAGTGGCAATCCTCCCGATTGTTGGGACTCTGGCCAAACGGATCGGCATGATGGAGGAATCGAGCGGCGGCACGTCCACCGATCGGATCGGCCGGGAGTTCGACCGGCTCATGGCCGACGAATCTGTCGGCGCTATCCTGTTGGACATTGACAGCCCGGGTGGCGAGGTGTTCGGCACCCAGGAACTATCCGACAAGATTTTCAACGCTCGCGGCCGCAAGCCGATCGTTGCCTCCGCAAACCCCGAGGCGGCATCAGGAGCAATCTACATCGGTTCGGCGGCTGATGAGCTGGTCGTCACGCCAAGCGGCTGGGTTGGCTCTGTGGGAGTTGTGGCGACCCACACGGACCTGTCGGCGCTGAATGAGAAGCTTGGGGTCAAGGTGACGTACATCCACGCTGCCCCCTACAAGGTGGAAGGGAACAGCAACGAGCCTTTATCCGATGAGACTTTGGCCTATTTGCAAACCCAGGTGGATGCGATCTATGAGCAATTCCTAAAAGACCTAGCCCGCAATCGAGGCACGACGGTGGCCAAGGTGCGATCGGACTATGGCGGAGGCCGCATGCTCCGAGCGAAGGATGCCAAGGTAGCAGGAATGGTGGACAGAATCGAGACGATCGAGGAGACAATCGCACGGCTGGCGGCTGGCGGTAAGGTTCGACGATCGACCAGGGCCGCAAGGCAACGGCTTGATTTGATGAGATATTAGAAAAATAAAATTGACAAGTAAAAATTATCTGGTATATTGATCGTTGTTGCTGACCGACACGCTACGGCGGCCGGCGGCAAAGTGCTTAAAATTTAGGTTATCCGTTACGCTGCGGCGGGCGAGAAGCCAACACCCTGGTTGAAACCCAGGAGGTTAGTTTTTCGTCCGTCGTTTTTTTATTGGTCTGCGATCTACCACGCTGCGGCGGGTTGACGCGACGTAAGTCGTTCAACTGCAACACGAAAGGTAGATCGCCATGAATCGTCGACTTTCTAAGTTGGAGGCCCGTAAAAAGGCCCTCGTTACATCATCCGAGGCCATTCTCGACGCGGCTGACAAAGAAGACCGCGAGGTCTCCGCCGAGGAAAAAACTACCCTCGACGCTAACACGGTTGATCTGGCAACGACTGCCGCTGCTATCGACAGGGAAGTGAGCTTGTCTGGGTACTCGACTCAGATTGAGGTCGGAGGCTTCGACGTCGACGATCCCCTCGGCCATATCGGAAATGTCAAGTCCGCTTTCGAGGACGATCCCAAAAAGGGATTTAAGTCGCCCCGCGAATTTCTGACTTCTGTCATCGGAAACGCCGACCGTCCGTCCGCCGAGGCCCGCGATGAGCGGCTGAAATTCCTTGCGACGGCGGGCAGTGACGAACAGGGCACATACGCCGATCCCTACGGCGGCTTCCTGGTCCCCGTTGGCTTCGCGCCGGAACTCATGCAAATGACGCCGGAGGAAGACCCAATTGGCGGCAGGGTGACTAAGATTCCAATGACAACGCCACGGGTCGAAGTGCTTGCTCGCGTTGACAAAAGCCACTCGACCAGTGTATCGGGTGGATTGACTGTCTGCCGCCGGGCGGAAACGCAGACGCAAGCAGCATCGCGTATGTCAATGGAAAAGATCGCGCTGACTGCCCACAGTCTATTTGGGCTGGCATACGCGACGGAGGAAGTTTTGACCGATTCTCCAGTGTCGTTTGCCGCGATTTTGGAAGCTGGTTTCCGCGATCAGTTTACTAGTCATCTGATCGACGAACGGCTGAATGGAACCGGCGTCGGTGAGTTCGAGGGGATTATGATTTCCCCCGCGTTGGTTTCCATCACGAAGGAAACCGGCCAGGACGCCGACAGCATCGTCTACGAAAATCTCATCAAGATGCGTTCGCGTTGCTGGCGTTATGGCACCGCCGTATGGCTTGCGAATCACGACACGTTGCCGAGCCTGATGAGCCTCGTCATGCCGATCGGCACGGGCGGCGTCCCCCTGTGGCAGGTCAACTCCCGCGAAGGCGAGCCTGATACCATTCTCGGTCGTCCGGTGATTCTAACCGAGTATTGCGAAACACTCGGCGATAAGGGCGACATTATGCTCGTCAACTTCTCGGAATATCTTGAAGGCACTCTGGAATCGTTGCAGTCAGCCGAGTCGATTCACGTTCGGTTTGTCAACCACGAGCGAACCTTCAAATTCTGGTTGCGCAACGGTGGCCGTTGTTGGTGGCGTTCTGCCCTCACCCCGAAGAACTCAACCAACACTCTTTCCCCGTTTGTCACACTCAACGAGCGAGCCTAACCACAAGGAGAATTAGATATGGCTACTGCTGTTTCAACTGAAAAACTTTTTGCCAACTGTAAGATCGAGTCGTTCATCCACATGACGACCAGCAATGCAACCGAGCAATCGGTAAAAGCCGGTGCAACTGACACGACATGGAAAGACCTACGAGACTACGAAGGCTTCGCTGTGGTCGCTGTGCAAGGCGTGCTAGGGGGTACTGGCCTGATCAAGCTTTCGATCTATGCCGCCACGGATGACGCCGCTTCTGACGCTTTGGAAATCAAAACCTCTGGCGCTTTGTTGTGCAATGCCATTGGCGACTATGCGGTGTTGGAAGTCAGTGCTGAAGACGTGATGCAGATTGGTCGGGCCGCCGGCTTGGCTTTCCGGTATGTCACGGCTTACATCGACTGCCAGCACGATGACGATGAGGTTGCCGTGACCTACATCCGCTACGGCGCGAAGAACGCCTACACAGGACTGACTGCTACCTACATCTCGTAGCAATTGTGAATGTTATCTTCGGCGGTGAAACAACACCGCCGGGGCTTTTACCACCACCAACTTTCGTAAGGAAAACCGAAATGGCTCTTGCAAGAACTGCTTTATTTGTTCGCCGATCCGTCGGTGGTTTGTTCGCTGTCGAAGATATGTCTCAAGGAACTGGTGCAAGAATCTATGTTCATGCTAGTACCGGGACCGATGCCGGCGGGTATGGCACCAGCCCGGATAAGCCGGTTGCTACTCTTGACTATGCGATCGGTCTTTGTACTGCCGATGAGAACGATACCGTCTATTTGATGCCCGGCCATACTGAGACGTTGATCGCGGCTTCCACGCTCACGATGGACGTGGCTGGCGTCAGGGTGATAGGTCTGGGGCAGGGCAGGCTCAAGCCTCAGTGTACGATCACCACAGCCGCCGCGGCAACCTGGAACATTACCGCTGCCAATTGCACTGTGGAAAATGTTGACATTATCAGCAACTTCCTCAACGTGGCTGCCAGTATGACGATCGCCGCCACTGCGACTGGGACGACCTTGCGCAATGTTCGCATGTTTGATACCGACGCAACGCATGGTTCGCTGATCGGCATTTCCGTCGCTGCTAATGCCGATGAGCTGACCATCGACGGGTTTACATATCATGGTACTGTGTTGTCCGCTTTGGCCACCAACTGCATCCTGTTTGCTGGCGGGTGCGACCGTTTGGTGATAAAGGACGTGTACATTACCAGCTCGTTCAGCGACACCGCCATCGGTGCGGAAACGGCAATCAGCAGCGACGTGTTCCTGAGTGGCATCTACATTTATCAGGACCACGCGACCGGCGAGGGGATCCACTTCCACGCCACATCGACCGGGGTGGCGCGAGACATCGAGGTGTTCTGCGATGCAAGTGTTGGCTTTGTTGGTGAACTGATTCAGCAATCGTTTACGGTTCGTGTCAGTGGTGCCTGCGAGGTGACTTCGATGTTGAACGCCGTCATCGACTCCTAATCGGCAGATGTTTTGCGGACTATGAATTACAAACGAACAGTTGCGCCGACCGCCGACCCCATAACCTTGGATGAAGCCAAGGCGCAGTGTTCCCTTGCCGGTATTGATGACCATGACGACTATATCGCAGGGTTGATCGGGCGTGCTACTGAGACCATTGAGAAGATTCTCGGTCGTCAGATTATGCCAGCAACGTGGACGTTGACGCTCGAACAGTTTCCAGATGAAATTATAATCGGTCGCCCGCCCGTGTCTGCTATTTCCTCGATCACATATTACGACACGGGCGGCACGTCGCAAACACTGGCAGACGATCAGTATCAGACGGATATGTCCACACAGGACGGCCCAGCACGGATCAAACCGGCATACGGGCTTGTGTGGCCATCGACGCGGAGTGACAAATACAACGCCGTGACGGTGACGTTTACGGCGGGATACGCGACGGCATCCGTTGTGCCGTTTGCGATTAAACATGCCGTAGCGTTCCTCGTGGCTCACTGGTTCAAAAATCGAGAGGTTGTCGGCCCAGGCTCGATAGTATCGACAGTACCAGCCGGTCTCGACATGCTGCTATCTCTCGAAGACTGGGGAGGCTACGCATGACCGGGGCAGGGAAAAAAGATAAATGGATCACGATTCAAGGCGCAACATCAATCACGACGGATGGCGGTGAGGTAACAGAGACATGGACAACCTTTGCAACGGTCTGGGGGCTTATCAAACCACTCGCGTCTCGAGAGGCTTGGCAGGCGAAGCAGTCGCAAGCAACCACAACGCACACCATCACAATCCACTATCTATCAGGTGTGACGTCGCGGATGCGAGCAACATGGGGAAGCAGAACGTTTAACTTTGAGTCGGTTGTAAACATCAATGAGCAGAACCGCGAATTGGTAATAACGGCAACCGAGGTGACGGCGTGATAGTCATTGAGGAATCGTTGCGGGCGGCGCTACTCGCAATGAGCGAAGTCACGGATTTAGTTAGCACACGGATATGGGATGAATGGTTTAGGAGTGATACGGTTCCCGCAATTGTTTTTGAGATTGATTCCGAGGATAGGGAAAACGATTTAGAGGGACGCAGCGGGCTGGTGTTTGCGGATGTAAACATTATATGCCGTGCGGATACACGGAGCGTATCGCGGGCGCTGGCCGAGGCGGTGAGGACCAATGGAACTAATGAACCCGGCAACGGGCTTGCGGGATATTCAGGAGATTTCGATTCGTGGTTGGAGGACACAGTGCCGGCGGCCGTTCCAAAGAAAGAAGGAAGTAATGCCTACTGGTACGACACGAACATGAGATTCAAGTTGTCTTGGACGGAGAATAGATAGATGGCATTCGGAAGTCAATTGCGCGGCATGAGGAGAATGCAAACGACGTTAAGCGCGATACAGAAGCGAGTTGCACCGAAGGCTGGCAGGTCCATTGTGTCGGCCGGTTTGTCACCGTTGGTTCGGAGAATGAAGGTTGAGATAACCGGAACACCAGCCGAACCGACCCTGAAAAAAGCCGCTCGAAAGTCAATTGGCAAGCGAATCAAAAAGTACAAAGGCGAGTATGTTGGCAAGGTTGGTTTTGGAGTTGGGTCACGAACCAAGAAACGGCAGGAAAAAGCTGCTGCAAGAGCAGGCGAAGGCGGCGGGCTGGGCATCTCGGCGTGGAACATTCACTGGCCGGTGCTTGGCACAGCCGAACGGAGACAGAAAACAACAGGGCGGGCAACGGGGCGAATGCCCATTTTGTTGCCTGGTGTAGTTAAGCGTGCGGTTGCGAAGGCTGGCCCGGCCATGTTGGCAGCCGCGAGAAACAAAGTCACTCAGGTTTTAGCGCGTGAAGCGGCTAAAGCAAAGAAAGGTTAAGGTGATCTAATGGCAGCGATTACTGTTACTCCGGCTAATGTCATAAAAGGCACTAACGCAGCTACCGAAACAGGCATTTCCGGCGCGACGATTGTTGCCGGCGATGTCGTCTACAAAAAGGCCAGTGACAGCAAGTATTATCTTGCCGACGCCCTGGCTGCATCGGTATCGACCAATGCTGAGATCGACAACGCCGTCGGCATCGCGTTGAATGCCGGGTCGGCCTCGCAGCCGTTGACGATCCAGAAAAGCGGGCAAATTACGATCGGCGGAACGGTCGCCGTCGGTGAAAACTATGTACTGGACATCGTGGTCGGCCAAATTATCCCCGAAGCGGATGCTACGTCAAATAACTATGTGACAAACATTGGCCGAGGCATCAGTGCCACAGTCATTGATTTGGCCATCAAAGCATCCAACATCGCGCACGCCTAACAAGCAAGAAGGAGGTGAAGTATGTCGATAATCCAATGCAAGGGGACGGTGTTTTCAATGGGCGTTGGCGATTCGGTTCCTGCAATCGCTCAGGTGATTTCTCTCGACCTGCCGAAAACTAAAATCGAATCTTTCGAGGCCGACACCCTCGATAATGAAAATGCCGGCATTCCCAAAAAGTCCACGGGGCGAGTGGACGGTGGATCGGTAAGCGGCGAGTTGTTTCTTGATCTTGCAATTCACACGAGTCTTACTGCAATTTTCAGCAGTCCCCCGGCTCCAGGTGCTAGTGCCGATGAGCAATATACGGGAACGATTACTTTCCCCGGTGGGTCAAAAATGAGTTTCGACATTTGTAGCGTTGAGTTAGGCGGCACGGTAGCGCTGAATGACGGACTCAAGGGCGATTTCTCTTGTGAACTCGACGGCTGCACTACGTTTTCATAAGGAAAGGGTGTTTTGATGAAATGTAGTTTTGTATATCCAACCCCAAAGGCACCGCCGGATAAGGGCGCGTTCCCTGTGGGGCATGTGATTGACGTTCGCACGGCCACGAGGTTCACTCGCCAAAACATTATCGTACTGTGTCAGATCGGTGCGGCGAAGCCGGCCGACGCAGAATGCGCGGAGGCTGTAAAGCGCACACCAGCCCAACTCATCGATGCACAATGTTCCTATGGTCGTGTGATGAAGGGAATCCATCCTGACGACTTCAAGGCGTTCGACGAGGGGCAGATGGTTGGTTACGACAAGAAGGGTGAGCCGATCCCCGGCCCCAACGTGGAAGAAGAAGAATTGGACATTGTGGAAAATGAAACAGAGGAAGAGGAGTATGATGATGGATGAACAGCAATTTGCAAACGTCGATCAGCTTTTTGCACCGATGAAACGGCGGCACAAAACCGCCACGCTGCCGGTATCCGGCAATGCGGTGCGAATCCAATCCCTGACCGAGCGTGAGGTGTCAGCCTTCCAATCGGCAACCATCGCCGCCAATGGGACCGGGCTGAAAAAGTCCCGACTGGAGGACGCGAACAGACGGCTGATTGTGCTGTGTCTCGTTGACGGCGCGGGAAATAGAATTCTGAACGATTCGCACATTGCTAAGCTGGCCGATTGGGACGGCGCCGACACTGCGTTTTTGTATAACGAGTGCATCGGACACGTTGGGCTAAAAACCGAGGACATCGAGGGCTTGGTAAAAAACTCCGAAGGGACAACCGTCGTCGATTAGCATTTCGCTTGGCGGCGGCGGCCGGTCGCCTGGACGTTGATGCAATGCTCGATACGGTGTCCCCAAAACAGTTTGACGAGTGGGTTGTTTTCGACAGCTTAGAGCCGATGCCCCTGGATAGGTTGCTGGCGATTGTCAGGACCGGGCTGGTTGCACTTTGTCAGGCGTGGGGAGTCAAGCTGACGCCCGAGGACCTTGACCCTTGGCTAAAAGAAATCGAATCACAAGAGGTCAAGCCCGACCAGGCATACAATATGCTCAAGGTCGCCTACGGAGGTTAAGACATGGCGACGGCAATCGGTGATCTTGTAGCAACTCTTGGCGTCAACAATCGCCCGTGGATGCGTGGGCTTGGGCAGGCCCAGGGCAGGATGGCGACATTCGGCGCGCGCACTATTGGCATTTTTCGCAACCTAGCGGCTGCATTTGTCCCGATTAGCGGTGCGGCCCTCTTTGCCGGCGTCTTGCGCAGCGGCGAATTATTTAACCAGAAGATGTTGCAGTCGCTAGCAATTATGGGCGATGTGTCCGATAAGATGCAAGGCGACATGAAGTCGGCTGCGTTCAAGGTCGCGGCGGCAACACGCTACGCGGCGTCCGATGCGGCGGAATCATATTATTTTCTCGCATCTGCTGGACTTGACGCAAAGCAATCAATTGCTGCCTTGCCCCAGGTGGCGAAGTTCGCACAAGCGGGTAACTTCAATATGGCCCGTGCCACCGATCTTGCAACCGATGCACAGTCGGCATTGGGTCTGACGGTCAAGGACGCAAATGAAAACCTCAAAAACCTAACTCGAGTGACCGACGTTCTGACAATGGCAAACACACTTGCCAATGCGTCAACGGAACAATTCTCCGAGGCGTTGACGACCAAGACCGGGGCCGCGTTGCGCATGGTGGGCAAGGACATCGAAGAGGGTGTTGCCGTGCTTGCAGCCTTTGCCGATCAAGGCGTTAAAAGTTCTGAGGCCGGAACGCAAATGTCGATCGTCATGCGTGATTTGCAAACGAAGGCGATCAAAAACAAAGAGGCATTTGCCTATTATGGGATGTCTGTATTTGACGCAAACGGCGAGATGCGCAACATGGCCGACATCATCGAAAATCTCGAAGTTGTGCTGGGCGGCATGAGCGATGAAACAAAAAAGGCAACACTCTTGCAGATGGGTTTCTCCGATAAAAGCCTGGCGGCAACAATGACGTTGATTGGCATGTCGGATCGTATACGAGAGTACGAACGAAACTTGCGACAGGCGGGCGGTACAACTCAGAAAGTCGCTGACGATCAGTTGACCGACCTACAAGAAGGCTGGGCAAAAGCAAGCGCTGCGGCAACCGAGGCCGGGGCCGCCATGATGGAAGCAATTGGGCCAGACTTGAATGCCGCATTGACAAAAGCTGCGGAGGGTATCGGACTCTTGGCCCAAGGATGGAATCTTTGGAAGCGTTCATTGGAGGGCGCACGAGAAAAATTTGTACTACCTGGGTTAATAGAGTGGTATTCGTTTCAAGATGACGTTGATCGTTTTTTCGGTTTTGAAGGCGTAAACAACGAGTTTATAAAAGAGATGGAAAGGGTACTGCAAAAGATGCGCGAAATAAAACCAGTGGCGGAAGAGGCAGCGGAAGCGGTGGAAAAAATACCTGGCCATATTGTGCCTGCGCCGCGTGTACCAAATCGGTGGGAAATAAAACCGACGGCACCGCCCTCGGAAGAGGTTACAAAAATCATGGACCAAATCAATCGAGATTTACTTACTCGTGGAATGAACGGGTTAGAAGTCAAACTATTTGATCTTGAAAATCTCGGTGCATCGAAAAACATTCTTGACGAATTGCGCGCCACAATCGAAGCAATAAAACAAGATGATGCTGCCAAGAAACTCGCAAAGGATCAGGCGGCGTATTTCGACGATCTGAAACGCAAGGGCAACTCGTTGAAGCGAAACATGATGACGCCACTGGAAGAGTACCATCAGAAAATCCAAGATTTTCGGCAACTTCTGGATGTTGGAGCTATCGGCCCAGAAATGGCATATCGAGCAGCCGAGGTAGCCACCGACGATTATTATGCCAAAACGAAGCCAAAAGATGATAAGCAGGAAGAAAAGAAGGAACTTCCCGGCATGTTGATGCGTGGCAGTGCGGAGGCGTGGAAGAAGATTGTGTCCTCGATGTACGGCAAGGACAAAAACAGGGCAGTGGAAAAGACGGCAGCGAACACGCAGCGAACCGCCGATGCACTTGATCGCATCGAGAACCGACCCGTCGAGGAGGTCGCTATCTAATGGCAATCCTTTCTGCCTCTGAAATCCACGACGGTCGAAGCGGTTCGGATGATAAATCTGATGTAAAACGCGTCAAGGTGTGGCGTGTTATAACGGACGACGCCGCTTGCGATGCGGACGACGTACTCAACGATCTCATCGACCCGTTTGCCCAGGTCGGGGCGATCCATCCACTCGATCCAGAGCTTGCCATTGTTCGGCGGACAGCGACCAACGAGACGTTTTCCAAAACGGTGTGGATCGTTCGGCTTGAATATAAGTCACGGACGCAACTTGGAGTTAGTACGGAAGACCCGCTGGACGAACCAGCGAAAATAAGTTGGTCAACTACGACGAATACAGAGCCGGTATTTTTCGACAAAGACGGCGATGCTCTGCTCAATTCGGCCGGTGACTATTACGTGGAGGGTATCCAGGCCGAAGTGTCGCGGTGGGAGGTGAAGGTAAAAAAGAATGTCAACGTCGTCCCGACATGGTATGGTACCTACCGCAACGCGATCAACTCATCGGTATTTACGATAGACGGTGTATCCATTGCCGCCCGGTCTGCGAAGATCAACAACTTTTCGCTCGGCGAATGGAAGTATTATAATAAAGTGTGGTATCGGGAACTGGATTTTTCAATCAAGATATACGATACCTGGATTCAGTATGCTATTGACCAGGGTTTGCGGCGGCTGGTTGACGATCCGGACAACGCCGGGGGATCTTTGCTCGTTCCATGTTTGCAGGAGGGTGGCAAGCTCGATGCGACCAGCCCGTGCTTTCTCGATGGCAGCGGCGGGCAGCTTGCGCAGCCGGTGGCGGCCGACGCTGTGATATTCAACGCATACTATATCTATCCAGAAAAGGATTTCAACGCGTTGCCGCTGCTCTAATGCCATGCCTGCTTTCAATCCCAAAGCCGTAGAACGAATTAGAAACGTCGTCAAGTACGTCGAAGGCAATGTCCCTGGACTTACAAAGCAAGCTCCCCGTCAAGTTGAATCGCTGCCTTGGAACTGGTGGGTGTTGACGGAAGATTTGGACTCGGACACACACGAGGCGGCTGCCAACCCGCTTGAATGGTACGTGTCGCGCAACGACGGCGACGGTGAGTATTCGCAGGACATCTCGACGTTCAAAGTACGAGACACGCTGGAAAACTCGGGGGCTGTGGCCGGTGACATTGTCCTTTGCCGTCCGATCGGCAGCGAGAACGGGACAGTGCTGGAAATCGTTCTGCCACGATCCGAACCCCGTCTAGCCTGGGCGACCACCACGGGGGACGTGTTATCGACCGCGAGTGAATTCACTGTAACGCCTATCGTTCCGATGGATGGAACGACATGGAATGGTGACGATCCGTTGACGGTAAAGAACAGCCCGGATGCGTTTTCTCTGGACAGTGGGACCACCGGGAAAATCATATACTGCAAAGACCCAACAGGTGATGGTTGGTCGTGGCACCCGTTTGATTTCTCGTGTTGTTCGGACTGCGAATGCGAGTGTAATGAATAATGGATTGCAAGTGGACACGAATATCTGGCGGACGGCTGCAATGCGAGGTGTCGCATGAGTAGGAGACGATGTTGCAGGGCAGACATAAGTTGCGTTGAGTGTGGCGATACCATTACTTCTGACGGCTGGGTTAGCGTGTTTCATCACGTCGTAAATGACAATGGAACCATTACGCGAGTGGACAAAAGTTATCCTTGCATCACGTACTATGTCAATTCAGTAAGCGGTGGTGGTGCCGAAACGGGATCGGGCACCGAGGACGATCCGTGGACCAATCTCAATACGGTTTTTTCTGACTCTTGTATCTACAATATTTGCCTGAATACAGACTGTCCGAGAGTCAAGGTACTTGTGAAAGGGACGATTGATTATGTTGTTGTTGGTGATTCTGGGAGAAATTACGAACGACGATTGGTGTTGGAACCGTGGGATGCTGAAACTATTAACATTGACATTGATGACACGGGTAGCGTCATCGCCTTGCAGTATTGTTGTGGATGTATTTTTAAGCATATCACTACAAGTGGTAGCGGCACAGGAGTAGGCTTTGGTGTGTATGTTGGATTTGGCTTTTCAGGCTGCGTTGATTCAGGTTTTGATTCGTGCGTCGGAAACGGGACCGGAAACAGTGACACAGGATGTGTTGGGGGAGTAGGGTTTAATGATTGTGGCTATTCCGCATTTGATAATTGTGAGGCCAATGGCAAGGGAACTTGCGAGGGATTTGGTTATTATGATTGTTCTGAATCAACATTCCTAAGTTCATTTGGAAATGGAATCGGAGGTGGAGACGATGCTATAGCAACAATAACACATGGGTACGGGTTTTTTGATTGCCCTAATTCAGTATTTTATGTGTGTACAGGTAGTGGAACGGGAAGCAACGGTACATCGGATGACCATGGTCACGGTTTCGTGACTTGTACTTCCTCGGTGTTTATTGACTGTGACGGAAAGGGTTATACATCTGGAATATCAGATTGCAAACAGTCCTGTGGTTTTTGGTTCAATACTAGTGCGTCATTTGATAACTGCTCTACAACTGACAGAATATGTACCGACGGTTGTGTTTGTGATTCATTTGTGTGTGATATCTAAAATGCGAACAGGACTATCCAACACGACGCCAGAAATACTTGCAACGCACGTTGCAGTGTTACGAGAAAGACATGGTCAACAAAGAAACAATCCAAACCTACAACAAGAACCAATCGTCCTACCACCAAAAGGCCCTGGCGACTACCTCCACGACGCCATCCTAAAATGGGTAGGCGAAGGCCCAACGCGGAAGTGTGGATGTGAAGATAAAATCCGCCATATGAACGCATGGGGGCCGGAGGGATGCTGCGAACATATCGAGGAGATAACCGACTGGCTAATGGAAGAGGCGGCGAAGCGCGGCTGGTGGAAGGTGGCGACGATCATCCCATGCAGCCGGTTCGCGGTCAAGCAACTATTGATCCTACCGGCGATTCGACGGGCAGAACCAGCCACTACTCATTCAAGTGATTCGTGATATTATCGTACTGCCGTCCACCCACCATCGGTTGCCCGAGCGTCATGTCCGCAAACGGATTTCCCGCAAACATGTACCCGGCAACAAGGTCAATATCGTAGACCCCATCCGAACCTGCTGAGTAAATCAGCGGCACAAGCAGGAAGGCATCGGCGTCAACCTTGCGTGAATCGAACGGATCATGGTCCTCTCCGGACATCATTGGCGTTCCATCTGGATTGAATAGCAGATTACCACTATCATCTTTTAACTGATAAGCCTGAGCAATTCCAGTTTGTATCTCTGATGGTCCTGTAAACCCAAGGTCTTGACAACTACTGAAACCCGGAGCCCACCGCAACCACATAATCGGATTGCCCCAGCCGTCGATGAAAACCGGCCTGCCTCCCACCGTTCCAATTTCGTTCTGGTTGAAATGTTCCAACGCTTCCGGGCTTCCCATGCTGACGACCATGTAGAGACATTGGGCCGGGCTGTTGTCAGGGCTTGGCGTGGTTCCGCTGTTGAGAGATTGCCAGTAGAGACGGGCTAACGCGGGCGTGGTGATTTTCCGTTGGACGTTGCAATAGGTCGGCGGCGTTCCTGGCGGATCGGTAAAACGCGGCATGATTCCAACCACCCAATGATCGCCATTCACTACGAAAGCAGGGTTGCCCGTTCGCTCTGGCATTCCAGGCCATGAAAAACTTTGGATCGTAACGGCGTCCAATTCGAGCGGGATGTTGTCTGGTCGATCAACGGCTGACGTGTCAGGGTAAGCGGATCGGCCTTGCACGTCTGAAAACGCATCCGGCATTTCCATTCGCATGAGGTCGCGCAACACCCATAGCCGATACTCGGCGGCCACTTGTGGCGGCATCCCGGTTGTGCTGATCGGCATTCGCCGCGTCATATAGGATTCGTACCGCTCCATGATGATGTTGTGGAGTTTGGTAATCGTCGCCTTGGTCGCATGTTCCTTCCCGGCCTCACTGGATGCGTGTAGTGCCCCCAGGAGCATCGCTGCCAGGATACCGATGATAGTTATGGTGACAAGCAACTCGGTCAGGGTGAAGCCGTGGCGGTGTCTCATGCCCGTTTCCTCCTGTAGGCGACGATGCACGCGGCGACTGCGAACACTGCCAGGCCCACAACGACGTAATCCAGAACGAACGAATTGAGTAGGTCGCGGCTCAATCCACCAGAGACGGCTACGATTTCAATGCCAGTCACAACGGCGGCGGGCACCCACCAGAAAAGACGGAACATAGCAATTCTCCCTTTAGGTTAGAATCCGCACCCGAGCGCAAACAGCACGGCGTACAGAAGGTAGTCAGTCGGCATGGGTAGGTTCCTCATTCTACGTATTCCCGTCAACCACTCCTCAGCTTCTTGGAGGTAGCAAACGGTCATCGAGGTTGCGGTTTTCTTCTGCCGCCTCTTCTTCTTGGTCAGATTCTTCGCAGATGTTCTCGGCGTCGATG
>Ga0222658_1000479_pt1 | contig 21359 bp, 37 predicted proteins | sample AntAcemetagen476_FD_179830 | JGI IMG/M metagenome (GOLD analysis project Ga0222658, IMG submission 179830) | Saline water microbial communities from Ace Lake, Antarctica - #476 | ecosystem: Environmental > Aquatic > Non-marine Saline and Alkaline > Saline | place: Antarctica: Ace Lake... | reverse complement strand
AATCGAAGAACAATGTTAAGTCTAATCTGTATTTCTCATAAGTTACCTTCTCATCTTTAGACATCTTACCTCTAATCTCTGCCAATAAACTTAATAATTCCATAGCCATTATCTCATAATAATAAAGCCCACTAATATCCTTACTCAAAAGGTTAAGCCTACAATCATTAATTCTTTGTTGGCTTTGGTGAAGCCTATCCATTTTTCTTTCTGCCTCATTATAGCTTGAACGATCACCATCAGTTGTCATAAACTAACTAAGTAAGTCTTGTTTATAAAACTATTGTAGAACTTACCAAAGTTATTTAAAGTATGATTCACATTAGAATTATAAGAAAGTAACTATGGAAACCAAAACAAAACTTATATTATCAAGTTGTATGATTATGTCCTTACTATTGGTAGTATCTGTTTCTGGATATTATTTTAAACCAACTTATAGTTTTGATAATTCTAATGAAACTCATATATGGAGAGATGCACAAACACCACCAGTTAAAACTTTGATAACAAAAAACGAATATAACAAAATCTTTGAGGATTATAAGGCTGGTATACTTACGCAAGAACAGTCATCTAAAAAATTAAGGAGTTCTAAATGGTAACTCAGAATAAATATACCAATGAACCTATTTCCGATTATAAGTCTGGCAAAATAACAAAGAAAGAAGCATCCAATAGAATAAGGAATATATATGCTGGTGGTGGTGGTTCAAGTTCATCTTCTGTAAATAGGGCAGCAGCAAGAGGTGCTGCAATAAGGGCAGCAGCACAAGTCAATGCACAAGCGGAGGCAGCAGCACAAGCTATTACAGAACAACAAAGACAAGCTGCATTATTAGTAGCACAACAAAAAGCACAAGAAATACCATCACTAAGAGAACAAAAAATTAAAGAAGCTATGGATAAGCAAAGACAATTAGGTTTTCTTCCAACAAGAGAAAGTGTAACAGGAATTGTAGATGCAAGAATACAAGCAGAAATAAAAAGAGCAGAACAAGAGGCTATAGCTAATGCTGGTGCAACCGGTGAGGTAACAAGTGTTCCAGACAGAAATATTGTAGAGAAAGTTATAGCTGATCCTGGTAGAATAATTGAAGCATTAGAAACAAAGATTGATGTTAAGGGTGTAGGAAAGAAGATTATAAAAGCAGTACCAGAACAATATAAAAAAGCAGAGAAGTTTGTATCAGAGAAACTTTATGATGTAACTGGATTCAGCAAAGAGCAAAGTAAAAAACAAAGAGAAAGAGTTTTAGAATCAGAATCATTATTAAGAATAAACACAGAGACAACAACACAATTTCTTATAGAAAATACACCTAATAATAAATTAAGTAATTATGCTATACTTTTTGGTAGTGCAATCGCAAATATTGGTATAACAACTGGAACAATGATTGCAGGTTTTTCTGGAACTACTGCAGACAAAACATTGGATAAACCAATAACCGAAACTACTAAATATGTTGCATATGGTGCAGCTGGATATACATTAGGTTTAGGTTTTGCTGGAACAAGTGCATTGTTTGGTGGTACTACTGGTGCAGTTGCGTCTGGTTATTTTGGTGGTGGAACTAGTGCTTTGATAGTACCTACATTACAGGCAACTGGTGGAGCATTGGGTTTAGGATTTTTATATAAGACTGGTTCTGATGTTATTAATGCAGAAACAAATTTTGAGAGAGGTGGGATTATTGGAGAAAATATTTTATCTGCAGCAGCTATTGGTGCTGGGTTTATTTCTGGTAAACAAGATGCTGCTAAGATTGGAGATATATTGAGGACTAGAGGAAGAACAGAAGTTCCAGTAGAAGATATATTATTAAAAGACATACTAACTGGTGATAAGAAGTTTGTTGAATCAAGTAGTTATGGTTATAATGGACCACAATCTGGTAAGGGTAAACAAGCATTTGATTTAAGGGTTTTTTCAAAAAAGGATTATGCTTATCATGTTACACCAGATCAATACTGGAAGACAGGATTTACAACAGTTGAGGGTACATCTGAATTTCCTGGATTATATACAGCACCAAGTCCATCAGTATACTTTGCAAAGGTTGGTGGCAAACAATCATATAAATTAAGTTTATTTGGTTCTGGATTTGAAGCTAGTAGTAAACCATCAGTTGCACAAATATATACAGGTTTTACTATAAATCAAAAAACCCCAGGTGCATTTGTTTCTGGAATTAAACCAGAGATTGAAGCAATAATAGGACCAGGTAAGGATTTTGCAAAGGTTGGTGGTAATGAGTTCTTTAAGTTTGGTGGGAGAAGGTTTCCAATAGATATTTTCAAACAGGTTGGACCAGATGATATAGCATCTATTTCTAATATTGCTAAAGTTTCTGCAAGTGGTAGTTCAAGTGGATATTCTGCACCAGTATATTCTTTAATAAATATTCCAACATTAACAGTTGCATCTGTTATTTCTGATAGTTCTTCTTCTTCTGTAACTGGTGATAAAATAGTTTATCCAAGCAGTATATCATCTAAAGATAATACATCATATACAAGTGATACATCCCCATCAATAATATACTCTGGAGGTTCTGTTGTAAGATCATCTGGTTCATCTGGTGGTAGTTCAAAAATATATAAATCTCCAATACCAGTTCCTAGTAGTATAATACCATCATCTATAAGAAAATCTGTAATAAAGCCATTACCATCATATATAGATTATAAAAAGTCAAATGTAGGAAGAAGTTATTATGATGAACCTATTAGAAACATACCACAACCACAACGTATAAAGTTTTCATCAGTTCCCAAATATAAAGCACCGACTGGACTATTCGGAGTTCAAGTTAGACGTGGTGGAGTGTTTAGAGATGTAGGTACTTACAAGAGTTCAGACTTAGCATTTAAAAGAGGTAAAGGAATAGTTGAGGGAACTGTTGCAGCTACTTTTAAGGTAACTGGTGGAAAGGGTTTAAAATTAAAGACACCTAAATATTTTACAAGAAAGGAGACTAAGGAAGGAACTTTATTTATTGAGAAGAAGTCAAGGAGAATTAAAAAGAAGAAATCTGGTAGTAAAGAATCAGAACAATTAAAGAAAGCTAAAAGGAGGAAAGGTAAATAAATAACTAGGAAACTCCCTAAGTTTTAGATACATATTTAAACTAACATTACCTACAATTAATATATGAACAAACCAGATGATTCTATGGAGCAATATGAGAAACAAATAAGAGAAGCACAAATAGGTGTAGATTCTGCTAATCTTGGAAGACAACAACAAGAGATGATGATGCAAGAACAAATCAATCAATCTAATTCTATCAATGAACAACTTGATACAGGTAAAACTCTTGAAAGAATGCATAATTTATTGAAAGGTTATGTGCTAAAAGATATGGGTAACGGAACTGTTAACTGGGTTAAGCCTGATAATAATGAGCTTGTTGTTCTAAGTGAATATGGGGTTAATTATATTATGCAGATGTTAAGTGCTTATCTTTGTGAGAATACACTACTATCAAATTACGACGATAAACAAATAGATGCTAAGATGGAAGATATTTCTAATACAATTAATGATGATATATTTATGGAATATGATAAGATGTTTTTTGAACCAACATTAGAAGATTGTAAAGATGAAATAAAGAAAAGGATACAGGCTAAGGTAAGTATGAGAAAGTTTGCATTAGAGTTAATGGACAAGGAGGCAGATGAAGATAAGATTGAGGCAGAGTTATTAAAAGAGATGGAAGGTAGAATTGAAAGAGAACTTGTAACTATTAAGGATCAAAAGAGAAAATCAAAGCTAAAGAGATTTGAATCATTAACGAGGATGGTTCAAGATACAATTCATTCAGCATATCAAAGAGCATGGAAAGGACAGGAAAGAAGTTCAGCTCGTTCACACATGTCTATTTCAGAAACTAAAGGAGGAATGATGATGCCACAGCAAAAGAGTGGCTTTAATCCATTGGGAATATTGGGGCGAAGATAAACCTAGCTTTTGTATTTGCGTTTCTTTTTCTATTAACAACAGTTAGTGCTGTATCAATTGGTGAGTTTCAGTTAGATATAGATGATGTAGAAATTTATCAGACTTGTAATAATTGTACTTACTGTAACTTCACAAGAGTTATGGGTCCAAACGATCAAACAATTCTTTCTAACTTAGAGGCCATAGAGGATGGCACATATTATTCTTATTCTATAGACAAAACAAACTTTACATCAATAGGTAAATATCTTTATACTTATGATTGCGGTAACTCGGTACAAAAAGAAACAGGCTCAATTGATTTTGAGATTACTTATACTGGTGGGGAATTAACTTCACAAATGGTTGCAGTTTATCTTGGTGGAATCTTTGTTCTTATATTTTTATTTATTGTAATTCTATTATTGATAACAAGATTACCATCTAAAGATACTACAGATGATGATGGTATAATACTACAGATAAGTAATTTAAAACATCTTAGAAGCGTTCTATGGGCTTGTTCTTGGGGAATCGTTCTTGCATTAATGTTCATTTTGGCTAATGTAACAATTGCATACTTACCAAGCAATATGATAGGTGGATTGTTCTGGGCATTATATACAATTATGTTCTGGGTAACAATGGTTGCTATTCCATTATGGTTTGTTTGGATATTCACCGGAATTTTTAGAGATAAAGAAGTTAAGAAAATGTTAGAAAGGGGTGTAGATATTAAATCAACACCATGAGCAATCCAATACCAGTTAAAACATCACAGGACTTAGTAAAGATATTAGACAGAGTTAGATTGAATAAGATTAAGGCTGGTATGAATCAAACTTTGCTTAGTAGAAGAAGATTAACTCTTGCCCTTGCTAGACTACCCAACTTAGAAAAAACTTTAATGGAGGCAAAGATAGAAGATGATAGGAAATAAGAAAGGTAATATAGTTCCAATTTTATTTATAGTTGGTGGATTATTCTTATTAGTTATGATTGGTATAGTTGCAGCACTTGGTAGTAGTACAATTAATTGGGTTATGGATGAAACAGTACCAGTATTAAGTGATCTTGGAATGGTAGGAAATATCAACATGACACATACAATTGACGTAGCAGTTCAACCTGTTAATATAGTTATCCAAAACTTTACTTGGATATCTGGTTTAATTTATATCTTTGGATTAATAGGTATCTTTGGATTAGCATTTATGTTTAAAGCAACAGGTGATAAATGGTTAATTGGATTCTTTGTTTCATTGGTTCTTATCTTAATGATTGGTTGTATTATGATGAGTAACATATATGAAGATATATTTAGAGGAACAGATGCTCTTGCATTAATACTCCAAGAGCATTTAATCTTATCATACTTAATATTATATAGTCCAGCTATTATGGCTATTGTATCTTTCATAGCAGGGATAGTTTTATTTAGTGGTCCATCGGAGGGTTTAGTATGAACAAACTATTAACCTTTATATTTTTATCATTATTCCTAATTAGCTTCACATCAGCCCTAGACATTCAATCAGTTTCACTAGAAAAGGTGGGATTAGATTGGGATAACATAGACCAGTTTACAAAAGATGCAACCACCTCTGCTTATGGTAGATATGAAATAAGAAATTCTGTATTGGGTATTCCTTTCTTACAATTATCTAAAGTTGCTGATATAGAACTTATAGAAAATTCTGATAGTTGTGGTATTGATTGTTATGCAGAAAAAGAAATAACATTATATAATGATGGTATTCTTATTGATGAAAACGGGATTATATTTAAAACAGAACAAACAGACGGAAGTTGGATTGAACAGGATATTAGAAACTTTCAATTTAAAACTTGGGACAGTCCTTTATCAAGAATAGAAACAAGTTACAAAGAAAGATGTTCTGGTAATTATACCGACGAAGAAACAGATACTTTTTATCCTTTGGTTTGTGAAGATGTAAGAACAGACACTACTATTTATTATAAATTAATTGATACTTACAAAACTGTTTGTGTTGATGATAAAGATGCTAAAGCAAATATTAATGGAACTATCCCACAAACTTGTTCTCAAGTATTCGATAAAAAAATTGAACAAGTTTATGATGGTTATACTAATTATGAAATGGGTGAAGTCGTTAAAGCAGGAACTTATAATTTAAGATTGGAAGGTGAGAAAAAACCAAGTAGAACAGTAGATTGGATTGTTAAAACTAACGGTGTGTGGACTGATAACTGGGCAGTATGGGGAGCATCTAACTTAGAAGAAAATCAAGTAGCACAATATAAATCTAATACTCAAGCCTTCGGAACTAATAACCAAAGTATAGCCTTAGATTCCACAGGACTTAATGACGGAACATGGTCAGGTAAAACATTTAATGACGGAACTGTTAGCGGTGGGGTTACTATTGATGATGATGCTATGGTGTTTGATGGTGTTGATGGAAAGATAACAAATATTAATGGAATAAATCAAGGTTTTAATAATCCTATAACTTATTCAACTTGGATTAAGTTAAATTCTGATGGGATAGAAAGTGGAGCTAGCCAACCTGTAATTACTTCGGATTCTTCTTATATTCAAATAAGAGGTTTATCTAATTCTGTTAATATTAGATATGATAATTCTGTAGAGGGTGCTATAATTATTAGTTATGATTTAGGAAATGGAGATAGAAATTATCATCATATTGTTGCTTATTATGATGGAATTTCTACTTTGATGTTATATATTGATGGTATTTCTGTAGGAAATAAAACTTCTACTACTATTGGAAATACCTCTTATTATAATGCGGGTATAGGGAATGCTGGAAGTGGTTACTTTAATGGCTCAATATCAACAACACAAATCTACAACAAAGCCCTAACCCAAGAACAAATAACAGAAATATATAACGCAGGTAAAGATTCTTATACCCCAGTAGGAGATGGATTAGTCGCACAATATTCTGGACGAGATTTTGAAGGAACAACAGCAAACCCAACAACAATTTACGACACAAACCAATTAGTAGACGGTAAGATAAACGAAGCGTTTACTTTTGATGGTGTTGATGATTATATAGTAAGCACAGAAAATAGTAATTTTAACGCAACAATGGATAAAAGTGTTTCAGTTTGGTTTAAATCAAATAAAGACGGAACTAATATATATAACTCTCAAACTATTATACAAATACCTTATTTATATGTTCATATAAGAGATACATCAAATAATATTCAACTTAGATATGATGATGGTTCGGCTAAAACTTCTGGATTTATTTTAGGAAATGGAGATAGGGATTTACATCATTTAACTGGAACTTTTTCCTCTAACGGAACAAATAGTAATTTAACTTTATATGTAGATGGAGTATTGAAGGCTTCTAATTCATGGGCAACAATTCCAGTAACCGCATATTCAAGTAAAATTAATATAGGTAGAAGAGATAGTGGTTCATTCGACGGTTCAATAGACGACGTTCGTATATTCAATAGAAGCCTAACACAAGATGAAATAACAACCCTATACAATGACGGAGCAGGAACAGAAGAAACAGTAAACGGAGTAATAACCCTAAACTCCCCAACAGATAACGCAATAGCTTATAATAACCCTGTAACATTTAGTGCAAGTGCCGAAGTAAGTGGCGGAGCTACTTTAACTAATATGACACTTTATAATAATATTGGTGGTAGTTGGGAAGCTAATGGGACTGAAACTTTAAATAATTTAATAATATCAGACAACCAAGAAATGTGTGGGACATACACAGGTTATGCTAATATTATAATTAACAATACTGCAACAATAACTATTTGTGATTATAATGGAACTTCTGGAACTGGTGAATTAACATTACATGCTTATAATGATGTAACAATAGAATCTGGAGTTACAATAAATGGTACAGGAAAGGGATATACTGGTGGAGCTGCTCCAACAAACACAAACGGTAATAATGGTAACGGAGATGGAAATGGTTTGGGAGGTTATTATGATACAATAGGAACTCAATATGCAGGTGGTGGTTCAGGAGCTGGTGGATATGCAATTGGTGGATATGGAGGTGGAAGTCCAGATGTGCCTTCATCAAATAGGAAAGCTGGTGGTATAGCTTATCAAACTTCTGGAATAAAGGAATCCTATATTGGTTCTGGTGGTGGTTCTGGTGCGGACTTTGGAATTGCAAACCCAGGTAGAGCTGGAGCAAGAGGTGGTGCATCAATTACAATAACTGCAAGAGATATAAATGTTAAAGGTACACTAATAGTAGATGGTAATAATGCAATAGATGCTTCAATAGATGGAACAGCTAATGCTGGTTCTGGTGGTGGTAGTCCTGGTTCTATATCTATAATAGGTGATAATGTAGATATTTCATCGGCATCATTAAGTTCAGATGGAGGAGATGGTGGTAACGGATATAGTACAAGCGCTTGGATGGGACAAGGTGGTGGTGGAGCATCTGGTGGATTAATTGATATTTATTATAAAACAACATTAGATATTACAAGTTTAACATCATCAGTAACTGGTGGTGCATTAGGGACAGCAGACACAGAAGCTGGATTTGAAGCGGATGATGGACAAGCTGGTAACTCTGGATTATTAGTTTATAATGAAGAAACATATGTTGCTCCCAGCTATACTTTACCATATAATACTTCACAAATTACATCCTCAACCCAAACTTGGAACAGAACAATAACAGGACCAACATCATGGAACGTAGAAGCATGTGATTCAGATGGAGATTGTGGATTTAGCTCAGCTAACTTTACAGTATTCTTAGATGAAGAAGCACCTTCAATAAATATAACAGCACCAATAAATACTTTAAACTATAATTACATAGGTGGAAACGAAACATTAAACGTAACCTTCACAGATACAAACCTAGATAGCTGTTGGTATAATTACAATGGGACAAACGTAACAATCGAAGGATGTTTAAACTCTAGTAAGTTTATATTAGAAAGTAGTAACACTAACTTAACAGTTTATGCTAATGATAGTTTAGGTAATTTAAATAGTGAGTTTGTTGAGTGGGATTATACTTTACTAGAAATTAGTCAATCTTATAGTTCAACCGTACAAGAAGGTTCATCATCATTAATATCATCGAATGTTACATTTGAAGCAAGTAAAAGGATTTCTAGTGTTATATTAAATTACAATGGTACGGGATTAGCAGGAGATTATATTGAATTTGATACTAACACATATTATATATCTAAATCAAAAATTATACCTAATGTAGAAGCAGATACAAATGTAACTTTCTTCTGGAATGTAACACTAGAGGATGGCTCATCACAAGAAACTGCTTCAAGAAACCAAACAATATCTAATCTTGGTATTGATAATTGTGATTTATATACTAATATGTTATTTAATTTTACCATCGTTGATGAAAAAACTCAAGCAATATTAGATGGTTCAACAGAAAACACAACTCTAAGATATTCAATGACACTTGCAAACCCTACAAGTGGAGAAGCAATTTTAAACTTCTCCGAACTATATACTAATACAAACCCATCAGCAATATGTATGGAAACTCCAATAGGAGATTCAGAATTTAACTTAGATGCTATTGTTGAATATAGTGCTAATGATAAGTTTATAGAATTTTATAATATAAAAGATTATAGTTTAACTAATTCTACTGATGAACAAAATATAACATTATATAATCTTAACGAAAGTCAAGGACAAGAATTTAAAATAACATATAAAGATTCAAACTTCAATACAATACCTGGGGCTTTAATACAAATACAAAGAAAATATATTGATGAAGGAATATTTAAAACAGTTGAAATACCTATGGTTGGTTCTGCTGGTTATACAATAGCTCATCTTGTTAGAAACGATATTATATATAATCTAATAATAATAAGTGGTGGAGAGGTAGTTGCTAGTTTTGATAATATAGTAGCTGATTGTCAAAATCCAACATTTACAGAATGTGTAATAAATATTAATAGCTTCTCAACTGGTACAGAGCCTAGTGATTTTACTAATGATGGTGAGTTTACAGCTGTATTATCTTATGATAAAGATACTAGGGCTGTATCTACAACCTACGCAATTGTTAGTGGAGTACCTGCAACAACAAATCTTAATGTAAACCTTTGGAATGCTTATGCAAATACAAGTGTTTGTACTGATTCTTTAAATGCAGCTGGTGGAACATTGTCCTGTATTGTACCAGAAAGTTTTGGAAATTCAACTATTAGTATTAGTTTATCAAGTGATGGGGATGTTAAAAGAACTGCAACTATAAACTTAGCACAAGATCCTAATGATATTTATGGTTCTAATTTAATATTTATTGGTTTAACTATTATGTTATTAATTATAGGTATGAGTATTTCAGATAACCCAGTTATGCTTGGAGTAATGTTAATTATTGGTGTAATTGTATTAACAGTAATGAACATAACAGTTGGTGCTGGCTGGATTGGTGGTGGAGCTACAATCCTATGGTTTATTATAGCTGTTATAATGTTATTAGTAAAAGGGAGCAATAGACAATAATGGGGCAGATTAAATTCCTAAGTGGTATATTTATGACTTCTTTATTTGCAATAGCTATTATTACATTTGCAATTAACTTTGGTATTGATAATGATTCCTCTGTAACATTAGATAATGATCCAGATTTTTCAGAGATTAATTCTGACTTAACTGGTGATATACAAACATTTAATATTAATGCAAATACATCTAGTGATACGATAATGTCTACAACACAGGAGACTGGTGATCAATCGGCATCTAGTGGTGGACAATTTAAGGTAGGAACTGCAACTGGTATAACAACTGTAACTAGAGTTATTAGAATTGGATTCAAAAAGATTTTTGGTGAAGATACAAACTTTGGAGTAGTATTTACATTACTTACATCACTATTAGTATTCATCTCTGGATTATATATCTGGAAAGCATGGAAGGGGAACCCAGATTAATATGGCAAATATATATTTACAACCAACACTAACAGGAGGACTGGATGAAACATTAATTGAAGTAGCTACAGCTGTTCCATCTTTTGTTATAGGCTTGTTGGTTTTCGTTTGGGGACTTGTATTTATTAGTGGTTCTGCAACTCAAAAAGCTAAGAGTGGCTATGCAGATACTCCAATGTGGTCAGTTATGGCATCTTTATCTACAATGGTTATATGTTTATTACTTACAATAAAGGGTGGATTAATAAACTTAGAAACTCTTGGTATAGTTGTAGCAATCACAATCTTCTCTGGACTATGGCTATTCATGTCAAGAGGGAGAGGAGAGATATAAATTTATGGGAGGTAAAACAATATGGTAAAAACACTAGGACAATTAAGAAGTGAAAATATGAGATTAAAGAATGAGATGGAAGTTCGTGAGGACTTTTCTAAAAGAAATTTAGAACGTAAGAAGTTAGAACAAGAGAACTTTAGATTAAGAAACCCGAAGAAAATTAAATTCTTTAAGAAGTCTTGTAAGATTGGAGTTAATGTTAGTAAATATGCAGCTGAAGGTTTAAAGAAAGCTGGTAGGTCTGCTGTTGAATTTGAAAAAAGACAAAGAGCGATAGAGAAAAAGACAGTTAAACAAAAGGATGCTAATAAAAGATCTCAATCAAATATAAGGAGATTAATTTAATAACATGAAAATAACATGAAAAAATGGAATATTTTGGTTATATTAGTGGTGACTATATTGATACCATATGGCTCATCGGAATTAAGCGTAGGTGTAGATGGAACAATTGGGATAGATTTAATACCAGTAACACCAATAAACTATTCAACAATAAGCACTAACTACTCAACTTATGCTGGTGATGCACATCTCTTTGATGGTTATTCTCCCTCAACTCTTTACTCATATTATAAATCAATGTTCGATTCTGTTTATGCTACAATATCTTCTTTAGCTAATTATCTTCCTTTAACTGGTGGGACTTTGACAGGTAATCTAACAGCAGATTACTTTATTGGTAACGGTTCTTTATTGACTGGAATTTCTAGTCCGACTCCAACACTTCAATCTGTTACAGATGTAGGAGCAACAACGACAAATGATATAACATTATCAAAAGATGGTACGGCGAATCTTAATATAGATACAAGAGCCTCTAGCAACAATAAATTTGCAACATTAACTTTTAAGGATAAAAATTCTTTAAGATATGCTTGGATTTTTAGACAGGTAACAGATGATATTTATTTATACGATTATTTAAATGCAAAATTTGTCATGAGATACGACCAAAGCCAAGCTGATTTATTATTAGGAGAGGGTGGTAATATTAATGTAGGAATAGGAACAGCACCAGACGAAAAACTTCAAGTTGATGGAAATATTCATATAAATGATAATTATAAATCTCTTTATGGAACTGGAAAGGACGCCTCAGAAACATTCACGGGAACAACAAGAATATCAAACGCAGAAGTAGGAAGTCCTGAATATAACTGGACTAATTATGGTGGTTATAATTTTGATAATAATATAACTTCTGATGAATATATTTTAGGTAAAAATCAAGTTACTCAATATCATAGAAATGCAACCATAGATACAACTTTAGCAAATACATGGGTTAATGTAACTTGGGATTTAACTATTGACGAAGAAACAACTTCGGGTTATCTTTTAGCTGATTCAAATGCTTCAATAGTTATTGAGAATACTGGGATTTATAGGGTTCAAGGATGCCTTCATCCCAAGAATAATGGATTAGGAAATCAAGAAGCAAAACTTTATTCAAGAATTTTAATTAATGGAGTAGAGGCTAAATGTTTACAATTTGCTAATAGCAAAGAATTTAAAACAACTGGGATTGATACAATGCCATTCATAGGAACAATTTACGCAGAAGCAGGACAAAAAGTTCAATTACAATATTATGTAACAAGTTTAAATATAGACTTTGAAGGAGACGCTGTTTTTGATAATGGAGTTGCATCAAGTTTAAATTTAGAGAGGATAAGTAATTAAAATGAATAAACAAACAATAATAACACTAGGACTTTTAATGAGCTTTGCTTTAGTTAGTGCTGGATTTACTATACCAGTATTAATGGAACGATGGGATAGTAATGTAGATATTACATCTGTTCAAGAAGATAGGATTAAATTAAGTTCTTCTGTAGATAAAATTGATGTAGATATTTCTCCTATTGAATGTAATAATATAGAATGTTCTGCTAAAATATCACAACCAGATGTAATCCATACAACATGGAGAAGAGCTAAATCTTATTGTTCTGAATATTCTAATTGTAACGAAACAGAAGAATGTGAAACTGAATGTTTAGCTTATACAGATTATACATTAGCAGAAAACCAATTAGCTATTAAAAAATATATCAATAAAAGACTTGGAGATTATGCTGATGCTGAGGAAATTAGAAAGGGAAGTAACGGTATTTCTGAAAAGATAGATGCTGGTGGAAGTTTAACAAGTGTTGTTGAATCTATCAGAAAATAGTTGTTGTCCTTTTGAAATAGTTAGAAAGAGTTATAAAGAAAGGTGATTAAAGGATATTAACCAATCGCACTATCCCCACCCGATGCGTTTAAACGTCGGGTGGAGGATGTTTTGATTATTAAGTAAATATGGAATTAAAAAAATACATAAGTAAAAAAGTGAAAGTTGATTTAAAGAATGGTTTCTACTATGAAGGATTCGTTCAATCTGCTGACGATAATTCTATTTCTATTAAAGATAAATTTGGAAAAGATGTTGATATTATAGAAGATACAATTTCTTTTATGAGGGAGTTAGAATAATGGTAAGAGTTGAGAAATTTTATCCTACTAAGATTAATAAAACTATTACAATTAGAAGTAAAGTTGTTGAAAATGTTAAGAATAAAAAGATGAGATGTTATGGTTCTGATGTCGAAGAATGTTCTGCTGAATATATTAAAAGAGGTATGAGATTATGAACAAAGTTGAGTTTAAACCAGCTGATGAATTGGATTATTTCGCAAGTGGTGTTAAGTCTTCTGTTAAACTAACAAAGAATAGTAGAGGTGTTAATTGGGAAGTTAGAGTAGTTGCTGGTGAGGAAAAATTAATTGAGGCTTTAATGAATACAGCTATTGAGGCTCATAAAGTAATTATTAAAGAGATGATTAAAGCTAAGGAGAAACAAGAATGAATCAATGGCAAGACAATAAAAAGTGTAAAGGGTGTGGTGCTTGTTTAGACATTGAAGAATTAAAGTTCGATAATGTATGCCAGTATTGTGGAAGGAGTGTTGAGGAATGAAATATAATGAATATCTTAAATCTGAAGAGTGGAAGGAATTAAGAAAAAAGGCGATAGATAGAGATGATGGCAAATGCGTATTTTGTAATAGAAGATTTAGAGAGGTACATCACGTTACATATCCAAAGAGATTCTCATTAGATCATATTGATAATTTGCTAGTCGTTTGTGAAAAATGTCATAGAAGACTTCATGGAATAAGAAATGACGATAAAGAATTATTAGAGGTTATTAGAAAAAGGATAAATATAAAACCAAGTCCTAAAAATATTACTGAATATGTTGGGGTAGATATGTCCGCTACACACGGCTATCCAATGGAGGATTGCATGATGAAGAATTTTAATTTTTTTAAGAATACATTTGGAGACTATTTACCAAATATGACCATTGATAATTTTAAACTATTCTCGTGGAAAGGTTCTATCGGGTGGGTTGAAGATGAAAGGGATAATGGTAACATAAGGAGATTTTTATGTGATAACGATAATAATACCATCAAACACCATTGTTTCCTGTGTTGGAACTCAGAAGATATTATACATTGGATTATTAAAAATAAATGGGGTAAAAATACATAATGAAATTCAATAAAGAGGATGTAATTAAATTTTATAACTTCTTCAAGCATGACAAACCCACAGAGATTAGAGTTTTTGATGCAGTTAAGTATCCAAATGGCAAATCTATATTTGTTACAACAGAAGAGGAATTTGTAGAGAAGTGTAGATATTATTCTGAAGAAGATGGAGTAAGTGTTTATATTGGTGCAAGGGATAGGAAAGCTAGGGGTGATAAAAATGTTATAAGTTCACATTTTATATTCTTCGAGATTGATAAGCATGGGGAAGATAAGGGTGAAGAGAAGGATAAAATATTAGAGTTTTTAAAGAGTAAAGGTATAGAGGTTTCCATGCAAGGTATGAGTGGTGGAGGATGGCATTTTTATGTACCACATAAGATGCAAGAATTTGAGAGCGAAGATAAAGCATTAGAGTATAAGGAAAAATCTCTTGGTGGGTTTAAGAAAGTATTCCTAGATGAAGGATTTGATGTAGACCCAGCAGTTTTTAATCTTGAAAGAGTCACCAGAGTTCTTGGAACATTTAACTTTAAGAGAGATAAAATCTCTGAGGTTGAATATATAAACGATGTTGATTTAGAGAGAAATACAAAGAACCTTATTAGTATGGTTCAATTACATGTTTCTAAAGTCAGTTCTGTAAAGGCAATAAAATATAATGTAGATGATGATGATGTAATAAAACAAATAAAGGATAAATGGGTTGATGGAGATAGAAACAATCTAACATTATCTGTTGCTGGATATTTGAGAAAAGAAAGAAGGCTTGGATTAACAACCTCTTTACAAATTGTAGAAAATATTTGCAATGACTGTGGAGATAATTTTAATGAAAGAAAGTCAGCAGTAGAAGAGACATATAAAAAAGATGAAAAAGATGTTAAGGGTATAAGAGGTTTATCAGATAGAGATATTGATACATCTGATTCACACCTTCCAATGATAAGAATAGGTGGTGCTGGATTATTGGCCAGTGAAATTTCGCAAAGCATAGCAGATGAATATTCTCCTAAAAAAATATTATTCTATAAGCAAGAAACAAAAACAATAGTGGAGGTCTCTAAAATAGACCACGAAGGATGTGAACAGGATTTCTTAGGGTTTTCTAATATTAAACCTAAAAGATTTATAACACTTAGTGAAAGATATTTTATACCATACGTAAACACATTAAAGTCAGATAGAAACGGTAATACATATACAGTGCCAACTCCAACTTCTTTAACAAACGAGAAGTCATCCATAATTTTAGAGTCTCCACAGTTCCAAGAAGCAATGCCAGTAATAAAAAGGATATTTACAGTACAGATGCCAATAATTAAAGATGGTATATTAACATTCCCAAAGGAAGAATACGATGAGAGATTTTATTCATGGTTACCAAAGGAATCTCCGATAATAGAAAATATGGATATGCCACTAGAAGATGCTAAAAATGTTATATTAAATATATTTAAGGAATTTTGTTTTGAGACCAAACAAGATTATACTAATGCAGTTAGTGCTTTTATAACTCCCTTCCTACAGGGATTATTTAAAACAGGATTTAATACTAGAACCCCAGTATATTGTTATGAAGCAAATAGAGAGCGTTCTGGTAAGGACTACATTGCTGGAGTAACTGGAGTTCTATATGAGGGTAATGCGTTAGAAGAACCTCCAATAAGTAATGGAGAGTATAGATCAAGTGGTGGTAATGATGAATTAAAAAAGAAACTACTTGCGGCTATGATAAGTGGTAGAAGAAGATTACATTTTAGTAACAACAAAGGGCATATGAATAACTCTGTATTTGAATCAGTAACAACAGCTACTAAGTTTTCTGATAGATTACTTGGGAAGAACGAGATAGTAACAATAGATAATGAGCTTAGCTTTAGTTTTAGTGGGAACCTAGGGATAACCCTAACACCAGACTTATCCAATAGAACAATATTTATTAATTTATTTTTGGATATTGAGGATGCTAATAAGAGAAAGTTTAATAATCCAGACCTACATGGGTGGGTTCTTAATAATAGGAATAATATATTATCAGCGTTATATTCTCTTGTAAAAAATTGGTTTGATAAGGGTATGCCAGATGGTGAACATGCCTTTGCATCTTTTCCAGAATGGGCCAGGGTTTGTGGTGGAATAATGGAGGCAGCTGGATATGATAGCCCATGTAATAAGGGTATGCAGAATACTGGTGTTTCAATAGACCGAGATACTGATGAAATGAAAGAATTATTCGAACTATGTTTTAATAGTTATGAAGATAAGTGGATTGATAAGAATGATATAAAATTACTTATCTGTGAAAAGGGTGAGAATATTATGCCATATATTGATTGGAGTCATAGATCATCTCAAATAAAATTTGGGATAAAATTGAATAAATTTGTTGGAAGACTTTTGAGCGACATTAGACTGATTGTTGAAAATAAAAGTATTAGAAGCTCCAGATGGAAGTACAAATTTAGTAAAAATACAGAGAAAATCGATAAAATGGAGATTTTTTCATGAAAACGATGGTAATGTTGAAAATGAATCCCCTCGCAAATGGTAATGTTGGTAATGTTATCACCAGTGATTCAATGATTCAAAATTTCACTTCTATAAAGGAAGGGGTACCAACTATACCAACTATACCAACTATACCATTTGGAGATAAATTGTGGTTTAAAAAACTATGAATAAACAAAGAAGAGGCCCATCAATCCCCCACACTTTCTTTAAATTCTGTGATACTTGTGACAAAAGATTCCAACCAAACGGAAAAGGACAAAGAACATGTGAACCTTGTAAAAAGAAAAAGAAAGCCATGAGGTATAAGAAATGAATAATCCAACAGATAACGAAAAGCTAAACGCCTTAATTAAAAAGTTAAAAGAAGAATTAACAATTTTAGATGCAGAAGTACAATTCCACCTATCAAACATCAAAACTTTAATAAATGAGATAGATTTAATCTTATTAAAATGAAAGATCACAACTGTCCATACCTGGGAGATAATAGATATTGCACACATAAAGGAAAGGGTATAAGAAGATTAGAAAGCGGAAAGGTAGACTGTATTTATAATAACCCATTAAAATGTCACTTATTAAAGAGTAAATCTAAGGTGTTACTTAGAAAGGCCCTTCTCTTAATTGGTAAGCCTTTTGGACTAGAGGCAGAAGAATACACATTAGACAAAGAAAAGTCGATTCCTAAGACTATAACTATGCGAAAAAACGCTATATCAGAAAGAGGCTCACAATGAAACACGACAAGTATAAATGTTATGGCTGTAAGAATATTGTTTCAATACCAAAAGGATCCCCAACACCATTCTGTAGACATTGTGGATTGACAATGGACTTAGTTATTAGGAGAAAGAGAAAATGAGAAAACCTGGATGTAGTATAAAGCCAAATGAGTATGGAACTCATATCTGTAAGAAATGTGGTGAAAGGTTCAGACTTAAAGGAACATTAAATGCTCATAAGAAAGGCCATTGTCCAGCAGAACATCTGTCACTATCAAATTAATAGAAAGATATATAAACAATAATAAATTAAAGTAAACATGAAAACACAAATAAAAAACTACGGAAACTCAAAAGTGATTATATTATCTCCAGAGTTTATGAAGTTTCATGATCTATCAATCGGAGACTGGGTAGATATTGATGATATTGTAAAGGTGGTTAAAAATGAATAAACCAATAGAAACAGGATTTGGATTCACAATCTTAGTAGATGAAACAAATAAGAATATTGAAATTAAAAATAGTATGAATGATTCTACAACAATTATTACTCCACTAAAAACGGTGATTGAATTATGATATTAACACTACACCAATTAAGATTATATATGGATGATGATTACAGAGAGAATGTTTTGAAGTCTAGCAATAGTAAAGATGTTGTTAAAGATATTATGGAGGAGTCTAGAGTATGAAAGTTTATTCATTAAAATTATCTAAACCACAAATAGATATGTTAGAAACATCTCTAGAAGAATTAATGCAAACACCTGGATTCTTAGACAATAAAGATATGTTAATCGCAGAAGTTCTACTAGATAGTATAAAAAATAATATAGAGGAAATCAAATGAAATTACAATCATCATTAATGCAGAGGGTGATACCTATACGAACGTTGATAAACCGAATAAGAAGTGATGAGGATGACAGGACTATACTAGTGCCAACGTCTCCCTCACTTCTTTATATTCATGCAAATACAATTTGCTATGATGAATTAAATTTCAAGGAGGTAATAACAAGATGAATACAGACGACATATTAAAATCTGGAATCGGAAATCTCGACAAAAAGAGTAACGCACTTAAACCAGCCAAAGTCACAATAACTGAAATTTTGGTAAAAGACAAAAAGAATAATGGCGAAACAATGGACACACCATTAATTGAGTTTATGGTAAAGCATCCAGATAATGAAGAATTAATTAAGCTGTCTAAGGTAAAACAATTAATCAACGATAAGGTATCATGTAATTCTACATGGTTAACATTTGATGCGGAAGATAATATCCAAAAGGATATGCCACTATCAAGACTTATGAATTTTTTAAATGTAAAAACTTTAGATGAATTGAAGGGTAAAGAAATTGACACACTAGAAGAAAGTGAGACAGTACATTTCTTAGCTTTGAAAGCATATTAATCTCACCTAGAGAAAAAGAAACTTATTAACTTAATGGATCGCATTGAAGGATCCAACTCATATTTATCCTTCGGGATGAAACGATTCTAACCCTTCGGGGTTTTTATCACCTCTTTTTCCTGGGGATTAATTTCCCCAGGTTTAAAGTCACACACAAAATGGAAAACGAAAAATGGATACAAGTAATTGCAAGAGAAGGTAAGGTAGTCTTTGAGACTATTGAGACTGGTAATACAGGAATCCAGTCTAAGGAGGCAAACAATGAAGAGAGTATTCAAATATAAAGAAGGGCAATTCTGGGATGGAGATGAAGACATAATTTATGCAATCTTTGATATATTGTGTGGAGATACTGATACTGTAAAACAAGACACTAAAATAACAATTATATCTGAGAAGACGCCAACGTCAAGGAAGGTGTCTAATGGGAAATAGATATTATCTAACAGGTGTTCAATTAGGAATGTTAATGAGAGATATAGATGAAACAAAAAGAATGGAAATACTAAATAAAATTATGAACGATCAATGTATGAATAATTGTACAGACGGTTACGATAGTAATCACGCACCATGAAATGTAAAAACCCACACTGCACTGGACAGAATTTTATACCTGTCATAGAAGGAAAGTATATTATTGGAGTTACTTGTGGTAATTGTGGAGCTAGATATTCCGAATGGGAGATTGAAATTAAAGAAGAAGTAAATAGAGATGGTTATTGGAATAGTGTCTTTTGGGCCACATCAAAAGAAAAGACGCTTGACAAACCAACTAAGTCAAAAGGATATATTAAAGCTAGAAAAGGATTGGAGAAACTTAAAGAATTTACACCATGAAAAAAGACTTAGATTACATAAAACAATTATTGCAAGAAAATGAAGATTTAAAAAAAGAATTAGAAGAAAATAGAACTAAAGAAGATTTAATAAAAAAGATATACTTTCTTCTAAAAATAAAGAAAGATTTGAATTTATATAGATTGAATTGGAATGATTTAAGAATCTTAGAAAATACAATTAGTTTAATTAAATATTCCCAAAACAAACCAACCAAGTAATATGGAAGAAAATATAAAAAACAAGGTAAGAGAAATACAAAGTAAATATTGTGGAGCATCAGTTGAGACTAAATTATATGAAGTTATCAAAGAAACCGAAGAATTACAAGATGCTTATAATATTGCAATGAAAGAAATAAATAGATTAAGAAAGTTGTTAGGATACGATTCCCTAACCAAACCAGAGGCGAAATGAAAATGGTAAGATTATTCTTAAGTGATGGAACAGAGAGAGTGCTAATACAAGAAGAGGCTAGGATAATAGATCTAACAGAAATATGTAATGGCAAAATGATTATAAAGACTGAGTTCTTTGAGGAGTCAGGTAAATGAGCACAATATGGGGCAGTCTGGTCAGCCCGCTGCCCTCATGCGGCAGAGTGCGGTGGTTCGAATCCATCTATTGTGATTGGGACCATAGTGGCAATGGTAGCACATTCCGTTTGCAACGGAGAGACTTGGGTTCGATTCCCAATGGTTCCATGATATTTAAAGGAGACGTCTTCTGATTAAAATGGGAAAAATATTAAATTTAACACTAAAGAAGAAATGGTTTGACTTAATAGCATCTGGAAAAAAGAAATTTGAATATCGTGAAATAAAAGAATATTGGGTAAGGAGATTATTTGAAGAAGAGCATCCAAACCCATTAAAGCATTATGATTTTATAAGATTCAGAAATGGATATAGAAAAGATTGTCCAACTATGGATATAGAATATGATGCACTATCAATAAAAGAATTTGAAGGTAAGATGCACTATGCACTTCATCTAGGAAAGATACTATCAATTAAAAATTATTCGCCTAAGCCTTAAAAAATGAACTGGGAAAAAATTAACA
>Ga0222658_1000478_pt1 | contig 21386 bp, 25 predicted proteins | sample AntAcemetagen476_FD_179830 | JGI IMG/M metagenome (GOLD analysis project Ga0222658, IMG submission 179830) | Saline water microbial communities from Ace Lake, Antarctica - #476 | ecosystem: Environmental > Aquatic > Non-marine Saline and Alkaline > Saline | place: Antarctica: Ace Lake... | reverse complement strand
TTTTCATCATCACTTCCCCACCCTAAAGTTGATATATAATTTACAAGCGCATCAAACCAAACATACATCACATGGTCATCATCTCCTGGCACTTCTACACCCCAAGGCATTTTTGATTTTAAACGAGATATTGAAAAATCTTGTAAACCACTATTAACAAATGCTTTAATTTCGTTTAATCTATGATTTGGAATAACAAACTCTGGGTTGTCGGAATAAAGTTTTAAAAGTTTTTCTCCGTAATTTGAAAATTTAAAGAAATAATTTTCTTCATCAATTAATTCAATCTTCATATTTGGGTGATCTGGACAAAGCCCATCAACAAGTTCTGAATCTGTTTTTTCGAGTTCACACCCAACACAATACTTTGTTTGATAATTCTTTTTGTAAATATCACCATTTTTATCACACAACTCCCAAAATTTTTGAGCAGCTTTCATGTGACCTTTGTCAGTTGTGCGAATAAATTTATTATAACTTAAATTTAAAGATTTTTTTAAATCATCAAATTTTTGCGCATATTCATCACAATACTTTTGTGGATCCTTTCCCTCTTCTATCGCTTTATTTAAAATTTTAACACCATGTTCATCTGTCCCTGTATTAAAAACTACTTCATCACCTTTTAATCTGTGGTACCTGGCAAGTGCATCAGCTTGAATAAATTCCAAAGCATGCCCAATATGTGGTTTGGCATTTACGTATGGGAGGGTTGTTGTTATATAATATTTCATAATTCTTTTTTATTCTAAATCTTCTTTTGTAAATTTAAATTTTCCATCTTCACGGGTACGACGTTTTAACATGTCTTCAAAATCTTCTTTAGAATAACCTGTATCAGCAACGTCTTTTAAATTTTCTGAATCTTCTTTAAAACCATTATTTTCTAAACCTTTAGCTAATCCATATAATTTACTAGCTAATTTTTTAGAAACTTCTTCTCCCACTGTTTTTGTTAAGATAGAATTTGAAGATATTTCATCCATTACCCATTTTAAGTATTCTTCAAAACTTATATTTCCTTGTTTAAATTCATAATATTTAACACTCCAACTTTTAATTTCTTCTGGATTATATATCTCATTTGTAACAAATTCACGTAATTCAGTCCAATGCTCAAATTCACTTAAGATATTATTTCCGTAAGTATCAGTATTACTGTGATAAAAATTATCGTCTGTGGCTAAAATTTCTTCTTCAAAATTACCAACTTTTGAAGTTTTAGATACTTTTTTATATCGTTTATCTTCAACAACTTTAAATTCACTATTATCTTTTAAATAATTCCTCATCGCGGATATTAATGAACCAATTTTTTTTCCTTTACCAAACTCAAGATACTCGTTTTTTTCAGGAACCTCTATTTTAAAAGGGAAATCATTAATCAATTCTTCCTCTATTTGACTTTTAAGTATCGTATCTATGTTAAAATTTTTATCAACCATTTCTTCTGGAAGAGTTGGATCATCATCCCATTTATACTCTCCTGTTTTTTCATCAGTTATGCATCTATAAGCTAAACCATCTTTAAAACCATAAATAGGGATCCCTCTATTATTAGAGTATGAAAGAAAATTTTCTGGATTACCATCATCTTCTTTTAATTTTTCAAACACATCGTCTTCGTCATAGCGATATCTACGGTCACCATGATCTTTTTGTTTCCCGAGTAAAACATACACACCGGCTATTCCGGGATCTTTTACTCCAAACTCATTATAACTATCAGAACGACTTTGAGCTGCTTTATTTATCTCATTAATAGAATTTTTTGGTTCAAAACCTGGAATTCTATCACTTTTTAAACCCTTTGCACTAGAAGCAACATCTGAAGTTGAACCATATTCAATTGAGCCTCCATTTAATACAACTCCTACGGAAGACCAAAAATTTGATCTTTCTGAGTCTTTCCAACATGTATGTGCAGAAATGTCAGGGGCCAGACCTAATACTATTTTTAATCTTTCTTTAGTATCTGCTTTTTCAGAAACAGGAGAATTTATTACGTGAGCAGTAGTATCTGTTATACCATGCAAAAAATAAACATCATTCTTTTTTGCAACTTCTTTTAAATCTCTTCCTTCTTTTTCTCTAGATTCATCAATGTTTTCTCTTGACCGCATTTCGTTTGTTCTAATTTCACCATTCATTTTATAATATATTTAATTATAATATAACTTTTTAAAAATACTTTTTTCAAATTTCTTTCGATTGAATAAGTTCAATCATTAATTTTTTATTTACTACTTACTACAACCACAAACTCCCCTTTTTCTTTTATATTCATTTCCAAAAGTTCATCGATTGCGCCTCGGTAAATAGTTTCGTGCATTTTTGTTAATTCACGTCCAATCACAATCTGTCTTTTATTATCCAACACTTCTTTTAAATTGTCCAGACATTTTTTAATTTTGTGACTTGATTCATAAAAGGCAACTGTATATTTTGATTCCGCTATTTCTTTAAAATATTTTAATCTTTTATTTTTATTTGGCGGAAAACCCATGAATATATATTTATCTGTTGGGAATCCTGAAATAGATAATGCGGAGATTACAGCTGATGGCCCCGGAATTGGAATTATTTTTATACCGCCACCATTCTTTACCACCTCGTTGTCATCCCGAGCAGAGTCGAGGGATCCCTTAGTGTTTGAAGGGATTTCTCCACTACGCTTCGCTTCGGTCGAAATGACAGTGTGTTTCAAAATCTCATGAATAAGTAAATTCCCTGGGTCAGATATTCCAGGAGTTCCTGCATCAGTTACAAGAGCTAGGTTTTTACCACTATCCAACAACTCTTCAATCTCTTTTACCTTTTTTGCGTCTGAGTGTTGATGATATGAAATTGTAGGAGTTTTAATCTCAAATTTATCTAATAGTTTTTTTGTAACACGAGTATCTTCGCACAAAACAAAGTCAACTTCTTTCAAAGTTTCTAAGGCTCTAAGTGTTATATCACTCAAATTACCTATTGGAGTGGCTGTAATATATAATTTTCCATTCATAATGTTTAAATATTATCATTTTATATGAGTTTAGTCAAAAAGTAAGGTAAAGAAAAACCGGGCACATACGTCCCGGTTGTAATGTTTTTCTCGGTGTTTGCAATTTACTGCAGTTGTTCACCAAGATTAAAATGTTCGGCAAGTTTAATAGCACCGAAGACATGTTCGCCTCCAGCTTTCCCGTAGTTGACAATGGCAATTCCATTTGGCACAAGTTTGCCATTTGCCATCGTTTCCCCGTCTGAGATGGTAATTACGACGGGACTATTCAATCCAAGTCCTTTTGGGGTTGAAAGATCAGTCTTTTTAATAGTCCCCGAATGTACCTGAGCAGCCATATGATTTTCTCCTATTATATTTTTCACTCGACATGAGTAAAATGCTTAAAAAAAGTATAGCAGTTTTTTACTCTTTTGTCAATAGTAAGATGCAAAAAAACCGCTAAATCTAGCGGTTTTCCTGTATTTTTTGAAGATTGTTTTATTCCTCTATCTCAATAGCCTGAGTCGGGCAAGAATCCGTTGCCATTTGGATTGTTTCTTTGTCATCTGTTGGGCCGTCTTTTACAACAGCTATATTTTCCTCGTCCATTTCAAAAGTACCTCCAGCAAGAGCGACACAAGTTCCGCATCCAATACATTTTTCTCTAATTACTTTAATTTCCATAATATTTTTCATTATAAAATTTAATAAGTTCTTCTATTTCTGGAATAGAATCTTTGTTTATTTTTTCTACTTTTAATTTTTTTTGTAATTCCTCTAAGTTACTCACTCCTTCTAAAACAGCTTCTTCGATATCTTTATCAGTAATATTTAATTTTTTATCAATTACCTTTGCTCCGCTAACAACTATCCTATTATGTTGCCCTGTATTTCTAAAATAATCATTTGCCGCTGCTTGAAAAGCTTTATCTCCGAGGACAGAGCAATGAACTTTTCTATCTGGTAAACCACCGAGTGTCTCTATAATATCTTGTGGTTTAATTTTTAAAGCATCATCTATTTTGAGCCCTCCATCCCTTATCAACATTTCTGACAAAACAGAAGTTGACGCAATTGCACTTCCACAACCAAATGTACGCCAACGCACATCTTTTATTTTCTCTGTCTTTTTATCAACTTGAATCCAAATAACCATCTCATCACCGCAAGCAGGACTTCCAGCTCGTCCCATTCCATTAAATTTAAAAGTTTCTTCCTCTCCATGACGCATAAAATTGCGAGGATTAAAAAAATGATCTCGAACTTCTTCGGAATAAAGCCAACTCTCTCCATCTTGAGTACGACCATCTACTGTTTTTTTTAATTTTTCTTTTTTCACACTCTTTTCCATATTATTTTTTGTATTTTGCATGTTTTTTAACCCCTAAATTTACTGGACTCATTTCGCGTAATTGTTCAACTATTTTTGGTAGGTGTTTTATCATATAATCTACATCAGATTTAGAATTACAATGTCCCAAAGAAAATCTCAAGCTTCCGTGGGCATATTCATATGGTAATCCAATAGCAAGTAAAACATGTGACGGCTCTAAAGAGCTTGAAGTACAAGCGCTACCTGTTGAGCACATTATCCCAAATTCATCTAGATATAAAATTAAAGCTTCACCTTCAATATCTGAAAAAACAATATTCACATTGTTAGGTAGTCTTTCTTTCGAGCCTAGCTCTGGGCCGTTTAATTGTATTTTTGGGATGTTCTTTTCCATTTCTTTCCAAAGATATTTTGACAATCTTGTGAGTCTTGTTTTTTCTTTTTCTTTGTTTTTTTGAACAAGCTCAAATGCGTGAGCCAAACCAACAATTGCTGGAACATTTTCTGTACCAGGACGTAGTTTTTTCATCTGATCTCCACCAAACATAATTGGTTTAATTTTTACTCCTCGTCTTAGATATAAAATACCAATTCCCTTTGGTCCATAAATTTTTCCACCATTTAAAGTTAAGAGGTCAACATGCATTTTTTCTACATCTAACTCTATATATCCAGCAGATTGACAAGCATCGGTATGAAAGTATGGGAAATTAGTTTTATTCTTCTTTCTAAATTTTAAAATTTCGCGTCCAATTTCTTCAATTGGTTGAATTGTTCCAATTTCATTATTAGCATGCATTATTGAAATTAAAATTGTGTCTTTGCGAATTGCTTTTACTAATTCTTTTGGATTTACAAGACCATTTTCATCAACACTCAAATAAGTAATTTCAAAACCTTCTTTTTTTAATTGTGCTAACGGTTCAGATACTGCGTGATGTTCTATCGTGGTGGTAATAATATGTTTACCCTTGTCTTCGTGAAAACGAGCAATACCAAAAATAGCTAAGTTATCTGACTCAGTTCCACCTGATGTAAAAACAATATTTTCTGGAAGAGCATGTAATAAATCAGCTATTGTTTTTTTAGAATCAGCAATAGCTTTTTTTGTTACTCTACCTTTATTATATAAAGAAGAAGGATTACCATATTCTTGCATAAAATATGGCTCCATTATTTTCAATACTTTTTTATCAATATAAGTTGTAGCCGCATGGTCAAAATATATTTCTTTTTTCTTTTTTGGAATTTTTAACATAAATCTACTAGTCTATCGATATTATGAATCTATGGATTAATTTGGATTACAGATTATATTTTGGATGTCATCTGTAGATCCGTGTTATCCGTATATCCGTAGTTAAAGTTTTTTTAATTTTACAGCCTCTATCAATTTAATTATTTTTTTGTTTAATTTTGATAATTCAATTCTGGTAGAACATTTCTTATATTTTTTACAAGTTTTTATTTTCATACATTTTAGCAAAGTACAATCGTCTTCCATTATCTCCATTATTTCTAAAAGACTAAGTTCTTTTTTTCTATCTACTAATATATATCCACCCTTTACACCTTGAACTGCTTTTATCAGATTTCCAGCTTTTAATTTTCTAGCAATTTTTTGTAAAAACAAAAATGAAACTTCTAATTCATCAGAGATTTCTTTCAAGCTAGTTGGCTCTGCGTTTTTAAGAGATAGATATTTTAATAGGTGTATTGCGAGTTCAGTTTCTTTTCTAAAGTTTAACATAAATTTACTGATTTACTGATAATGCGGATCTACGGATTTAATTTGGATTATAGATTATACTTTGAGTATCATTTGTAGATCCGTATTATCCGTGTATCCATGATTATATTGCTAGGGTTAAGTTTATATTATTATTTTCCGGTGTGGTATTTGTTTTATTTTCAAAATTTATCGCAAATGGGACTGCTTCCCCAGTGAGGGTTTTATAAAAAAGTTGTTTATTTTCTTTTCCAAAATCATAAACTTCCTTTGTTACCTTTACATCTTGTTCACAATATTTTTTTATTTCATCTACTTTTCCTTCTTTCCACCATCTGACTGCCTGCAATCCATCAGCACTTTTTGAAACATCAAGAGTTGCGGTTGCAACATCATCTAATTTTATTCTTCTACCAATACTTTCTTTTATTCTTTTAAGCAGGTCTAGATGTGGAATTTGAGACAGGTCTCCGAGATAATAATTGTTTAATACAGGAATATCAAAATATTCACTATTATATCCAATTAACAAATCAGCTTTTTCAAGTATTGGCCACAATTTTTTTAATTCATTTTCTGCAAAACTTGTGTAAGTATCATTTTTATATTCATAAATTGATACAACTGATACCTTTAATTTCTTAAGGTCATTACTTACATCAGCGAAAGTATTTTGAGTTTCGATATCAAAGACAATGGTATTCATAGGTAGGGTAAATAAAATTTAACGGCTATATTTTAACCTATTTTAATATTTTTTTCAAGCTTTGATTTCTTTGATTAAAGTCCAAGAAGTTTGTCTATTTCTGCTTTGTTAAAACCAACAGTAATTTTACCGTCGATATTAACTACTGGAACGCCCATTTGTCCAGATTTTTCCACCATCTCTGTTGCCTTGTCTTGATCGTCGGCAACATTATAATCTGTGTATTCAACGTCTTTTTCTTTAAGGTATTCTTTTACTTGAATACAATAAGGACAAGTTGGTGTAGAATAAATGGTAACTTTAGCCATATATCTTTGTATAAATGAATTAATCTATACTTATATTGTATGATATTATTTCAATATTGTCAAGGATTTTATCGTCTATTTGTTTTTCAATTTCGAGGACATCTTTGAGCTTTGCTTTTGTTTGTGGATGTTTGGCAACAAACAAACTGCAACAATCCTCGTAAGGTCTCTCTGAAATGTTAATTGTTTCGATATCACGAGCAATTTTAATTATCTCGCTTTTATTTAAAGTGATTAAAGGTGTGAGTTTTAAAATATCTGTTGCCTCATAAATTGCACTCATATTTTCTAAAGTTTGTGATGCAACCTGTCCAAGACTATCCCCTGTTGCTAGAGCAAGATATTTATTTTTGACTGCAACACGCTCGGCAATTTTATAAAAAATGCGACGAGAAATAATCATGCGGTAATCGGCTGGAACTTTCATTATCACTTGCTTTTGTATCTCGCCAAAAGGAACAATAAATAATTTTATTTTACTCTGATATTTAGCTAGTTTTTTTGCTAAATCAAATATTTTTTCTCCAACTTCTTCTGAAACATGAGTTTCATTTTGAAAATGAATAAGCCCTATTTCTGCTCCACGTTTAAGCAATGTGTAGCTCGCAACTGGACTATCTATTCCACCAGAGAGTAAAGAGAGTACTTTTCCAGATGATCCAACAGGTAATCCACCGACAGCTTTCTCTGTATTCCCATATACTAAAATTCTTTTTTGATAAATACTGATATGAATTTCTAGGTCTGGTTTTTTTAATTTTACACCAAAGCCATATTTTTCATTAACATAGTCCCCTAGTGTAATATTTAAATCTTGAGATTTGGTTGGAAAATTTTTATCAATTCTTTTTGCACTCACCCTAAATGTTTCTGGTTTATTTTCTAAATTTTTAACCAATTCATCAATAATTTTTTTAACATCTTCTATCTCTGCTTTACTTTTATAGCAAATAGCAAAGTTATTTATTCCGGGGATATTTTTAATTTCTTTTAAGTTAATTTCTTTAAAATTTTCTGCCCAAATTCCACCTTCAATCCTCTTAAAAGCTGAATCTTTAAAAGTCCTTTGTAGATTTTTTATTAAAGTATTATAAAAAAAAGACTGATTCTTGCCTTTTAAAATTAATTCGTCTGGATGGATTATTAGATTCATATAAATGATTGATAATTATTAACTAACGCGTAGTGTTTATTATATAGTATATAGTATAAAAAATATACAGTGTAAAAAAAAGAGCACACCCCGGTATGGATCCTAGTCATGCAGGGAAACTGCTGAACGTAGGGCCGGGATGTGAGGGGAGGGGAAAAAGACTGAATTTTATTAGCATTAGGGGGTAATGCTCCAGTCTCGACGAGCTTGAAAGAATTACACGCTCTCTGCCTTTTTCGATGGAGGCGACTCATACCGTTGACTGCATATTTTTTCAAGTCTAAAGAGCATTTAAATAGTAGAATAATTTTTATAAAATGTCAAGTAAAAAAGGCTTAAAAAAACAACCTTACCACCGCTGGGTAAGGTTGTGAGTAATGCAGAACGCCGATGTTAACTTACGACAAGGGAGGGAATCACACAGTTCGTTGGTGGGCGTTCTACAAGTAAAGAACAATTAATCCTCGAGAAACATTTACCACTCTGCCACTGTGGGGGAACGGTGGGACTCTAAAGCGGTAAATGCTCCTGAGGAAATTATATATTATACTATTCTGGTTATTTTGTCAATACCAAAAACTCGACTCACATGGAGTCGAGTTTTTTGAAGTTTCTAAGACTATTTAAGCATTAGCCTTAGCGTCTTGTTTTTTAAGCATCACAGTTAAAATTGGAGGTGTAAGAAGGGTTGTTAGAATAACCATTACAACTATTACTGAGAATATTTCATCGTTTACAACACCAAGATTTTTACCAATCATGGCGAATATCAAACCAACCTCACCACGAGGTACCATTCCAAATCCAATTAATAACTTATTAACACCTTTACCCGCTACAAGACCAGCACCAACTTTACCAATAAAGGCAGCTACAGTTAAACCAAGAGCAACAGCCAAAATCTTTGGATCAAACATGGTTTCAAGTTTTACATTCATACCTGTCATCACAAAGAAAATTGGCACAAGGAAATTTCCAAGCGGTTCAATCAGGTCTTCAATATGACGATGTGAATGATGTTCCATTGCTTCTTTAACATTTGTTTTTGTATTTTCATCTGCAGTTTCAATAGCTTTTTCTACATCACGAACAACTTTAGGATCTTTAAAATATCTAAAGTGAACAGGGTCGAGTACAAGACCAGCAGCAAAAGCACCAATAATTGGAGCAAGCCCGATAAATCCAGCTAGAAATGCCATCACTAAACCAAAAGAGATAGCCAAACTAAATTTCATTGAAACACCAGTGTGAATCTTTGAAAAAACTTTGCTTAGAAGTGGAGCTAAAATTTGACCAAGAACAACCGCACCAACTAAGAACAGAACTGCTTTAGCAACTATCCAACCGATTACACCCAAACTCACAGCACCAACAGTAACGATTGCTGATACAACAGCTAGGATTATCAATCCCATTACATCATCAATAACAGCCGCACCGAGTACAATTTGGGCTTCTTTAATCTTTAATTTTCCCAGATCTTTAAATACACGAGCAGTAATTCCAACAGAGGTAGCAGTTAAAGTAGCACCAAGGAATAGATATGCATTTGGATCTAAACCTGGCATTAACCAAGGACCAACAACGTAAGTTCCAAGGACAAATGGTAAAACAACACCAACGATGGCTACTAAAAAAGCTTTAACACCAACTGATTTCATTTCTTTAATGTTTGATTCAAGACCAATTTGGAAAAGTAAAATTACTACACCCAATTCTGCTAGAAAAGTAATGATACCATCGTGTTTGATTGGTTCAAAAATATCAATACCAAGTAAAAATAAGTTACCTGCCAAAACACCGATAACAAGTTCTCCAAGTACAGATGGTTGACCAACCTTTTCAACAAGACTTGAAAATTTAGCTAACATTAAGATTATCGCGATCCAAAGAAAAGTAAGTGCAAAAGCACCATGACCACCTTCTTCACTGTGTTCTTCCGTAGTAGCTATAGCACCTTCTTCATGACTATCAACTACCAATTCTTCCCCACCTTCTACGCTTGTGTGAATTGCTTCTACCACAGGTTCGTTAGTTGTACGAGCCTCAGGCGTAGCAAATGTTTGAACTGCAAAAGCAAGTCCAAGCATAACTGTAAAAGCAAGAATGGAAACTCTGTGAGCTTTTGTCCAATTTTGCATTTTATTAAACATGTCATTCATATTTTATTTTTTAAATTAAAATTTATATTGTTTATATTAATAATCTTTTATATACGACCTTTTTTAAGATGATTATTAGTTTAATTTTACGCCGAGATTATATCATATATATTATTTTTTGCCAAGTATTTATTTAAAGTATGGTGTATAATATAAAGGTACAGGTGAAATAAATATATATTATAAAACGTAATATATGTGAGGGTTATTATTTTTAAAAATCTGCCCATGACTAAAAGTAAGAATAGCAATTTAATAAATGTCATCCTGAATTTATTTCAGGATCTAATTAAATAAAGTATGAAATATATATTAGGCTTATTAAGCCTTTCTTTACTGCTAGTCTCCCCTGCTCTTGCAACAGAAGATGTAGTTGAAGACGGAGTAACTACAACTGATACAGAGGTAGTAGGAGAAGTAGTTGTAGAACTTACAAATGAACTTGAAGGTATTGAAATCGAGGTTGCCGAAAAAGCTCCAACAAGATTTGGGATGTTTTGGAAGAATGTTAGAGAAAGAGTTTCTCTTGTAATAACTTTTGATCCTGTCAAAAAAGCAGAAAAACAATTAAAGTTTGCAGAGGAAAAAATGCAAATTGCAGAAAAATTATTAGATAGTGGTGATGTAAGTGAAAAAAGACAAGAGTGGGCTGAGAAAATAATCGAAAGAGCAGATGAATTAATGGCTCGTGTTGAAGAGAAGAAAGAAAAATGGTTAGAAAATCCAGATGAAAGAGCTCAAAGACTCTTTAAAAATGTTATCACACACCAAGTAAGAAAAAATCAAGTGCTAGACAGAATTGAAGAAAAAATTCCAGAAGAAAGAATGGAAAAATTTATGGAATTAAAAGAAAAGATTTTAGAAAATAGTGATAGAGTTATTAAAGTACTAAAAAGCGACAATATCCCAGAAGAAATGCAAAAATATGTTGAAATAGTACGAGAACACATAGATCAAAAGAAAGATGACTACTAAGAATACAGACAAGAAAGGAAAGAAATAATGGTAAAAATTAAAGCTGGATATGAGGGGGCAAAAGAAGAAATGGAAAATTTTAAAGAAGAACGCAAAGAAGAATTAGAAGTTAGGCGTGAAGAGTTGAAAGAAAAGCATGATGATTATAAAGAAATAAAAGATGAACTTCGTGAATCAGCAGAAGATGGAGATGAAGAAGCTCAAGCTGAATTAAAAGCATTAAAAGAAAAGGAACGAGTCAGAACTATTATTAATAAAAATGCTGAGCAAAAACGAATTGAAAATAGACAAGGGACTCAAAATTTACCTCAAGACAGACATCCAAAGCCAGTTGCAAGATTTTGTACCGAAGAAGCGAAGGTGTGTGCAGATGGTAGTATAGTCGGAAGAGTTGGTCCTGAATGTAGGTTTGAAAAATGCCCAGAAGTAGAAGATGATGATGAAGACGTAGAGTAAGCTTTACCGAATAAAATAAAAATCCCTCTAAGCTAGAGGGATTTTTAAATTGTATTTTTTTTATAAAATGATAAAGAAGAATAAAATAGAGATAATTATTCTATAAACCCCGAACCAAATAAACGAGTGATTTTTAATAAATTTAAGTAACCATTTAATAGACAGAAGTGCTATAAAAAAAGAAATGATAAATCCTACCGCTAAAATACTAAACTGATCTCCAGAAAAACTTCCAGCATTTTTAAATAAATCTAGACCAGTTGCTGCCACCATCGTTGGTACAGCAAGTAAAAAAGAAAATTCTACTATTGTTTTGCGTGACAGACCAAGTGACAATCCCCCAACTATTGTTGCTCCAGAGCGCGATACACCTGGAATCATCGCAATTGATTGAAATATACCTATTAGGATTGAATTTTTGTAAGAAATAGTTTCTATATCATCACTCTTGTCATTCTGAGGCACCGAAGAATCCCTTTTTAATTTTTTCTTTTTCTCATACCAAACCTCAAATAAGATTAATATAATTCCCCCAATAAAAAGAGAAGCAACAATAACTAGTTGACTCTCCATTAAATAAGTTTTTACAATTTTATAAAATGCAAGTCCTAAAATTCCAGTGGGAATAAATGCGAGTGCAATTCTTTTAATAATTTCAAAATTAACTAAAAGTTTTTTCCAATATAAAACAACCACGGATAAAATAGCTCCGAGTTGAATAGAAATTTCAAAAGTTTTTAAAAAGTCAGTTTGCTCTAAATTTAAAATATCCGCACTTAAAATTAAATGTCCAGTTGAGGAAATTGGTAAAAATTCTGTAATTCCTTCAATTATTCCAAGTATTATCGCGTGAAATATTTCCATATTTTTTTAAAAACAAGCTTTAAATTTAATCATATCCATAAGTCCAGGTTTTTCTTCTCCACTCATTAATAACTTTATTCTATCCTCCCCTATTTTCCCGACTATACAATCTTGAGTTTCTGGTTCATTTAATTTTTCAGGATCAATTCCTAGATCACTCAAAGCTTTTTCTTGATCTGGAGTTAATTCTAGAGTTTGCACTACCTCTTGTACTGCTTTCGCGGTATCGGGTTCTGTATTTTGAACTTGAGTTTGAATTTCTATATTATTTAAAGCAGGAATTTCACTATCACTTAGCAGTATTCTAATATAGTAATAACCAAAACTAGCTCCGAGAACCAGTATTAGAATTATGATTCCTAAAAATACCAAAATTACTTTATTTATTTTTGTCATATCCCGTAGTAGAAATTTAAAAGTTAATTATAAACAGTGATGTTTATTTATTATTCTATGTTTTTTAATATATTTTATTATTACTATATTCTTTTTGCCCGTAGGGCTATTTAAATTTTCACTACGGGACATATATTTTAAAGTTATATTAATATAAATAATTATATCATAAATTAATTGATAAAAAAATACCCCGCCTCCTGCAGGGTACCAGTTCTAGATGTTGGCGTGCTCATTTATATAGAGCGTGAAAGTGCTTGGATTGCCCTTGCTAAATCCTTAAGCATTACTGGTCTCTCTAAAACGGTATCAAAGCGAGCCTCTCTTCCTATTCTGTGTATATCTACAGAAGCCGTAGCAATCAATACTGCTTTTACCAAAGGAAAGTGTATTCTAAGTCTTTGAAGAAGTGTGGGTCCGCTCCCTACCTCACTAAAGTCTATATGGTTTGCTGTAAGTAAAAGATCGAGACGATATTGATATTCATCAGCAAGCTGAAGTGCTTTAGTACTACTCTCTGCAATAAGGATTTTAACTTCAGGTAGAGTGTTAAAAATACTACTCCAATTGGCACGATCCCCTCTCTCAGGGCTCACTACCAGAATAGCTCCCATAACTCTCTCCCTTTCTATATTACGAGATTAATAATACTTTTTTTATACACCTTATTTAATTTTTTGTAAATAGAAATTGTTTATAACTATTCTCTTGACTTTTTTTATAAAAGCACCTATAATATTCTTGTTACAAATAATTAGTTTGTAAAACAACTTATTCCGCGGTAGCGCAGTGGTAGCGCAGTTGACTGTGAACACTTTCTTACTCCATAATCTTATTTCCATGAGAAAAGAGAAAAGAAAATATTCTGATCGTGCAGCCTATATGGTAAAGGCAGTCGATAAAAGACGTAAATTAATACGTAAGATGTCGATTGAACATAAAGGCGGTCAATGTGCAATTTGTGGTTATGATAAATGCAATAACGCATTGGAATTTCATCATAGAAATTCCTCTGAGAAAGATTTCGGTATTTCAGCTAAAGGTTATACCAGAAGCTGGGAAAAAGTAAAAGCCGAACTTGATAAATGTATTTTGATTTGCGCAAATTGTCACAGGGAAATACACGAAGGTATAACGCAGCTTCCTTGAGTAATCAAGGTCGAAAAACAAGGTGAATTGCTGGAAGCCTAAAGCTTATAAAGTATGGTAATCAGCAGCCAAGCCCGCTAGAGAGGTGGGAAGGTTCAGAGACTATCTCGAAAGAGAGTACTGGTCAAAGTGACTGGGAAGCGCCTTGCTCCTGATTTAATCAGGATGATGATATAGTCCACGCCTTAGCGAAAGCTTTGGATAAGTGTAATCAATTGGTCGTGGGTTCGAATCCCACCCGCGGAGCCAAGACGTACGGAGCCTATTTAAGGCTTCGTTTTTGTTGTAATCATAGCCAAATTTTAACGGTTCTAACCTTGCTAATTTAGCATTGTATATTTCTACTCTTTTATAAATTGGCATAAGCCATTTTTGTACTAGTATTAGCACTTTTTTATCTTTAATTTTTCGGTTCGAACCTAAATCATTAAGTATCTCTCTTTTTACTTTTTTATCTCCTTTGTTATATTCATGGTAAGCCTGAGCAGAAAATACATAAGCGTCTTTTGTAAGTTCTATAACTTTATCATGATTTATTTTATCATCAGTGTTTTCTTGTAGTTTGCTTAGTTTATTTTTTAAATTAGTTTTTTCTTCCAAATATTCTTCATCATCGAGTAAATCTCTTGCTCTCATTTTATTCAACCCTGAAATTTCTTTTTTAATATCTTTTGTTTTTTTACTTACACTTTTTTCAATTGCACTATCTTTTGTTTTCTCTACTTCTTTTTGTTTATCTAAATATTCCAAAGCCCATTCTAAAAAGATTGGATGCATTTTAAGACCTGTTAATTTTTTAACTATATCATTATTTATAATTTTTTCTTCAATTGACTTTTCTTTACAGCTTGTCTTTTTCTTTTTATGGGTACAATGATAATAATCGTATTCTTTTATCTTCTTTTCACATTTAATAAATTTATTTTTATGTTCGGCGGTTATTGAACAACCACAAACACCACACTTAAACATACCTGCAAAAGTGAAATTTCTTTTTGATGGTTTTTTATTTCCTCCCCTTTCCCCTAATAATTTTTGTATTCTATTATATTCATCAATCGTTATCAAAGGTTTATGCCTACCTTTGCTTTCTATACCATTATATACGATTATACCAGCGTAAAATGGTTTTGATAGCATTGTATACCACACAGTCCGAGATAAAGACTTACCACCCTCTTTTTTCTTTTTTCGTGTTTTATAACCCCATTCATTATTTAATATTTCTAAAACTTCATTTGCAGAATATGTCCCAGTTAAAAACAAGTCAAAAGCCTTTCTAAGGATAGGAAAACGTTTTTTATCTATAATGATAGTCCTTTGTCCTTTCTCTAGCCTCATATCGTTTAAATAGCCCTCTGGTGCAAGTCCAGGGAGCCAACCGAGTTTTATTTTATGTTCCAAACCTCTTTTAACATCTTTGCCTAGTTTTGAAGAAAAGTATTGAGATTGAGAAAGTGCTAATTGTAACATCATTATACCTTCGGGGCTATTATCAAAATTATATGAAGCAAATTTTAAATCATAAATAATACCAGTTCTAACTAGATATGTAATAGTAGAAGCATCAATTTCATTTCTGCTTAATCTGTCGGGGTGCCATGCAATTATACCTTGTGCCTCCCCTTTTCTAATCCGTTTTATCATACTTTCAAATACTGGACGATTATATGGTTTGAAAGCAGAATGTTTTTCTTCTAAAACTTCTACAATATCTAAATTAGGATGAATTTCTTTTACCTTATCTCTTTGACTATCAATAGATAAAGCTTGTCGTTCATTACCCTCAGTAGATTTACGAACATAGGCAAAATATTTAATTGTCATATTTTAATAAGGTTAGATACAAAAAGGGACGGTCTTGGATAACCCAACAGAACAAAGCCAAAGCTATATTTGTCAGCAAGAACCGCCCCTTTCTGGGGACAAATGTATAATAAAAACCTTGGCTTTTATTGTTCTTAGGGTTATCATTTAATATTTTAACATGATTGTATTTTTTTGCAAGCTTCTAAAGATTTTTCAAGTTCTTTTTTTGTCATTGGAATATAAGTTAATTTTACAATTGAAACTAAAGCCGTGGCTTGTTCTAGTGCTTCTGTCTTGCTTAATTCATCGCCAAATTCTCGTTTATATAATTCAATGAAGCTGTTTAATTCTTGTTCAGTAAACTTCATAATGGCATATATAACAAGCGTCTATTAAACACTCCTAATTTAAACGGCAAAAAATCAAGCGTAAACGCTTTGTATTCCACTTCGCCGACCCATTCACTCTCAAAAGTTTTTTCAAATGTTGGAGTAAGAAGTGAAAGAAATTTGTCAGCAAATTTTTTAGCCCATAAACCAAATATTTCAATTGGGTTTTTTAATGTTTGGGATCGAAAGAATTTCTTTTTACCAAAAGTTCTTTCGTCAAACATATCTTTACTAAGATATTTACAAACATATGCTCCGATGTTTGATACTTTTTTAAGAGTTTTTATATCAATATTCCCTTGACCCCACATTTTAGTTATTTCACTAAAATGTATAAAAGGCATTTTACAAAGTAAATGATAATGGACAGAACCACCATTTGGCTTTTTCTTTCCATAAAAATCTATATCTTTTTGAAATTCAGGAATAGCAAGGTATTCAAAGTTAGGATACTTATAAGTCATCCTTTTTATGAATTGATTAAAAATGTAGTTTGCAGTTTTAAGGTCAGTAACGTTCTTAGCAAAAGTTAAAGTCATGAATTTATCTAGGTGCGGATTGGAATTTATCAGTCGTCTGATTTCTGTTCTCGTACGATTGACTGAGTATTGTTGTTTTTGTTTTTTTATTTTAATTTGCTCTAGCAAATCTAATTGTTTTGGCTCTTTTTGAGTATCTTTTTCTTTAACACTTACTTGTGCCTTTTTTTTAAAGTCCCGCCAGACTAATTTTTTATAGTTATATACTTCAACATGTTTGCCAGACACTACAACCTTAGAGTTGTAAGAGTAGGCCATAATAATTTTTCGTTAGATGTGTGGATATAATCAAGATTATAATGTAAGACTGTGATTTTGTTTCAAATTACTTGTGCCAAGCAATCTTTTTTTCGTCGTCAGGCAGATCGACGAAAAAAAAGATATGCTTGCCTATCCAAGAAATTTAATTAACAAAGATTACGAGTTATTTTCATCGTATCAGGGCTATTAATTTTAGCGTCAGCTTTTTTCAAGTAAAGGTAGTATAAAATCTCCACCTTGACCTGAATAAGCTATCAGATGCTCATATTTAGCCTATCTAATACGGCAATAAACAGCCTTGCTGTATTAGTTTATTAATTGGCTGTATTTTTATTTATATGGAAAAAATAGTTTCCAATTGGACTGGTTCGGAATTTACTTCTGAATATGTCCGTCGTCAAATTCTTGCTCGTTGGGGTGAGAAAGAAGCGAACAATTACAATCCTAAATGTAATTGCTTAACTTTTAACCGTTGGTTAAAAAGCGGTTTTAAAGTTAAGAAAGGCGAGAAGTCTTTGAAGTCCTTTATCGTTATTGAACAAAAGGATCAATACGGTAAAGTTATTCGTCAACTACCGAAAAGAATACATCTTTTCTACGCCTGTCAGGTTGAGAAAGTTTAACGAGGCAAAAAGTAGTGAATCTTTTAAAAAAGGTTCACTACTTTTTTTGCTGTTTATGATACGGAGGGATATTTTCATTTTGAGGTATTAGTCCTGTGTTATCGTTTGAGTATTCTTTTTTGTATTTGCGGTAATATGGAAATTCAGGGTACTTAATAAAGTTGACTGCTTCGTGAGTGTTATAGCAATTTGCTTTTAGTTTATTAAACAAAAATATTTTTCGTTTAACTGCTCGTCGTTTTAAGTTGTCATCCTTTAAATCTTGCAATTCAAAATATGAAATCATAAAAACAAAATGAAATAAGTTTCTAACTTCTGCAAAGTGTTGTCCTAAATCTCGTATTCTTTTATCTATGTTCGAGGTGTGTTGTACTCCTGCCCAAATATCAAGTGGAATTATATTTCCGTCTTTATCTTTTTTGACATCGTGCCTGTGGGCTGAGAATTTTTGTTTTGCACTAGGGGGCATATCTTGCCATTCTCTTGAATCAAAATATCCCTGTGCTTCGTCAATAAAAATCTGTCCGCCTTTTATTGATAACAGCTCAGGAATTTCTGACCAGAAAAATACTTTGCCTAATTTACTTTTATCAAGTTTTTTCTTTTCTGTGTACTTGCTAAAGTCTAGTTTCCAATTTGCGTACACATCATAACCTTTGAGGAACATCTCTAAAGCTTTGTACGTCATAAACAAAGTTTTACCTGCCCCGGGTTTTCCTGTAATGATTGTAATCATATTTTAAGGCTTAATAAATGTAATAAATTTAAACACAAGTGTAATGAGGAATAATGTCATTTCAATAAATAGAACTATTAGCAATATTTTAAATAGAGCAAATACTGGAAATATCAAATCTATTTTTGCGAATGTTGGGTTCATAATATTAAACGCATTATTGACAGCAATAATTACAGAACTACCAGAATCTCCTTCGGGTAAAAGTGAGAACACTTTAACTAAGATTATTTCAATAAGATTTAGCATAAGGTTATTGGTTATCACTAAACAAATGAGTAACTCTAAATATTACATAGGTAGCAAAGACGAGCCAAAGAATAGCTACAATATATGGTCGTATTCCACTAGCAAAATATCTAACTCTAGGATCACTTGCCGAAAATATCTTAATATCTAAGTTATATTCGCCGTCGCCAGATACAGACTTAAATGTAATATCTAAATCATTGATATCAGGTGAGGAATAATCGCCGTTAAACATGTTATAAAAACCGTCGTGAAAAGCAAAGTAATAATTGAAGACAATTTTTTCTCGCAGTAATTCAACTAAACGAGGAAAGAAAAAATCAAAGTCATCGGAATTATAAATAAAATCAAGGTCTGATACATAAAGTCCGAATGGGTATTGTCTTTTCATTTCGCCTGAATCTGTAAGTTGTACTACATAATGAATTGAATCGGTTGAGGAAGTTATTAAGTTTACTTGATAATTCCAAGTGTTTGTCATATCAGATAATACTTTGGTGTGATAACTTCCATTAAGCAAATTACCATTTGAGTCATATTGCTTAATTGTGAAATTTAAGTTTGAGAGGGTTGAGGATGCGGGATAAACAAAACCAAAAGTGAAAAGACTTGAGGTTGTGTTTATAGGTAAACTTAAAGATGTGTCAAAAACTGGGGAATGTATTTTAATGTTATAGTCGTTGTAATACTCAAAGTTGAAATACCAATCGTCGGGATAACCCTCAATTATTTCAAGGGGTGATAATGTTATATAGTGCATTAAGTCGTCATAGTCTACGCAGTCGCCTGATTCACTTGTGATTTCTCTAGCAATCAATCTATGGTTTGAAGTTTCGTGATAAAACTGTCCTGAAAATTCGTTATCAATACAATCAACATTGTAAGTAATATTTTCAAAGCCTAAACAGTCATTAGTAAAACCGATTCTATCTTCGCCGACTATTGGGCAAGTTCCTGATACGGTTATATAACTGTCATTTATGGCAGGGTCGCCAGCTTCATAATTTGTAATTTCAAACGGAATAGTTATCGGGTCAGCACTGAAAACTTTAAAAAGTATGTCAGTTGATTCGCCACTAGTATATCTTGAACCTCCTTTGTAATAGTATGCTTGTCCGTTTGGATAGTTTTCACTTGAACCTAACCAATTACCATTGTTATACATCCCTTTTAATACTGAAACGCTTTCGGTATCACTACTACCAGAAATATTTAAGAGGGCAAAATAACTGGTATTGCCAGACACATTAACAGGGGTGTCAAAACTAAAATATGCCCATTTGTGGTACAGTCCGTTTTCTGCTCCACCTTCAAGATTGCCAGAACAATTTGGGTCATAGTTAATCATTTCGTTTAACTCGCTTGCTGTAAATTCTTTTGAGGCAAGGGGTGTTGAACATCCAGAATATGAACCACTTATTGGTGCGTCACATAAAGTCAAAGTTTTTGGTTTCGTAAAACTTGCAATACGACAAAGTTTAAAAGCAACAGTATTTATTGCTTCCGTGTCTGCCGTGGTTAAAAATTTTTGTCCGTGTCCTGTTTCGTTTAAGGTTCTGCTAAACCAAGTGTACCAGTTTGAATCAGGTGCAAATTGTACAACATCGCCTGACGGATTGTCTTCTGCATAAACATTCGTACCGAGAGTAAATGAAAGTGTAAGAATAAATATTGTTATTAATATTTTTAATTTCATATTTTCTGTATTCTTTAAGTCTTGATCGGGGGTTTGACTTTTAATGGTCAACCCCCGTCAAAACAATATCTATTTCATGAATCTGCGAGCTAAACGCCACACAAAACCTATAGAGAAGATAATTACACCAACGATAACAATGTTTGCGATGTTAGCGGATATTACACCGACAACATTTTCTTTCATTGTATCTACTACTATTGCAGTAGTTGAAGCAACATCTGAATCCACGGCTGCGAAAACGCTAGACCCGAAAGCCATAATACCACCTGCAACAGCTAAGCTGAAAACGGTCATTTTGGCTTTAGAAACAGTCAATAAACTTTTGATTTTGTTCATCATAGTCTTACTGATTAAAATTTTCTTATGAATAATAGAAATATGCCGACCACTGTTCCGAGAATTAAACCAAGAACAATCGATTTAGCAAAGACCTTTGCTATTAAAACAAAGTTATCTAGGTAGCACGAATTGTTTAGTAAAATATATACAGAACACATATTATCTGCCTTTCATTATTTTTAAGAAAATACTCAAGACTATATAAAGAACAAGAGGAAACATAAGGCTCAAACCCAAACCAGTAAATAAGTTGTTAATTAGTCCTTCCATAGGTTTAAGATTTGAAAATGAGTAAAAGAATCACAACCACAAGCAAGCCAAAAAGTATGCCAAACGATACTGTGAGCAATTGACTGAAAAAATTTAACAGGTTTAATGCTTCATCAGTTAGAATGTAAGTTGTGCTTGCTGTGGTTAAAAAGTCCATACTCTATTTTTTATTAGGAATATAATAATCCGCAAAAGCACGTTTTCTCTTTTTGTCTACGATGTGATATGGGAAATTTCAATATCTAAAGTTAT
>Ga0222658_1000473_pt1 | contig 21643 bp, 19 predicted proteins | sample AntAcemetagen476_FD_179830 | JGI IMG/M metagenome (GOLD analysis project Ga0222658, IMG submission 179830) | Saline water microbial communities from Ace Lake, Antarctica - #476 | ecosystem: Environmental > Aquatic > Non-marine Saline and Alkaline > Saline | place: Antarctica: Ace Lake... | reverse complement strand
TGAAGCTACAAAAGATCTCTCAGAGTGTCCCGACTGTGGTGGTAAATTAGAAATTAGAATTGATGACAATGAAGAAATAATAAAACAAAGAATAGAAGATCAAGGAAATAAGGCTTTAAAACCGATCGCAGATTATTATGAAGGTTTAGAAATACTTAAAAGGGTTGATGGCAGTCTCACTATTGAAGAAGTAGAAGAACAGATTGGTAATATCCTAAGAAGTTAGTTATATGTTAATTAAAAATCAATACGAAATTAAAAAAATAAAAGAAGGTGGTAAAATCCTAGGTTCTATTTTAAGTGAGCTTGCAAAAATGTCTGTGGCTGGTGTGTCTACTTTGGAAGTAGATAAGCGTGCTGAAGAATTGATTTTGGAGTCAGGAGGAAGACCGGCATTCAAAGGTTTTCGTGGTAGTCCATCAGATATACCCTTCCCAACTACTATTTGTTCTTCTCTAAACGCAGGGTTGGTTCATGGGATTGCTAAAAAAGAAGTTATCTTAAAAGATGGTGATATTTTTAGTATTGATATTGGAATGGAATGGCCTTTGAATAAAGAAGATGCTAGAGAGGATGGTAGGGGTTGGTTTACAGACATGGCACTTACTGTTGCTATTGGAAAAATAGATAAAAAAACAAAGGAACTACTCAAGGTGACAAAAAAAGCATTAGAAGTTGGTATTAAATCTATAAAACCAGGGTTACCTGTTTCTGTGATTGGTAAAGAAATAGAAAAGTATGTTAAAAAACAGGGTGATTACGGAATAATTCGTGATCTAGTAGGGCATGGCGTTGGTCATGAAGTACACGAAGAACCTAGAGTGCCAAATTACTATGATAAGAATTTAGATAAGTTTATAATGCGTCCAGGAATGGTTTTAGCCTTAGAGCCGATGGTTTCTTTAGGTAGCCATGAAATTACAACTTCAAATGATGGGTGGACAATAGAAATGGCTGATGGTTCAATGTCTGGTCATTTCGAACATACGGTTGTGGTGACAAAAAAAGGTTGTGAAGTTTTAACTCGTCGTCCGTTGGAGAAGTTTGAGAAACTTTACTGATCTACTGATAACACAGATCTACTGATATCTGGCTAAGTGTTTACTAGCTTTGAATCTAATCCGTAGATCCGTATTATCCGTAATCCGTAGTTATGAATATATTAGCAATTGATTTTGGAACAAAAAACATTGGACTTGCGTGGAGTGATACCGGGATCGGTGTAACACTTCCTTTTGGTGTTGTTCACTCAGTGGATGAGCTTATTGGTGTTATCAAAGAAGAAAGGCTTGATAAAATTGTAGTAGGATTACCAATTGGAGTGGGTGGTAATGATGATTTTAATATTAAAAGAGTTAAAAAATTTGTTAGTGATTTAAAAAAAGAAATTAAAGTTCCAGTTGATTACTGTGATGAGAGGTTTTCTTCACAAGAAGCTGATTCAATGGGAGGAGACGCAACTCGTGATGAAAAATCAGCAATGGTAATACTCGAAGCATATATAGGTGAAAATAATATAATATAATTTTTTTGTCCCCGCCTTACGAAGGAGGGGGTTGGGGGTGGTTTAAGTAAATTTTTATGAAAGCAATCGTTCTATCTCGTCGAGATTTTCGCGAATATGATCAAGTAGTTTCTGTTTATACGAAGGACTTAGGAAAGCAAGATCTGTTAGCACGAGGAATTAAAAAAATAACATCAAAAAATTCGGCTTATCTAGAGCCGTTTTCTTTTGTTGATATTGAAATTATAAAAGGAAAAGAATTAGATTATATAGGTAGTGTGCAACCGGTAAATTATTTTAAAAACATCAGACAAGACTTGCAAAAAAGTTTAAAAGCTCAGTTAGTTGTTGGTCTTATTAATAGGGTAGTGCAAGTAGAAGAAAAAGATGAAAAATTATTCTTACTTTTAAAATCTTGGTTAGAGTTTTTAGATTCTCTCCCCCTACCAGATGGTGGGTCGCTCCGCAGAGCGGGGGTGATGGTTCTCCCCCTACCAGAGGGGGAGTTAGAGGGGGTGGGAGAAGTGAAGCACGAATTAATCTCAAAAATTACTGACGCTTTTATCGCAAAATTTTTATACCTATTAGGCTTTGGTGCAGAGGATTTTTCAGAAATTATTGAAAAAAATTGGGATGAAATTACCAATTTAGATTTTGATAAAAGCTTGCATAAAAAAATTTATCAAAGTTTAGTAAATAATTTAGAATTTAAGGTAAGTGATTGGGCTTAAAAGCTTTTAATTTGCATATCTTAGCGAAATTTGATATATTGACAAAACTGCTAAAATATGCTATGATATTATATTAATTAAGTTCTTTAAATAGTTTGCCATAGTAAAAAGTATTTTATTTATTATAAAAATAGAAGATTATTTACTGTAGCGAAACCATAGTGGTAGAGCCGTGCCTAATTTTTGGCGACAGTAAAATAATTTTAGCAACGAGTTCTATTTTGAACAATGTTGCATAAAGAAAGGAGTTGACAATGTCAACTTTAACTTTGTCAATCAGTGAGATGAATCAACTGGCGGATGCTTTGGAAAATGCTGGTTTTTCTCTTAGAGATGTTACTACACTAATACAGTGTCCAGACCTGGATAAGGTTTTAGATTTTTTGTGTGGACGAGCAGAAATTACTGCAATTCCTCGGCAAAAAATCCTTGAATTCACAAAAAAAATAGTTATTCAACTTCCCAAAGGCGAATTCATCGCCCGTGATCATTTCACGGAAGATAAATTTGATATGGGAAGTAATTTTAGGGAATGGTTTCTAGGTGTGGTTGAAACCCACAACGGCGAAGAAGTGGAGATTAAGATCCACAAGCTCACTAAGGCAAGTGTTGATAATGATATTATCACTGACCTTGGTGGCGAGGGTGTGGTTGAAACTTCGTTTGCGTCTTTAATTGGTTTGATGCCACATCTGGCAAAAAATCAGTGGTACCTTTTTTATATCAGAGACGTGAATGGAGAGCTGCGTGCCGTGCGCTTGGATCGGGACGATGATGGTTGTTTCGTGAATGCTTATTCGGTTGAGGATCCCGTTGAGTGGCATGCTGGCCGTCAGGTGGTCTCTGGTAATTTCAGAGACTTAGATATTTAGTCCTTTAGATTTTTGACCCTTTTATCCTTTGTCTCTTCGACCCTTTGAAATTTTGCATTAAGCCGCAAAAGAGTAGAAGGGTCTTTTTTTATTTAATTTGCATATCTTAGCGAAATTTGGTAAGATATTTATAGTCATTCTGAACTTGTTTCAGAATCTAGTTAATTTTTAAGAGATCCTGAAATAAATTCAGGATGACAGAAATATATGAAAGTTTTAATAAAAAATTTAAAGGATCACGTTGAAAAAGAGGTTGAAATTAGTGGTTGGCTGTATAACCTACGCTCAAGTGGAAAAATTGCTTTCTTACAACTTCGTGATGGAAGTGGTTTTGTGCAAGGTGTTGCATCACCATCTGATGTATCAGAGTCTGAGTGGGAAGAAATAGAAAAGTCAGGTCAAGAATCTTCTGTTAAAGTTAAAGGTAAAGTAGTAGAACATCCTAAAAAGCCAGGTGTATTTGAATTACAGGTTAGTAGTTATAAACTATTATCGAATTCAATAGATTATCCAATTGCAAAAAAAGAACATGGACCAGATTTTTTAATGGAAAATCGTCATCTATGGCTTCGGTCAAATAAACAATGGGCAATTCTTAAAATTCGTGATGCTGTGATTGAAGCGATTGGTAAATTTTTACACGAAGAAGGTTTTATTAAAACAGATTCACCAATTTTTACTCCTAATGCTTGTGAAGGGACAACTACTTTATTTGGTGTTCCATATTTTGACTTAGGTGAAGCTTATCTTTCTCAAAGCGGACAACTTTATTTAGAAGCAGCTATTATGTCAGTTGGACGTTGTTATGATTTTGGTCCAGTATTTCGTGCAGAAAAATCAAAAACAAAAAGACATTTAACAGAATTTTGGATGATGGATGCAGAGGGTGCTTTTATTGAGCATGATGAAAATTTAAAAATTCAAGAAGGTTTAGTAAAATACATTGTTAAACATTGTTTAGAAAATTGTAAAGAAGAATTAAAAGTAATGGAAAGAGATACTACACCTCTTGAAAAAATGATTTCTCAAGATTTTACTAGATATACCTATGATGAAGCAATTAAAAAATTAAATGAATTAGGATCTGATATTAAACACGGAGAAGATCTTGGTAATGATGATGAAGGACTTTTAACAAAAGATTCGGAAGTTCCTGTATTTATTGAAAAATGGCCAAAATCAATTAAACCTTTTTATATGAAGACTAATCCTGAAGATGAATCTCAAGTACTAAATGATGATTTGATTGGTATTGAAGGATCAGGGGAGCTTATTGGAGGATCTCAACGTGAAGATGATTATGAATTACTAAAATCAAGAATTGAAAAAGATAATTTAAGCCTAGATGATTTTAAATGGTATTTAGATTTGAGAAAATATGGCTCAGTACCACATTCTGGATTTGGAATTGGACTCGAGCGAACAGTGCGTTGGATTGCAGGAGTAGCTCACATTCGTGAATGTATTCCATTTCCAAGAACAATTTCAAGGTTAAGACCTTAACAAACTTTAAAATGGGTATCCATAGGGTATTGATACCCTATGGATACCTAAAATAAAAAACCACTTTCTGTCATGCTGAATTTATTTCAGTATATAGAAAGTGGTTTTTTAATTTATGGTAATTATATCAATTGTTGGTGGCGTAAATAACCTGATTTTACCGCCTGATTCACCTACGCCAACAGAGGTTAATATAGGAATACCATTATAATAATTAAGTCCTCTCCAATATTTTTTATTTAGTTTCACATCTGGGTCGCCGAGCGGTCCGATAAATGGTATGTAAATTTGTCCGCCGTGTGTGTGTCCTGCGAGTACGAGGTCGGGCTGAATAGTATCTTTTGGGTAGTAGAGAATTCCGTCGGGGTTGTGGGTAAGTAGTATGTTGAAAATATTTTTATTAAAATTTATATTTCCAAAACAATTTCCTGGATTCCCGCCTTCGCGGGAATGACAGAGTGAATGCCAAATATCATCAATGCCAAAAATACAGATATTTTTATTTTTAATTTCTAAACAATCTAGAGTATTGCGTAAAAGTGGAATACCTAATTCTTCCATCTTAGTTATTAACCATTCTGATTTATCAGCCGTATGTTTACTGGGATGATTTTGTAAATATGATCCAATGCCGTATTCGTGATTTCCTAAAATATAATAAATTGGATATTTACCTACTAATTCTTTAAGTGGTTCTAGATATACTTCTTCATTATCAAAATTTCCTTCGTTATCTATCAAGTCTCCACCGAGTAAAATTAAATCTGGCTCTGTAGTATTAATTTTTTGGACAAGTTTTTGGACAAACTTTTCTTTCTTATGATTACCAACCTGGATGTCTGTGATAAGAGCAATTTTAATTGGATTTGATATTTTACCTGATTCAATTCCTGTATTTTTAACAAGTAATAAATTTGGTTCGATAAAGTATGCTTCAATCGCCATTAATATTCCTATACCTAAAATTATACGTAGAATTATGCTTAGAGGTTTTTTACTATTTAAAAAACTACCTTCTTTTTTTGAATCACGTGAAATTATATATATTAAAAAAATAGCTAAAATACTGTAGCCATAAATTATAATAGAGTAGAAGTTCATAATGTGCCGAAGGCGGGAATCGAACCCGCATGGATTGCTCCACACGATTTTGAGTCGTGCGTGTCTACCAATTTCACCACTTCGGCTTAACCAATCTTTACATATTCTACTAAATATTAACCTTTTTGTCAATTTGTGCTATAATCATTGTATGAGTAAAATAATATCAGTTGTAAATCAAAAAGGTGGGGTGGGAAAAACTACCACATCTGTAAATTTAGCGGCCGCTTTAGCCGAAGCAGGTAAGTTTGTGCTTTTGGTTGATTTAGATCCGCAAGGTAATGCAACTTCTGGTTTAGGTATTAAACATGACGAAATAGAAAAAGGTTTGTACCATGCTATGTCTGGTAAACATAGATTGCATGATGTAATAGCTAACACTAAACATGAAGGTCTTAGGGTTGTTCCTGCTACCCCAGATTTAGCTGGAGCAAATGTTGAATTAGTAAATGTTGAAGGACGTGAATCTGTGCTACAAGGTATTTTAGAAGAGGCACGGCATGCCTATGATTATATAATAATTGATTGTCCACCGTCACTTGGAATTTTAACGTTAAATGGTTTAGTAGCTGCTGATTATATTTTAATACCAGTTCAGGCAGAATATTATGCTTTGGAAGGTTTGGGTCAACTTTTAAAAACCGTTGAACTTGTTCGTAGTAATTTAAAAGAGGACCTTAAGATTTTAGGAGCAGTTTTGACTATGTATGATTCTCGTACAAAATTGTCAGCTGAGATTATGAATGAGTTATATCAATTTTTCCCAAACAGCATTTTTAGAAGTGTAATTCCGCGTACAGTACGATTGGCCGAAGCTCCAAGTTTTGGTAAAAGTATATTTCATTACGAACCACGTGGAAAAGGGGCTAGAGCATATCATAGATTATCCCAAGAATTGATAGGATATTTTAAAGATCAAGATTAATTAATTAAAGTTTTAAATATATGGCTTTAGGTAGAGGGTTAAGTGCCTTAATTTCAACTAATAATAGTAATAAATCTGTCAATTTAGATAAAGATAAAATTTGGCATATTCCAATTACAGAAGTTGAACCAAATCAAGATCAGCCTCGTAAACATTTTGATGAAGAGGCTTTGAAAGATTTGTCTGAGTCCATAAAAGAGCATGGAGTTTTACAACCTATCTTAGTAGTTGAAAAAGCAGATGGTGGTTATGAACTTGTTGCTGGAGAAAGACGTTTTCGTGCTTCAAAATTAATTGGGCTTACGACAATGCCAGCAATTGTTAAAAAAATGGATGATCAGCAAAAATTAGAAGTTGCTTTAATTGAAAATATACAACGAGAAGACCTAAATCCAATAGAAGAAGCTTTTTCGTATCGGCGTTTAATAGATGAATTTGGTTTAAGACAAAGTGATGTGGCTAAAAAAGTTGGTAAGAGTCGCCCAGTTATTGCAAATGCCATTAGATTATTAGAATTACCAGAAGAGATTAAACAAGCTCTTGCAAATGGAAAAATTAAAGCTGGTCAAGCTAGAACACTCTTAGGTTTTAAAAATGAAAAACAACAGTTAGATGCTTTGCAATCTCTTTTGGGAGAAAAAATAACTGTTAGAGAATTAGAAAGAGTTGTAAGGAAAAAAGTTCCTATATCTGTAAATCGTAAAGATCCAAATATTACATTTTTAGAAGATCAACTTCGAAGTTTATTAGGTGCTAAAGTAATAATCACTAGTAAAGCTAAACAAGGAACTATTACTATTAGTTATGGATCAGAAGAAGAATTAAAAGGAATAGTAGATAAAATTATAAAATAATTTGTAGAATTAAAAAATAGTCTTTTTGTAAGACTATTTTTTAATTTATTTCTTTTTCTTTCCTTCTTTTTCTTTTTGGAAAATTGTTTTCCACCAGATGTTACCTTCTGATTTGGAGAGAGCTTGCCTAATACGTGTTTTTGCACTATGAGTTTTTACAGTTTTAAGCCAGTCTGGGCTCGGACCTTTACGGTGTTTTTCCGAGAGAATATCAACCACATCTCCACTTTTCAAAGGAGTGTCTAAACTTACTAATTGATCATTTACTTTGGCGCCATTACAATGATTACCTACATCAGTATGAATTTGATAAGCAAAATCAATTGGGGTAGCATCTTCTGGTAGATCGATCACATCTCCTTGCGGAGTAAATACAAAAATATGACTTTTAAAAAAATCAACTTTTATATCTTCAAGGTCTTTAATATTTCTTAAAACATCTTTTTGGATACTAGCTAATTCTTTTGCCCAACCGACATCTTTTTTAGGAAGTCTTTTGCCTTCTTCGTCATAATGCCAATGAGCAGCTACACCATATTCAGCTTCATCGTGCATTTGTTGGGTACGTATTTGGAATTCTACAGATTTACCATTTTCACAAAATACTGTAGTGTGTAATGACTCATATCCGTTTGGTTTTGGTTGAGCAATATAATCTTTAATACGTCCTTTTAAAGGTCTCCATAATTTATGTAAAATTCCAAGAGTGGCATAGCAATCACCAACATCTTTTACAATAATTCTGATTGCAACAATGTCAAAAATCTTATTTGATTCCCATCCTTTTTGTAAAAGTTTTTGATAAAGTCTATAAAGTCTTTTTCGTCTGCCGTGAACGTCAATAAATTCAATACTAGTTTTCTCTAATTCTTTTTTAGTTATTTTAATAACATCTTTTAAATATTCTAGTTCGTCTGTCAAAATTTTATCTCTTATATTTATTACTTTTGTATATTCTTTTGGATAAATATATGGGAAAGATAAATCTTCAAGCAGGCCTTTAAATTCTCCCATTCCGAGTCTGTTGGCAATTGGAGCATAAATTTCTAAACTCTCAAGAGCAATACGGTGTTGTTTGTTTTTTGGTTGAGCATCAAGTGTCATTAAATTATGTGTTCTGTCAGAAAATTTAATAATCATAACACGAATATCTTCAGCCATAGCTACAAACATTTTGCGTAAATTTTCTATATATCGTTCTACGCCACGATATTTAATTTTTCCTAATTTAGTAATACCTTCCAGCATTGAAGCAATATCTTTACCAAAGTTTTTTTCTATCTCCTCCAAAGTTACTTCAGTATCTTCTGGAACATCGTGTAAAATAGTAGCTACAATAATTGGTAGGTCAATTCGCATAGTGGCTAGGATGTAAGCAGCATTCAAGGGGTGTTGGATATATGGTTCTCCAGAGCGTCTTTTTTGTCCAGAATGAGCATCATCAGCAAATTCATAAGCAAGGGTTATCAAAAGAAGATCCTTTTTAGGGATATATTTTCTAAGCTCGGTTAATAAAATATCAACAGTTAAATTTTCGGGGATGTTTAAACTTTCTTGCATACTCCTTAGTAAAATATTTATTTTTTGTCTGTTTTACAATCTTTGTTACTACATTTAATAATACCTTTTTTGTCTTCAAGAAGTAAAGAGCTACACTTTTTACATTTATCTCCAGTAGGGCGTCCCCAAAAAGCTGTTTTACAATCTGGATATTGGTCGCAAGCATAAAATATTCCACGACGACTTTTTTTCTGGATAATTTCTCCTTTACCACAAACAGGACAGGTTACTCCAGTTTTTGCATCGTCCGAAGTGATGCCTTTTAAATTTTTACATTTTGGATATCCACTGCATCCAAGAAATGGACCAAAGCGTCCAATCTTTACAGTCATAGTTTCTCCACATTTTTCACATTTTTCATCTTTGTGTTTTTCTTTTAATTCTTTTATTTCCTCACTGTCATCTTTTCCGTCTTTGTCTCTATCTTCTCCCGGCATTGGTTTTGTAGTTTTGCATTCTGGATAATTTGTACAAGCCATGAATTTACCAAAGCGTCCCACTTTAATTTCCATAGCACTACCACATTTTTCACATTTTTCATCAGTGGTTTCTTTTACCAAGTCTTTTTTATCTAGCTCTTTGTCTTTTTTATCCAAGTTTTTTTTGAAGGGAAGATAGAAATCAGAAATAACTGGTTGCCATTTTTTCTTTCCTTCGGCAATTGTATCAAGATCTTCTTCCATTTTTGCTGTAAAATCATAATTAACTACATCGGAAAAATGTTCAACCAATAGGTCATTTACCATAAAAGCGATATCAAGAGGGGCTAGTCTTTTTTGTTCATTTCTTTCTACATATCCACGAGATTCTATAGTAGCGATAGTTGGAGCATAAGTAGAAGGACGACCAATTCCATATTCTTCCAAGATTTTAACTAAAGTAGCATCAGAATATCTAGCAGGTGGTTCAGTATAATGTTGTTCTGGTTTAATCTCTAGACAATCAAGTGGATCTTTTTCGCTTAAATCTGGTAAAATATTTTCTTTGGTAATGTTTGGAAATAATTTTAAATATCCATCAAAAGAAATACTTTGACCATTAGCACGAAATTCATATTTTTTTGTTTCATTTTCAATATCTACCACAACTTTATTAATTATTGCCTGCGCCATTTGACTGGCGACTGCTCTTCTCCAGATTAAATCATAAAGTTTAAATTGTCGTGGGTCTAGATATTCTTTAATTGATTCTGGAGTACGCATTGCCTCAGTTGGTCTAATTGCTTCATGAGCTTCTTGAGCACCTTTTGATTTTTTCTTAAAAACTCGTGGTTCTTTCATTGTATATTTATCTCCGTATTCTTTTTTGATAATTTCACCAGCATCACTCAAAAATTTACCAGATAGATTTAAAGAATCAGTACGCATATAAGTGATAAGACCATGAGTACCATCACTCATCTTCATACCTTCATAAAGTTGTTGAGCTAAACGCATTGTCTGTTTAGCAGAATATCCCAACTGGTTATTTGAAGCTTGTTGCAGAGTAGAAGTGGTAAAAGGAGGAAGAGGATTTTTCTTTGTTTGTTTTTGAGAAACTTTTTTAACTTCGTATTTTGAATTCTCTAGGTCTTTTAAAATTTCTTTTGTTTGTTTTTCTGTATTTATTGTAAATTTTTTAATTGCTTTACTATCTACTTTGTGTAATTTTGCAGAAAATTTTTCAGATTTTTCCTGCCTGCCGGTAGGCATGGCTTTTGAGAACAATCCTTCAACTGTCCAATATTCTTCTGGTTTAAAATCAGTAATTTCTCGTTCACGTTCTACTACTAGGCGAACAGCAACAGATTGAACACGACCAGCAGATAAACCTCTGGCAATTTTTCTACATAAAAAAGGAGAAAGTTGAAAACCTACTAATCTATCTAAAATTCTTCTAGCCTGTTGAGAATTAACCATATCCATATCCAGTGGTCTTGGATTATCAACTGCTTTTAAAATAGCGTCTTTTGTAATTTCGTGAAAAACAATTCTCTTAACGTCTTTTTCCGGGATGTCTAATATTTTTGCTAAATGCCAAGAAATAGCTTCTCCTTCGCGATCTTCATCAGTAGCAAATAATACTTGATTCTTTGTTTTTTTAGCAGCGTCTTGTAGCTCTTTAATAACCTTGGTTTTACCCTTGTCATTAACATAATCTGGTTCAAAATTATTTTCTATATCAATTCCCATTTTAACTCTTGATAAATCGCGTAGATGACCAAAAGAGGACTTAACTATATAGTCACTTCCTAGGTACTTATTGATTGTTTTGGATTTTGCAGGAGACTCTACAATAACTAATGTTTTTGGCATAAATTAAGGTTTAGTAAGTAATTACATCTAATAATAGCTTAAATTACCTAAAATGTCAATATTTGGCTAAATTTAGCCGTTATATACATATTTTAGTGGTTTTGTCAACCCCGTTAGAGTTGGGGTTAAAAAAGTCATGTAATAAAAAGATTGTATTGTTTAATCCATCCGTTAAAGTAGTAAAATTAAAGTATTGGCCAACTCTAACGGGGTAAAGTATTTAAGCTGTTCTTTATTCCTCCAGCTAAATAAGTCGAACCAGTGATTAAAATAGTATCTTTGTTGTCTGATTGTTTCTTTGTCCATTCAAGAGCTTTCTTTGAGTTTGAAAAAGTCTTTATTTGAGTATTAGGTAACATTTTTTTAAATAGTTTAGAAATCTTTCTGATATTTTCTGGTTGTCTTAAATTATTTTTCTTGTATTTTGTAATAGTGGTTGTTTTTGGTTTTAGAGTGCTTAAAATTTTAACCATTTTTTTAATATCTTTTCCTTTGGAGAAAGATAGTAGTAAATGCAAATCACCTTTTTTAGTAAGAGAATTAACAGCTTCAACTGTTGATTTCATCTTATCTTCATTATGAGCTGAATCTAAAATAATAAGAGGTTCCTTAGATATAATTTCAAAACGCATTGGCAGTTTTACGTTTTTTAATCCTTGCAAAATATACCTTGTTGGGATTTTTAAGTACCTAGCTGATTCAATAGCGAGAATCGCATTTTTTATTTGATGAATACCCAAAACAGGTAAGGTATATTTTTTATTTTTATAAATAAATGTACCAGTTTTTGTTTGGCTATGTTTAGTATCAATAATTTTTATTTTTGCGTCTATTTTTTTACAATATTTTTTCATTAGAGATAAAATTTCCTCGTCTTCTTCTGTGGTGAATAATTTATCTTCTTTTTTTACAATTCCAAGTTTTTCTTTGGCAATTTTTGCTTTTGTAGAACCTAAAATTTCCGTGTGGTCTAATCCGATATTAGTTATGATAGCTAGGTCTTTTTTAGGAATGATATTTGTTGAATCATACTTACCACCACAGCCAACTTCAAGCACTACCCATTTTAATTTTTCATCTGCAAAATATTTTAAAGCTATAGCCGTTATAATTTCATAAAAAGATGGCAAGTTGTGTGGAAAAACTTTTTTATATTTTTCAAGCGCTGGTTTGATATGATTTTCTACAATTTTTGTAAATTCAGATCTACTAATTTTAATTCCATTTATTTCTATTCTGCTTTGTAGAGTATCAGGTGATGGAGAAGTGAGAGTACCTGTTTTTTTACCAGAGGATTTTAAAATAGAAGCAATCATTAAAGCGACCGAGCCTTTTCCACTTGTCCCAGTGATGTGGATGTAGTGAGGAATCTGTTTTTCCGGATTATCTATTAAATCCAAAAAACACTGTAAACGTTTTAAGTATAAATTACAGTGTTTTGAATCGGTCATATATTTTTTGCTCTTTTGTTTTTGAAAGGAGCAAATGTATTTTTCCGCTTGTTCGTAGTTCATATAGTTACCTGACTTTGTTATCTAAGTCGGATGGGTTATCTTTTTTAAGCCATTTTACAAGTAGATATACAAATGGAGTATCAAGAGCGGCAAAAGTTATTTTAAATAACCAATAGGTAAGTGAGAGTTGTAAAATAAATTCTATTGTGAATTTATCATTAATTCCGTAAAAGGCAATAAACATAAATAATAAAGTATCTATTGCTTGACTAACAAAAGTTGATAGATTATTACGAAGCCATAGGTATTTTCCGCCTGTTTTCTTTTTCCAAAATTCAAAAGCCCAAATATCATGAGTTTGGGAAACAGTAAAGGCAATAAGGCTAGCAATCATCATTCTTAAACTATTTGAAAAAACTTGTACATATTCAGCATTAAGATGATAACGGTCGGCAGCAGGAAGTTTGATTGAAATCCAAGCTAAAATGAGGACTAAAACTTGAGCAATTAAAGCTGACCAAACAACATATTTTGCTTGCTTTTTTCCATAAACTTCAGCAATGGCGTCAGTTACCATAAAAGTTAGAGGATAAGCAAAAATTCCAACAGAAATAGCAATACCAAACAAAACAGTAACTTTACTTCCGAGCATGTTTGCTCCAAGTAAGCCCGCAACAAAAATTGATGTTAATAAAATAAATTTAAAATCTTTGACCATATTGTAGTAAAAGTTTAAAAGTGACAAATATTTAATGCTTAAACATTTGTCATCCTGAGCAAAGCGAAGGATCTATTTACATTTTTATAGATTCTTCACTTCGTTCAGAATGACAGCTTGAATAAATTTAAAGTCTTTGACCATATTTTTATTTAGATTTAATTATGAATTATATAGTTCATCCCTCCTGAGTGTTTTACTATACCTTTCATTTCCATTAGAGTCAATTCGCTTATAACTTGTTGACTTGGGAGACTAGATTCTTTAATTATAAATTCAATATTCTTAGGTTCTCTACTCAAAGTATTAAAAATTAGTTTTTGATTAGGTGGGAGTGAAATATCTTTTTTATCTTCTTCTGTTTTTAAACTTGTTAAATTTAATTCATCTAAAACATCATCGGCGCAAGTTGTAAGAGTTGCACCCATTTTAAGTAGAGCGTTATTACCAACTCCAAGCTTGGTATTTATGGGGTGGGGGACGGCAAATACTTCTCGATTACATTCTAAAGCCAAGCGAGTTGTTATTAAAGAACCAGATCTTTCCGGAGCTTCTATAACAAGTGTGCCAAGCGACATTCCAGCAACGATTCTATTACGAGCAGGAAAAGTGTATTTACTTCCGGGTGTTCCGGGTGGATATTCAGATATTACCGCACCACTGTGTTGTATAATGTCCCTGGCTAATCCAAGATGGCTTTGAGGTGAAATGCTTTTTTCATCAATTCCAGATCCGAGAACCGCCAAAGTGATCCCCTTAGTTTTTAGAGTGCTTTTATGAGCAATTCCATCTATTCCAAAAGCGAGTCCACTAACAATTATCAATCCTTGGCATGACAATTCTTCGGTTAGTTCTTCGCAGGCTTGTTTGGCATAGGCGCTGTGTTTACGTGTTCCAATCACAGCAAGTTTTGGTCGATTTTCCGGCGGTAATTTTCCTTTATAAAATAAAGTAAGGGGAGGGTCTGTAATTTGTTTTAAAAGTTTAGGATAATCTTCTTCATCTAAACTTGTTGTTTTTATACCTTCTTTTTCTAGGTTTTCTTCAATTCTCTTTGAGCTTAATGTATCTCGCCAAGCTAAAAATTCGTGAGCAACGTTTTCTGGTAAACCAGCCTCCGTTAATTCTACAATTTCAGCATTCCAAAGTTTTTTCACAGTTTTAAAATACGTTATCATAGTTTGATAACGCTGTGGAGTAATTTTTGGGAAATATGAAAGTAAAACGTGGTGATTCATGTTTATGTATTTAAGCTCCCTCCTTGAGGAGGGTTGGGAGGTGTTAATAAATTTATTACTCCTTCCACTGCTTTATCAATTCCTAAATTTATTTTCTTTTTTTCAAAAAAGCCAAATTTCTTTAGAACAAAATCAGCTGTGTTTCCAATTTTTCTTGGGTCCTCGGGTGCAACCCCAATTCTTACACGAGTGAAGTTCTGAGTTCCAAGATGTTGAATGATAGATTTTATTCCATTGTGTCCGGCGGCACTTTTGTCTTTTTGTATTTTTATAGTTCCAAGAGGGATGTCTTTGTCATCGTGAATAATGATTAAATCATTTTCAGGATCAATTTTATAAAAATCAATTAAAGCCCGTACTCCTTCTCCAGAGTTATTCATAAAAGTTTGTGGTTTTGCAAAAATTATTTTTTTGTCTTTTATATTACCTTTAGAAATTTGGGATTTAAATTTTGGAAATTGTTTGAAAATTGAAAATTGAAAATTAGAAATTACTTCATCAACCACAACAAACCCGATATTATGTCGAGTTTTTTCATACTTCTTCCCTGGATTTCCAAGTCCTATTATTAATTTCATATTTTAATACCGCGAAGCGGTTGTCATCCCCGTATCCTTGATCCCCGCCTTCGCGAGGACGGATCCAGGAATTTTAATACTTTGTATAGGTTAATTTTATCATAATTTTGTAAGGTTGACAAAAGTTTGTTATTAAAATAGTATATATAATAAAGTAACTTTACCCCAAAGAACAAGGAGGATAGTATGAATAGTGAACATAGATATGTCAACACTTATCGTGAAGGTTTTAAGGGCTTGGTATTTGTTGCTGTTGCTGCTGTTATCGTAGTAGGAATGTGGTATGTTAGCGGTAAAGGTGATACGAAGCAAGATGATGAGGTTGAGAATGTGGAAATAATATATAATAATTACCACCTATCTTCACCGAATATGACTATTTTTAACAAAGATTTAGTGGGTCAAGAGTGGACAATACGTCCTAACATAGTCTACGTACTTGTTTGCGGAAGTAATGGTCTATATTTTCACAAGTGTACCTATTGGGTAGATTGTGATGACAAAGGCTTGGGTACTACTTTTTATAGTGTTGCAGAACTAAAGGTGGTAGTGCCTTTAGGGGAAGATTATCCAGATTGTAAATTGACGTTACAAGAGTATGAGGGGCGGTAGTTGTATATGCGATGACAAATATTGATTGCCAAAAAACAAAAACCCGCTTTGAGCATTTCTCATCAGCGGGCATTTTTTTATTTTTAAATTTTATCAATTTTATTTCTTAACTTTATAATAATTTTACAGAGTTGACAAAAGTGTTAATATGCGGTATATCAATTTTTAATTGTTTAATATTCTAAATTCTTTATTTTACTTTTTAACCTTATCAATCTTAATCACAATCGGAGTAGCATAAAAGCTAAATTGTTCACGAAGACGATTTTTAATATAACTTAGGTAAGATGAATGTAAAGAAGTCCTAGTTTTAATTGATAATTCAAAAATTGGAGGTCCTGCATTGATTTGTTTTATTCTAAATAATTTTGGATGACGCGTTCCTTTGCCACGAGAGGGAAGTCTACGTTTGGCAATTTGATCTAAGAAATTTTCCAATGCCTCAGATGGTATTTCTATGTTTCTTTCATTCCAAGCTCTTTCGACTAGTGGAAAAATTTGATGAGTTTTGTATCCTGTTTTAGCACTTACAAAAACTATTGGGGCAAAACTTAAATGAGGAAAGTTAGCGTAAACTTTTACTTTAAAATCATTACGAAATTTATCAGAATTCTCTTCTATTAAATCCCACTTGTTAACAACAATAATCACACTACGACTGTGTTCTTTTAAAAATCCACCGAGTTGTTTATCTTGATCACTGATTGGCTCTGAAGCATCAATTGTAAAAAGAATAATATCGGATTTTTCTACATTTTTAATACTTTTATGAACGCCTAGTTTTTCAAGTATTCCACGTACTTTTGATTTTCGTCTTATACCGGCAGTATCAACAAAAATATAGGGTTTTTCTTTGTATTCTATAAGAGTATCAAATGGTTCACGAGTAGTATGAGGCATTTCTGATACAATAACTTGATCCTCGCCAATTAATTTATTAAACAGAGAAGATTTACCAACATTTGGTTTCCCTAGTAGTGAAATCTTAACTATTTTTTCGTCTTTTAAAACTAATGGTTCTTTTTTTACATCTTTTAATTTTTCATAAATTATATCAAGCAGATCACCAACCCCTCTACTATTTTGAGCAGATACTAAAACTGGTTCTCCAAGATTTAATTTTGAAATTTCTGGATCGTATTGAGCACCTTCCCATTTAGTGCTATCTACTTTGTTGCCAATAAAAATAATTGGCTTGTCTTGGTATTTTGTCTTGATTAAATTTACCAGTTCTTTTTCTTGAGGAAGTGCGCCAGCTTGAATATCAATTACAAAAAGAATTAAGTCTGCATCTTTTAGAGCTAGCTCTGTTTGTTCGATTATATCTTTTTCCAAAGGAACATCTTCATCAAAAGTTAAACCACCAGTATCTACCATTTGGAAACTTTTACCTCTCCAAATTCCAACACCTGTATTTCGCGTACGAGTTGTTCCAGGAACATCAGATATGATAGCGTGTTGTTCCTCAATTATTTTATTGTAAAGAGTACTTTTACCAACGTTAACTCTGCCAACAAGTACAATGTTGGGTAAGTTAGTGTCTATGATTTTAACTGGAGTTGCCATATTTTACTAAATTAAGATTTACAAATCGTTATTTTCAAGCGAATCGAGAGTCGCACAAATGCGAAAGCATTTGTATGACCGAGATGAGCGTAGGAAACACAGGGTATAATATTCTGCCCCTTGGGGCGGAATAAGAGTCCAGGGCTTGCCCTGGGGTTAATACCCTTTATTTACAACGTTTTCACCAAGAATAATTAATACCTCTGTGCTTGAATTAAATTTATCGCCAGTTTCATCATTTGAGGTTTCTGGATTATCATAAGCATGTGATAGCCAGTCAGGAGTAGATGTGGCAATATCGCATTTTAATTCTTGAGATAAAGCTTGTATTAATGAATTATCTGTATTTTCATTTATCAAAAATATCGTTGTAGTAGCAAAAGGTCTTACCGTACTATTACTAATTTCAGTAATAGAGAATCCAATTTCTTCTAGGTGTTTTTGAGTGCGGGAAGCCAAGCCCACTTCCCAAGTTCCATTTTGTATTTCAATATTTGAGTTAGGTAAGGTACTGGTTTGAGGCATTACTTCCATTTGTTTAAATTCAAATTCAGGATTAAAAATATTTTCTATAGCCTCGTTTATTTCATCGTAGTTTCCAGTTTTTGGTGATAGTAACCATGAGCCAGTAGACTGAGAGGTGGTTAAATATCCATCGATACCATTATCAATTACTAAAGTTTTTATTTTACCCATATCAATATTTTTTGCCATTCCAGCCAAGTACATTATTTGTCCAAAATTCAAATTTGTTGCAACATGCGTTTCGAGTGAATCAAAAATTTGTTTTAGTTTAATTGGGTTAGTGTAAGTTCCAGATGATAAAAGTTTTTCTTTTAAAGCTGTTATTACTTGTTGTTGACGACGAGACCTAGCAAAGTCAGAAGATTGTCCATTGTTGCCGTGGCGAGATCTAGAATACTGCAGAGCCTTTTCTCCCTCTAAAATTTGTTCACCCTCTTTAAAAATTACCGTTTGATAAGAATAATTAGGACCGGGGTATTGATAATCAATAAATGGATGAGTAATATTTATATTTACCCCGTTAACTATATCCACCAGTTCTCTAAAAGCTGTAAAATCAATTCTAACATAATATGGAATATCTAAATCAAAAGTATCTTCAAAAATATCTTTTGCTGGTTCTCCTCCATATCCAGGATTTTCAAGCTCCCCATAAGCATTAGCATGATTTATTTTACGCCATCCGTAATCAGGAATTTTTACTCCTAAATCACGAGGAATAGAAATCATCGCCGTTTCACCGGTTGTAGGTTTGATACTTAAAATAATATTAGTATCAGTTAAATATGGTCCATCGTGTCCAGCTCCACCCATTCCAAGTAATAAAATATTTATTCTATTATCTTTTCCACTTTCTAAAATCTTATCCTGTTCAAAAATAAAATTTCTAACAGTTTGCAGGATGTTTGTTTTTCTAGGTTTTAAGGTTTCTGGATCATAATGATCTGGGTTATCGGTCCATTCTGTTTTACTGTTTTTTGCAATACAACCACCAATAAAAATTGCCAAAAAAATAAGCAGAAAATAAATAAAGAGCCTTTTTCTATTTGTTGGCTTTTTAGGCTTTTCTTCCTTTGGTAATTTTTGTTCTGGTTTTAGAAAATTTATTTGAGTTTCATTCATAATATACGAGAATTGTAGCATTTTTAAACATTAAAATCAACCCAGCACCATTTTTCCTCTAAAAAATGGTATTGAGTCAAGTTTTTTAAGATAAGTGTTTTTTTGTTGTTTTTTGTGGTATAATAATCATAGTTTAAATATTAGCCTAGTTGTATGCCTAAAAATTTAAATAATGAACAGATAAATGTTGGAGATGTAGTTTTTGAGTGGGATTTGAAAGAATATGAAAACCATGATCGTAATCGTCGTTGGTATATGGTGATGGGTAGCTTGTTTGTTTTATTAATACTTTATGCTGTTTTGACTGCTAATAATATGTTTGCTCTTATAATCATATTATTTGCAATTATACTTTTTTTACAAAACATGAAAGAAGCTCCACAAGTTGGTTTTTTTATTACAGAAACAGGGATTGTGATAGGGGCTAAATATTATCCATTTTCGGAATTAGAAGATTTTTGGATGATTTATGAACCGCCGCTCGTTAAAAATCTTTATTTTTCTACGGGGAATATGATAAATCATAGAATTTCCATACCACTACTCGATAATGATCCTCGTCCGATTAGAGATTTTTTAATTACTTATTTAGAAGAGAACCTAGAAGAGGAAGAAGAACCAATGACGGAAAGGTTTGCTAGAGAGTTTAGGTTATAAAAGAAATAAAATCTATTTATTTAAAAAATCAGTCTAACGACTGATTTATTGTGCGCCCACCAGGGCAATCTCACGTCGTCACTTCGTTCCTCTTTGGGGAACCTTCGGGTTCCCCAATACCCCTCCTCACACAAGAGAAAACTATCGTTTTCTCCCTTTCCAAGTTCTCTCCCTTCTGGGAACAAAAAAATAGCCTATCGGCTATTTTTGTGCGCCCACCAGGGATCGAACCTGGATCGTCGGCTCCGCAAGCCAATGTTCTATCCATTGAACTACAGGCGCATTTTATTTAAAGCATAAAAAGTATATCATTAAATAAGTAAAAAGTCAACCTAGCACCATTTTTAAAAAATGGTGCTGGGTCAATATTTTACTTGATATTCATTAACTATAGGGGTAAAATATATTTATATATGAAACATATAAAATTTTTCAAAAATATTAAAAAGACAGATGTAGAAATTGCCGGTGGGAAAGGGGCATCGCTTGGAGAGATGAGTGGAGCTGGTATCGCAGTCCCACCTGGTTTTGTTGTCCTTGCAAATGCATGTGACAGATTTGTAGAAGAAACTAATTTAAATGGAGAAATTAAAGCTCGATTATCAGAAGTTGATCCAGAAGACACAAATTCAATTGATAAAGCTAGTAATGTTCTTCGAGATGTTATTCACGATACTCCAATGCCAAAAGATTTAGAAAAAGAAATTTTGGAAGCGTTTGATGAATTGTTTGGCAAAAAGACTGTTAACGGAAAGATCCTGAATCAAGTTCAGAGCCTGCCCTCAACTAGATTGGGGGATGACAATTGTCGAGTAGCGGTTAGAAGTAGTGCTACTGCCGAAGATGGTGCAATTGCTTCTTGGGCAGGGGAGTTGGATACTTTTTTAAACACAACGAGGGAAAATGTTTTAGTTAAAGTTCGTGAGTGTTGGTCATCACTTTTTACTCCTCGAGCAATTTTCTATCGTCATGAAAAAGGTTTAATTGATGAATATGTATCTGTTGCGGTGGTTATTCAAAAAATGGTTCAATCAGACATTGCTGGAATTGCCTTTACAGTTCACCCTGTTACAGAAGATCCTAATCAGATGATTATTGAAGCTGGGTTTGGTCTAGGAGAAGCGGTCGTGTCAGGACAAGTTACCCCTGATTCATATATAGTTTCAAAAGATGATATGAGTATTTTTGATATTAATGTTGGTCATCAAACACAAAGGTTGGATATTAAAAAAGGAAAATTAAAAGAAGGTGAAGATACAAATAAGTGGGTAGAATTAAATAAAGAAGATGGAGAAAAACAAAAATTAACTGGACGTCAAATTATTGAGGTGGCTGAAGTTTGTAAAATAATTGAAGAACATTATAAATTTCCATGTGATATTGAATGGGCGATAGAAGACAAGAAAATTTATATTACTCAATCACGTCCTATTACTACATTAAAATAGTGCATGGATTTTAAATTAACAACCAACATCGCTTTGTTGTCCGGCGTGGGAACTAAGCTTCAACCAAAGTTAAAAAAATTAGGTATTGAAAGCGCTCAAGACCTACTTTTGTATTTTCCATTTCGTTATGATGATTTTAGAAACCTAGCTAGTATTGAAGAATTGCAGGACCTAGTTGGTGAAGATGTAACTGTACAAGCAAAATTACAAATGATTAAAAATCGTCGTGGTTGGAAATCTAAAAAAAATATTACTGAGGCTATTTTTGCAGATGAGGATAGTAATGTACTTCGAGTAGTTTGGTTTAATCAACCATATTTAACAAAGGTATTGCGCCCCGGAAATATGGTTAATTTATCAGGTAAGATTAAAGTAGATGCA